>ERZ773243.1788-NODE-1788-length-21359-cov-20.158327_pt1 | contig 21359 bp, 21 predicted proteins | sample MGYA00580520_ERZ773243 | MGnify/ENA primary metagenome ERZ773243 (study PRJEB29015, sample SAMEA2737747) | human gut metagenome | biome: human gut; feature: human-associated habitat; material: faeces | place: China | collected 2012 ... | reverse complement strand
GCCCTGCACTTGCGGCTGGTGGCTCGTTGATGGCTTACAAGTGCCTGTCGTTATGCGACTTTTTCATCGTTCAGCAGTTCTTCAAACTGTGCCATATATGCCTTGTGCTGTTTGAGAATCTTCGTGGTCTCCACTTTCACATAGGCATCATCAGGCACCTTGGGGAGATACTTCATCAGGAAATCAACATCCTGCTGGATTCGCCGGACGGCAGCTTCCAGTGCAGAATAGTTGATTCCGTAGATTCGTTTCTGCGGAGAAGGGCGGTCCTCCGGGTGCAGAATTTCGTGCACGATCTGCTTGCGATTCGGAAAATCTGCCCTGGCAAGACGGTGCATATCGGCATCACGGACTTTGAACTGCCCGGACAGAATCTTCTCTTTCGTACCGGGCATCATCTGCTCCATGATCTCCACGCCGCGCATGAACTTTTCAGAACGGGCAACGTAAGATTCACTGACGTTGTTCCGCTCTGCAATCTGCTTGCGGATGCTTGCTTCCGCAGAGGTGGGAGGAATTGTGTCAATTTGACACAATTCCTCCGGGGCGGTTTTCCTGGAAGCAGCCGTGTGCTGGTTGTTGCCGTTTCCACCAGGCTTCCGATGCTCCACACTGTACTGCACCAAGAGCAGCACCTTATGGGGTGCTGCTCTTTTTGTTTTGCATGGGTTTTATGGGGCAGCAAAAGAGGGGGATTCGAACAGCCCGTGCCCCGCGCTTGGCGTCCCGCGGGACAGAAACGCCACGGTGGGGCGTTGCTAGGGCGCGGCTCGGCGAATCCCTTCGGGCGCGCCAAAAAGCGCATTGCAATATGCTTTTGCAATGCGCTTTTTTATTCGGATTTTAGAATAATTTTAGTAGCATATCATCTGCCGCATCGGTGTACTGTCCTTTTGACAGCCGTTCATTTCTCAGTTGATTTACAGTGATACACATAAGGCGAATTTTTTCTGTGGAAAAACTTGCCTTTTTATCAGCTGGGAGAGAATTGATTTCCAGTATCAGTCGCCCCGGTTTTTCTGTGCTATGCCCAAGCGCTTTTTCACGGTAATAATAAGGTGCAAGCGCTTTCAACAGGATACTTTTGTTTGCGCGTGTCAGCTTAATTTTTCTCATAGTCCAATCGCCTTTCCCAACTTTTCCTGCGCCTTGCGCTTGTTCTTGTCAAAGGCGTGGGCATAAATATCCAGCGTTGTACTTGCCTGAGCATGACCAAGCAGGCTGGCAACCGTTCGTACATCCACGCCCTGTGAAATCAGCAAGCTGGCGTTTGTGTGCCGCAAGCTATGCACATTCAAATCCAGCGGCAAGTTGTTTGCTTTCAAAATCAGCTTGAAGCGATAGGTAAATGTGCAGGGATTCATCGACTTTCCATTAGGCTGACGGAATAAGTAGTCATCTTCAGATACGGTTTCGTGAGCGGTCTGCTGCCTATCCCACTCGCATTCTTTGCGCCACGCTTTGAGTAATTGACACATTTCCTTGCTCAGATATGCCAGTCTATCTCCACTGCTGGTCTTGGGGTCCTTAGTGATTGATTCTTGGTGGCTAAGTTTGACCACACCCCGCTGTACATGGATTGTACGCTTGCGCCAGTTGATGTCACTCCACTTTAATCCACATGCTTCTCCCCTACATAGCCCGGTTGCCAGCACCAGCTTGAAATAGGTTTCGTACTTCATACTCTGACCTTCAAACGCTGTAATCAGCTTTTTGACGGTTTCCTCGTCAGCTACCGGGCGCTCTTTCTTTTGTCCTTTCGGTTTGTAACATCTCCATGCGGGATTGTGAGTAAGGTATCCCTCGTCCACAGCCGCCGATAGGATGCCGCACAGCGTGTTGTGTAAACCTTCGACTGACTTCTCGGATAGCTTCCCTCTGCCGTCAAAACGCGGGCTGTGCCGCATTTCTTCGTAAAAATCTCGGATGACTTCCTTGCACAAATCCGTCAGTTTATAGTTGCCCAGCGCCGACAGTATGCGCCGAACATCCTGCAAATCTCGTTGGTATGTAGAGTCCGCCAGCTTCTTCGGTCCAACATCGGTCACCCAATGCTCAATGTACTTTGCCAGCGTAATGCTGCGGTTGATGCATTCAGGCGTATGCTGAACCTCTCGTTCAAATAGAATCGCTTGCTCCTTTACCCATTTCTCTGCCTGTTTGGGTGTGTATTCCTTGGGTGGCTTGACGGTTTTCTGCACCGATTTCAGCCGGTTCCCCTCGTAGTCATACCCACGAGATACCACAATCAAATAGCTGTTACTGCCGCGTTTTCTGATAGACGCCATTGTTTTCAACGCTCCTTTGTATGTTTTATTGACCTGCGGTACTACAAAGCATACCGACAACTGCGACAGAAAGCTATCACCACACCCAACAATCTTTCACCCAAAATTCTACCTATTACTGACAAAAACGGCACCGCCATCGCTGACAAGTTGACATAAAAAGATCTAAATCTGTGTTTCTGATATAAAGATTGTACATTCTCACTCACATAAAGAGGTCGTGAAATAAAGCGCTACGACAACGCTTATTGCCTTTACTCTTTGCTTTGTCTATAATTATGTTAGTAACGATTTGTCACATGATTGTCTCTCGACTATACCCTATTCCTAAAAAATATTGGAGCGCTCTATATGTACAAAATAAGAAGTATTCAATTTATAAACCATCCGACTCTTAAAAACTTGAAGTTGGATTTTTGCGGCTCAGATAGAACGGCTGTAGACACCGTTATTTTGGCAGGAGAAAATGGAACTGGTAAAAGCACTATTCTCAACTATTTGTATGGCCTTTTTTCGGGAAAGGTCTTATCAGAATCCGAGTTAGTGCTTGAAAACAATGGCGTGCCAATTTCATTATCATTTAAATATGACAATGACAATAAACGTATTTGGGTCTCTGATGGTAATGGAATGAGGACTTTACCAGGACTTGATGATTTTAAAGAAAAATACCCGCTAAGTGGGATATATTCAGATGTTGACATAAATTTTCACGCCCAAAACGTGTCGTCAGTCACAAGCCTAAATCTTGATGAATCAAAGGACAGTAGAAAATCTAGCACTGATTTACCCCGTCAAATCAAGCAACTTATAATTGATGTACAAGCGCTTGATGATGCAGAATTGGCACACGAGGCAAGAAAGAATCCTCAAAAAGCAAAATCCGAACTCCATGTTGTTGAGCGAATGCCTCGTTTCACAAGATCTTTTGCGCGTATGTTTGCTGGTCTCACATATGATAGAATTGAAAACAAGAATGGTTATAAGGAAATTTTCTTTAAGAAGTATGGCATTAGCATTCCGATTGATAGTTTGAGTTCCGGTGAAAAACAAATCGTCTATAGAGGCTGCTTTCTGCTTAAGGATATTAATGCAACTAGTGGTGCTCTCGTTTTCATAGATGAACCGGAAATCAGCCTACATCCCAACTGGCAACTAAAAATTATGGATTACTGCAAGGGGATTTTTAGTAATGAAGCTGGTAAACAGACTTCTCAAATTTTTGCTGTTACCCATTCTCCATTTATAATTCACAACGAAAATCGTTGCAATGATAAAGCAATCGTTCTTACACGTGATGATGACGGCAATATATTTGTCAAGGACAAACCAGAGTATTATAAATGTACCTCTACGGAAGTTGTTGCCGATGCTTTTTCGCTTGCTTCTTTTTCAACAGGAATCCCCACAGTTTATCTTGAGGGGCAAACAGATGAAATGTACTTTAATCGGGCCGTTGAGGTATATAATATAAGAGTTCCTTTTCAATTCAAATGGATTGGATATTTGAATGATAGAGGTCAAGATGTCAATACTGGAGACAAATCTCTTGATTCCGCTTTCCAATTTTTGGCTAGTCGAAATCTTCCAACTGTCAATATTTGTCTAAAGGACTGTGATACAAATCAACCTGTGAAGAAGATAAATCATGCAGTTATTATGTCCATTTCCGCTTTCTGTAATTCCAAAAACATAAAAAAGGGAATCGAAAATGCCCTTGTCCTTGATGAAATTGATCTTTCTCCCTTTTACTCAACAAAAACAGTTACAGGCGATTACGGGGAAGAACGAAGTATTCAAACCTTTGAGAAAATGAAACTATGTAAATTCATTTGTGAAAAAGACGACATAGTTTTAAAGAAAGTGTTTTCTCATCTTAAAGATGTGATCGGCGAACTTGATATTGTTTATAAAGAAACTCTATAATTACAATTGCCTCCATGGGTAGATTCCACCCGGGTTCTTTATTTTTCACGCACCGTTTGCTATGGAATAACGGTTCAGGTATCTGCCAACTATTTTTATATCGTATAAATTACTCCTCCGCCAACTCCACCACCAATTTGGCTTCGGTGGCGGCGATGGCAAGTTGGAGTTTATTCTCTAAGTTCGTCTTTTGCAGCATATTGATGACGTGGTACTTCACGGTGGATGGCTCGATGCCGAGTTCTTTTGCGATCTCGTTATAGGACAGCCCGCGCACGAGACAGCGCAAAACCTTCATCTCGCCTTTGGTGAACTCTGCGCTCATGGCCGTGCCGATCTCCACGCTGGGCGGTGCATCGGGGAAGATATGCTCCCCCGCCATCGTGCGGCGCACGACCTGCATCAGGGTCCCTTCATCGCCGTCCTTATACCACAGGCTGTCCGCGCCCACGGCTTTTGCGCGTGCCAAGACCTGTGTGTCAATAAGCGAGGTCGCCACCACGATTTTGATTTCCGGGTGCGCTTCTCGTATCTTTTTGGCGGCGGCCAGACCGTTTTCGCGGTGTTCGGTCTGCACATCCATCAGCACAAGGTCGATGTCCTCGGTATCGCACAGGATCGGAGCCTCTGCAGCGCCGGGGATAGACACAGCAAGCTGATACCCGTCCTCGTTCTGAATATAGCTTTCAAGCAGGCTCCGGACCAGCTTTTGGTCCTCAACGATCATAACGCGTATCATAAGTGCTCTCCTTATCGGGCAGGGTGACTTCCAGAACAAACACAGGCAGGGAGTGTACGGTTACCGTACCCCCTGCTTTTTCAATACGGCGGCGGAGCGAGGAAAGCCCGCCACCTTCCTTTATCTTCGCCTTGGGCGGCGCGCCGTTGTTCGTGATGCAAAGGTGCCATTCCTGCGGCCGATGCTCGGAGTCGGCGTACAATTCCGTGGCGCCCGCATGCCGCACAGCGTTGGAGGTACACTCCCGCAGGATCAGTGCGTAGAGCTCGCGGGCGGCGCGTGCCGCAGGGTACGCACCGCGCAGTTGTACAGCCGCTCCCAGAACCGCCGCCCGCCTTTGCATACAGGTCAGCGGGTCCTCGCCGGCATCCTCCTGCCGGGTGCGGCATAGCAGGGAGATGGAACTTTCCCACTTTGCAGCTTCGCTCTTGATCCGGGCAAGGTCATGCTCATGCCGCAGTGCGCGCCGTGCGGCAAGCAGGGTATGGCCGATGTCGTCATGCACCCGCATCTTCATTTTCAGGATTTCTTCCTCCCGCACAATGTCGGGCATATTGTCATATAAGCGCTTTGCGCGGCGGTTCGCATCAGCAAGGCGCTCGTTTTCCTGCTGCAGTGCAGCGTGCAATGCAGCCAGACGGCTGACATCGGTAGCCATCACCTCGGTGTACGGTATGCCGTATTTGTCCTGAACAGGGCGCACCGCAAAATGGTACACCGTTCCGTCCGGGAATGCGTAGATGCGGGCGGCCTCATCGCGCAGCTGCACACCGCCACCGGGACTGTGCAGCGCCTGCTCCAGATCCGTAAGGGTCTGCAGATCGCAGCCGCAGAGGACTGCGGCGATCTCCTGCATCCTGTGATTGATCAGGCGCAGTAGGCCGTTGCGGTCAAAGTAGCAGATGGCCGCCGGCAGTGTGTCAAAGCCTTCCTTGACAGCATTGCGGGAGATCCGGGAAATCATAGGCCGCCTCCTTCTGCCGGAAACATCGTGAAATACAAAAGCCCGTCATCATCCCGTTCAAGCTGCATCTGCGGCAGGTCGGGCAGCGCAGCGGGTGCATCGGTGCATTGAACGCTGCAGCGCAGCCCCCAGCCCTGCGCCGTATGCTCGGCGCAGAAAAGGATCTCCTGCAACCCCGGCAGGGTCGCTTCTAGGATGGCTTCAAAGGCGTCATAGATCGCCACGGCGGACGCAGAGGGGATCTTTGCTGTGTCGGCAATCTGCACGGCGCAGCGTATATCACTCAGGCGCAGGCTCTCGGCCGATTCAAACAGGCTCAGCCGCAGCTCCGTGGTGTCGATGTCCTCTGCCTTGTCGCAGACAAAAACAAGGTTGCTGCGCCGCTTGATATAGGTCCCCAAAATGACGATGCGCTTCAGCAACCGGCGGGCGGCATCGACATCGTCTGTGGCTTTGAGTACGATCAGGTATTCCTGTATCCGTGCCAGCTGGCGGGCTGTGACGGTCTCGATTTTGTCATACAGCCGGTTCTGCTCGCTCAGCTGCAGCCATTGTGCCTTCTGGGCTGTTTCCGCCTGTATGACGTCCCCGATGTCATGCAATTCCTCCTGCGTGAGGCGCAGCTCCTCCAGCAGTGCCACCAATTCGGTGATGTCCTCCTGCCAGAAAACATACCCTTTCCGGATCGGGTGGCCGTGAAGCTGGGTCGTGGCGTCCAGCTGGACACTGCCGGTGAGCGCCTGACGCAGCTGCTCCTCATGGAGCGGCGCCGACTGCATCGAACATTGTACAGGCACAAACGCCCGGTCCGTGATCAGACCCTTGGCCATAGATACCTCAAACAGCGTGGCATACCCCATGTTGGATTGGATCAGCCCGCACCGGATGCACGCCTCAAAGGACGCTGTAAAGGTCAGGCATTGCACCACGGTCATATCACCGGCAATCGCATGCATCCACGGCACATTCAAAATATGCTTGTACAGTAAAGCATAGAGGGTGGCCAAAAAAATCGGCACAAGCGGCAGCCAGAGGATGCGCTTAGTATGCGGAATACGGCAGCGCCGTACAAGGTACACCACCGTGAACACGGCACAGGAAAATATCCACAGCAGACAGAGGTAATATACGAACCGATAGGTGTAATCGGGGCTGCCCAGTACCTCCTGCCCGGGTGGGAACGCAAACGCAAGCTGATGGCAGTCGTTTGTCAGCACGAGGCAGAACAGCACCACCGGGAACACAAAGATCAGATGCCGATATTTGTACAGCGGACCAGACTGCCCCCGATCCAAAAAGAAAAGCGTATAAAGTGCAAGGGTCGGGATCAGCAGCATCGGGATATAGTACGCATACCACAATCGCCGCAGCATCTCCGGTGTCTGGGCAAAGTCATAGCGGATCAGGCGTATATCCAGCCAGAACAGCATCAGGGCGGCAGCGCCCAGCAGGCAGTGGCGGGTCTGCGCGTGCAGGATACGCCACCAGACCGATACCGCCCAGGAAAAGATCAGGATATTATACAGCACCGTGCGCCAAAAGCCGGAATACGGCATATAAAACGCCCGCATCAGGACAGCACAGAGAATCACCCCTGCAACCGCAGCGGCTAACCACAAATTTCCAAGCCGTACCTTTGTCATAGCGCCTGTCCTTTCCAAAGGGTAGATCATCCGTCGGTTTCTTTCCAGTATCATTATGACGCAATCCGCCTTATTTTGCAATAGTGCTGAAAAAAAGCAGTAAAAAGCTCAAAAAACTATCCAAATGGTGGGGGCAAAAATAGTCCGATTCTTGTATGATGAAGGTGACAAATCGTATTCTTTGCAGGGAAGGAGGGCTGCGCCGTGCGGAGGATCGTTTTGGACGCGCAATACTCTGTGATGACGAGCGCATTGACAATGGCACTGAAACAGGGCAGGCCGGACTTCCAGGTGCAAAACGCTGGCCCTAAGACAAAGGATATTGTAAAGCTATGCCGTTCTTGCCGGGCGGATGTACTGCTGCTGGAGGTATGCCCACATCCGCCGCGCACCCTGCAGGACAGACTGCTGCTGGTAAACGACCTGCGGGATGTATGCCCGCACTGCAAAACGGTACTGCTTGTGGATGAGGCCGAATACCCCGAACTGGCCACCGCCGTGTGCCTGGCAAAAAAGGATCACATTGTCGATGATTTCGTCTACGCTTCCGTATCGCCTGCCTATCTGAGCGCTATGATGGACACTTTATGACCAAAAGGAGGACAGTTATGAAAAAGGTAAAACGTACCCTCGCTGCCGCGCTGGCAGCCGCCATGCTTTTGGCTTTGACCGCCTGTTCCAAGGGGGATGTCACCTCCGAGGTGGATTCCGGCCTGGCCGAACTGAAAGCCCAGACCACCGAGCCGGCTGTTGAGCCCAAGCCCGAGACCCCGGAGAAACCCAAGACCGACACGGCATCCGAGCCTGCATCGGAGCCCGCTGCAGAGCCGGAGCCGGAAGCCACCGCCGAACCGGCCCCTGCTTCCGCCCCTGCGGAAAATCCCGATTACCCGTCGGCCGCCGGCCTGAACACCCAGACCCTGGAGGCATTCGGCACGGACTATACGCTAGTACTCAACGTGACCTGCCCCGACCAGGGCTGGTACAAGTCCGCGACCAGTTTCGGGGATTTCAAGCTGTTCCCAACCGATGACCCCAGCCATATCTTCTCCGGAGACCCGCGCATAAACTTTGAACTGAAAAGCGGTCTTGACAAAATCGACTATTATTACGACGACTTTGAAAACGTAGAGGAGCTTGCCCCGCGCACCATCGGCGGTGTGGAGCTGGCGGGCCGCACCTACAAAAACGTAGGTATGTGGTGGACGGAATACTACGGCGAGATGCCCACCGGCGGCTGGCTGAGCATCAGGATATCCGGTGTGGACATTGACCCCGGCTCCGAGGGCGACGCCGTGCTGAGCAGCGTCACCTTTGGCTAAGGCAACACACTTCCCGCAACGAAAAGGCAGGTGAACCGACCATGAAAAAACTGCTATCCCTGACGGCGGCGGCCCTGCTGCTGATCACAGCGGGCTGCGGGCGCAGCAACGCCCCGCCTGCCTCGGCATCCTCTGCCGCCCCGTCGGTTTCTGCCCCGATAACGGAACCGACAGTCGAGTCGTCCGACGATACGACCCCGACCGTTCAGAAGGACGAAGCCGCTGGCAAGCCGCAAAACAGCCGGAGGCTGGATGACTCCCGCATTGTCCCGCTGTACAACGAGCGCTTTACCTACACCAACCCCTACGGCATCGAGGACACCTATTTTTATGAAGTACCGCAGATCGACGATGACACCGAGGACGCACAGCATATCAACGCGATGATCGACTACCGATACGGCTATCTGGTAGAGCGCGCCCTGGATGCCCGTTCCCGCAATGATTTCATCGACACAAACTTCATCATCTGGGTCAGCAACTGGACCGGCCCCGTGCTGACCCTGCAGGTGACCAGCTCCGACACGATGTATAACCACGATGTGGGCAGCTACCATTACAACTTTGCCACAGGGCAGGAACTTACCAACCTGGATTTGCTCGAATACATGGGCTACACCGACAGCGCAAAGACCCTGAACGCGCTGCAACGCGCCACAGCACAGCATTTTGACCTTTACTATGGCGGAGATGACCTCACGTATGCCGCCATGCTGAAGAAGATGCGCGTGCAAAGCCTGAGCGAGCTTGACAATGTATTTACCTATTATTCTCTGTTTCCGTATTACACCGACGGTCTGGTGGTCACCGTGCCGATGTACACCCTCGCCGGGTCGGGAATGTACTGGACAGATGTTCAGGTTGACCCCAACAAGCGGCAGGCCAGCGGCCAGGTGCTGCACGGGCAGGACGAATGGTTTACCTGCGATGTGACCGCCACAGGCAAGGTGACGGTACGCGCCCTGACCGACTATGTATCCACCGACGGCGCAGTTACCTACCAAACCATGAAGGAATGGTACGAACTGGGCGACAAGACCGAGTTCGCGGTAAGCGGTTGTTACGGCAATTATGTAAAGATGCTTATGACCAGCGTCGGGCAGGATTACGCCCCCTATGTGTTCCTACTGACCGAGAACGGCAACGTTGAGTACATCGACGTCATCAGCGGCGCACAGTGCGGCACCATGGCCAACGGCGGCCCGCTGTACGGCATCAACGAGATTGTCAAATTTGAGATCGGAACCGCCTACGATGCAGATTTCGAGGCCGAGTACACAACCGTGTACGCAGTCAGCCGCGATAACGAAAAGTACAATCTGGTTGAGGCTATGCACATTGCCGACCCGATAGGACTTCCCACCCTGATTGGCTCGTATGTAAGCGATCACACCGGTACATGGTTTGAAATTTGCGAGGATCAGCCGAACTTCTACATCGGCGAATACCGAAACGAAACCCGCCAGCCTGCCACATGGGACAGCGGCATCACCTACCTTGGCATGGATGACCGCGGCTGGATTTGCAGCATTTCGCTGTACCGCATGGATTTAGGACGCGCACAGCGCGAAACCCTGGCCATGATGCCCACCGATTACGGCGGCTTTTACGTAAGGCATATCGGCGGGGAATCACTGCTGAACCTGCCAAAGGACGAATCCGTTTGGTTTGAAATGACAAACGAATAAAAAATCTGATACGATTATCTTGTAAAGGAGGCAGACACTATGGCAACCTGTACGCAATGTGGTGCCGAGTTAAAGCCCGGTACTAAATTCTGCGAAAATTGCGGAGCAAAAGTCTCCGTACCGCAGGCACCCGCACAGCCCGCAGCTGTGCCCCAGCCCCCGGTTCAGCCTACCCAGGCTGCGCCGCAACCCCCGCAGCCGCAGGCAAGCGGCGGCAATCCCTATGCAGGCGGCGCACCTGCCGCCCCGCAGCCCCAGACGAACGCAGCGAATCCTTACGCAGGCAATGCGCCCGGCACACCGCCGCAGACCGGCGCAGGCGCACCGCTTTACGCCAGAAACACACCCCCGCCTGCGTCCACACCGCCGGATGCTCCCCATGCTGTCACGACGCCGCCACCCGGCGGCACGGGCGGCAACCCTTACGGCAATGTGGCCCCCGGCGGCAAGCCCAAGCGCCCCCGCGCACCGATGTCCCCCAAGCGGATGATCCTGATCGCCATCCCGGTGATATTCCTGCTTATGATCATCGTAACAATGATCAGCGGCTCCATCCGCACCGGCAAGCCGAACGCCAGTGACCCGAATCAGGGCACCTGGGAAGCAGCCTACGCCGAGGTTGGTGGCTCCGTGACGCAGGTCGAGGATGCCTTCGGCAGCGGGTTCCTGATGGATCTGAATGATAAGGGCAAGTGCGTTGTAACGGTGGACGGCACCAAGTCCTATGGCAAGTGGACGCTGAACGGCGGGGTCTTCCAGCTGGATTGCGGCGGCCTGAGCTGCACCGGCACCCTGAAAGACGAAATCCTGACCCTGAACGATGTGCAGGGACAGGGCGTGACGATCTACTTCGTCAAGTCCGGCAGCACCATGCAGCAGCCTTTGGACGGTGACAATCAGGACGCCACCGCAGGCAGCGATACCGATGTGGGCATCTATGTGCTGGAATCCGCCTCCGACAGCGAGTACACCCTCTCCAAGGAGGAGCTTGCCCTCGTCGATATGGAGGACTTCTACATTGAGCTGCGCGCGGACGGCACCGGCGAAACCTACATGGAGGATTTTGTCACCTTCCAATGGAAGGACGGCAGCTTCTACGCGCTGACCGACCCCGATACCCCGGCCATGACCTACACCCGCGAGGGTGACCTGCTGACCATCGAGTTTGACGGTATGACCATGGTCTTTAAGCGCAGCGACACCAAGCCTGAAATCGACCCCGCCTTGCTGGACGGCGGCGATGACGAATATGACGGCCCGGATGAGCCTGACCCGCCCTACACCTACGACGACGGCAACACCTACGATGATTTGGGCAACACCAACTGGTACGGCTGGTTCCGGATGGAAAACTACAAGAATGTGCCGAACCGCGACTACTTTGACACCGACACCTACGATTGCTGGGGTTACATCGGTGAGAGCGAGGACGGCAGCCACTACTTTGAGGTTTACCGCGACGGTATGCCCGATGACCCGGTCATCACGATGTGGGTCAATGTCTATGATGACCACATTGAGCCTATCCTGGACGGCAGCGACTGGGTGCTTGACCAGAACATTACCGAGGACCAGGCATACAATTTCTACCTGTACCCGTACAATGACAATATCTCGCTGTTCATGTATGACTACGAGGGCGCGGACGGTTCGGCCTGTGCAATCAGCTTCTACATGAGGCTGGACGGCACCGAGTGGAACGAGGAGCTGGAGGAGCTGCCGCCCCGTTATGAGGAGTACAAGGCCGCCTTGGTCAACAAATAACGACCTGATTTATCTGTAACAAAACGGGGCGGGCCCTGCCCGCCCCTGACATAGGAGGATCACTATGGGACTTATCAGAGCTGCAATGGGCGCTGCTGGCGGCGTTATGGCCGACCAGTGGAAGGAATACTTTTATTGTGAAGCCATGCCGGCTGACCTGTTGGCCACCCGCGGCTGGAAACGCCAGAGCGGACGCAGCGCTAACACAAAGGGCAGCGACAACATCATTACAAACGGCTCCATTGTGGCCGTTGCCGACGGTCAGTGCGCCATGATCGTGGAGCAGGGCAAGGTCGTGGATATGTGTGCCGAGCCGGGTGAGTACACCTACGATACCGGCAGCGCGCCGACGCTCTTCAGCGGCGACCTGTCCGAATCCATCGGCGCAGTGTTCCAGAACATCGGGAAGCGCTTCACCTTCGGCGGCGAGGCCCCGATGGATCAGCGTATCTATTACTTCAACACCAAGGAGCTGGTGGGCAACAAGTACGGCACCCCCAGCCCGGTGCCCTTCCGCGTGGTCGACCAGCGCGCCGGCATCGACATTGACATTGCCATCCGCTGCTTCGGTGAGTACAGCTACCGCATCACCAACCCCATTTTGTTCTACACCAATGTCTGCGGCAACGTCGAGGAAGGCTACACCCGCGACGAAATTGACGGCCAGCTGAAATCCGAGCTGATGACCGCCCTGCAGCCCGCCTTTGCCAAGATCAGCGATATGGGCATCCGCTATTCCGCACTGCCCGGCCATACGATGGAGCTTGCCGAGGCCCTCAACGATGTGCTCTCTGCCAAGTGGGGCAAGCTGCGCGGCATTGAGATCGTATCCTTCGGTGTTTCCAGCGTGAAGGCCAGCGAGGAAGACGAGCAGATGCTCAAGGAAATGCAGCGCAACGCAGCCTTTATGGACCCGACCCGCGCCGCTGCGCATCTTGTCGGCGCACAGGCCAGTGCTATGCAGACCGCAGCCGGCAATCAGGGCGCAGGCCCCGCCATGGCCTTTATGGGCATGAATATGGCCGGTGCGGCGGGCGGTATGAACGCCCAGAACCTGTACCAGATGGGCGCCCAGCAGCAGGCCGCCGCACAGTCCGCCCCGGCCCCGGCAGCCGCTCCCGCAGGCTGGACCTGCAGCTGCGGCCAGACCGGCAACACCGGCAAATTCTGTGCCAACTGCGGCAGCCCCAAGCCTGCCCCGGCACCCGCAGCCGACAGCTGGGTATGCAGCTGCGGCACCTCCAACACCGGTAAGTTCTGCTGCAACTGCGGCAGCCCCAAGCCCGCACCGGCACCCGCCAAGTGCAGCCAGTGTGGTTGGACCCCGGTTGACCCGGCCCATCCGCCCAAGTTCTGCCCGGAGTGCGGTAAGCCCTTTGGCCAGTGATGCGCAAAAAAAGTGCTGCGGTGCTTTGCGCCGCAGCCGCTTTTCTGACAATGTCCGGCTGTAAAAAAGCACCGCCCGGCACACTGACCGGTATCAGCATCAGTTATTCCGGGATGTGCTATGACGACACCTATGGGTTCAGCATAAGAAACGACCCGGCTGACGGCTGCCTTTTCAGCTGTAATTACAAGGATGATGAATGGGTGGAGCTGGAAAATATTCCTGTTGAGGACACCCAATGGCAAGAAGCCCTGGCTCTGGCAGAAAAGCTGGGGCTGGAAAGCCTGCCGGACGAAAAGAAAAATTCTTCCGGCTTATTTATTACCGATGAAACGTTAAATAGCGTTTGCCTGATTTACAAAGCCCCGGATGACGAGACCATCTACCGTTATCTGGATGCCGATGGCAATACGCGCAGCGCCCTGCGTGATTTTTTTGAGGATCTGGCAGGGCAGCTGCAAACCGAAGGAAAGAGAGGTGACGCATAATGGCAACGCAGCTTACCAACTACCAATGCCCTGCCTGTACCGGTCCGCTTCACTTTGACGGTGCCAGCGGCAAGCTGGTGTGCGATTTCTGCGGCAGCAGCTACGACACCGCCGAGATCGAAGCCATGTATGCCCAGAAGGAAGCCGCTGCCGAAACCGCCGCGCAAAACAAAGAGGCGCCCCCGCCCGACTCCGTCTGGAGCGAAAACGAGGCCGCCGGGCTGCGCAGCTATTCCTGCCCGTCCTGCGGGGCGGAGCTGATTTGTGACGAAACCACCGCCGCGACCAGCTGCCCCTACTGCGGCAACCCCACAGTCATTGCGGGGCAGTTCAGCGGTATGCAGCGCCCCGAGCTTGTGCTGCCGTTTGTGCTGGACAAAAATGCCGCCAAGGCCGCACTGAAAAAATACTACCGCGGCAAGCGGTTTTTGCCCAGCGCCTTCTCGGCACAAAACCACATTGAGGAGATCAAGGGCGTGTATGTCCCCTTCTGGCTGTTCGATGCCAACGCATCCGGCTCGGGACATTATGAGGCGTCCAACTCCTCGTCCCACCGCAACGGCGATTACGTCATCACCACGACCCGCCACTACGATGTCCGCCGCGCAGGCACCACGCAGTTCATGGGCGTGCCGGTGGATGGCTCGACCAAGATGCCCAACGGCCACATGGACGCCATTGAGCCGTATGACTACCGCGCCTTCCAGCCCTTCTCGACCGCCTATCTGCCGGGCTACATGGCCGACAAATACGACGAGGACGCCGACACCTGCCAAGCCCGCGCCCACAGCCGTATGCAGAACTCGGTCAGTAGCGAGCTTTCGGCCAGCATTACCGGCTACAGCAGCGTAAGCACCCTGAGCGAAAACATCAGCATTGATTACACCGCCAAGCACTACGCACTGCTGCCCGTATGGATGCTGCACACCAAGTGGCAGGGCAAGGACTATCTGTTCGCTATGAATGGGCAGACCGGCAAGCTGGTCGGCGACCTGCCGGTTGATAAGCGAAAGGTGGCCGCCTGGTTTGCAGGCATCAGTGTTCCGCTGATGATCCTGCTTGCCATCCTGCTTTAAAAGGGGGAAACAGAGTATGAAAAAGAAACTGTTTTCTCTGCTTACGGCACTGGTGCTATGCTTGCTCTGCGCCGTGCCGGCGTTTGCCGAAATGCCGCTGGTGATGGACACCTACGAGCTGTTCAAACCCGAAGCGACCGCTGAATTGGAACAAAAGGCGCAGGACGCCAGTGCCGGACACGGTGTCAATGTCTACCTGCTGACGGTGGCTGACATCGGCGGCCAGAACGTGCGCGAGTTCGCCAAGGACTGGTACCGCAACTATGACCTTGGCTACGGCGAGGGCAAAAGCGGTATCCTGTTCCTGATCGCGCTGGATTCCCGCGATTATGTCACGATCACCTACGGCGGCGGCGTGACCGCCTTTACCGACTACCGCATCGCGCAGATCGAAGATAAGATCGTGCCGATGCTCTCGGACGGATCGTATTACAAGGCCTCCGACACCTACATAGAAATGTGCGCTGACACGCTGGATTTCTATGCCGAAAAGGGTGCACCGCTGGACAGCGGCAACGACCCCGCCAAGGGGTGGATCAAGTGGGTGTTTGTGTTTGTCATTCCGCTGGCTGTGGCGAGCATTGTCTGCGGCATCTTCTATGCGCAGATGAAAACTGCCAACGAGCAGACGCACGCCAACGCCTATATGCCCGCCGAGGGTCTGGCGCTGTCCGTGGTGGAGGACACCTACACCCACACCACCGAGACCGAAACGTACGACCCCGTCAAGGACGACAGCAGTTCCAGCGGGTCGAGTACCGACAGCGACGGTTTTGGCGGCAGCTCGGGCGGAAAATTCTAAGAATACTCATTCTGACAACAGCGGCGGCTTTCGTAAAGAAAGCCGCCGCTGGCCTTTTATCGGAATTTTTCGTTATGGCTTTGGGAAATGTTCTGCTGTTTAGGGGTGCTGTAAACATTCTCGATTTCTGTATCTACGATTTTTTCCGCAAGCGAAATTGCCGTATCATCAACACGGCTTTCGCGGTATAGCGTCCGTTCTCGTTCGATGGCGATGATTGGCCGCAAGACAATAGCAGAGCGCCCCGCCCCACGGCTGATGATTTTTGACTCAAAATGATAGATAGCTATGCGGCATCACTTCCTCAACAATCTCTCCCCTCCGCAGAGGGCGCACATACCACCGCCGGCTTGCCGGTGGTGAGTAAGTGCGCACTTCGGTGAGGGAGAGCTGCCCCTCACGGGGCATTGCTCAGTTTGTCGTGCAGCTTGCGGGGCAAGTCAGCCATCGGGATGTCGCGTACCTCCGGCCATACGCTTTCCAGTATCGCGCCCTCTTGGATAAGTCGGCGGGTTCGCGCCTTGCGCTCTTGTACGCGGTTGCGGGCCTGCACAGCTTCCAGCCTGTGCCGTGCCTGTATCAACTTTTTCTCATCTTCGGTCATACTTTCTCCTTTTTGGTGTGAAAGTCAGCCATGTTTGGGTGTGTACGTTTTGAAACTGAAATTCTGCCGCTGCTTATTGCCATTTGTGCCGCCGCTTTGAACAAAAGCAGCATCTTCCATCCGGCATCTGCACACTATCGGGAGGATTCTTTCTTTCCCGAACAGCACCTGCCGTGTTCTGCGCGGAGAGTGGCAGCGTTTAAAGTAGGAAAGCCCACTGACAACATCGGGGTATTCATCCGGCTGGAGCGGGCGCTCTGCCACAAACTCGTCCAGACATTCCTGTAAAGTCCGCACAGGCATATCAGCCACCCACAAAATCCCAGTTGATGCTGTCCTTCACAGGCTCTTTTACAAGCTGGGGAGAAACAGCGGCGGGGTTCTGCGCCATCCCGGTCATGCACCCTGCCAGAAAGACCGGCATCGTCTCCCGCAAAGCATCCCGCACTGCATCCACGATTTGCTGCACAAACTGTTCCTCGCGCGCCCGCGTTTCCAGATAGGGGTCATCCTGCGTCTGGTAGTAGCGGTCAAAGTAGTCCACCACTGCCGTGGCAACCGCTTGGCTGTACGACTTGAACACTGATTTGTCCATCGTCCGCAAATACTGCCACGCTTTCCGCTGCGATTCTTTGCCAAGGTTGAACCGCAGATTGGTCGTCCGTACCTCCGGCACGGTTTTACCCTCGGAGCATCTGGCGGTAGGCCATGTACTCGTACCCCTTGGCAGCAGCGCAGATGTCGTCCACAATGGTGACCTGTTCCGGGTCATAGCTGCCAAAGTGCTTGATCAACTGCCCGCCGCCGCCCACAATCGTCAGGTGTGTGGTGGCGGGGTCGTACTCGTAACTGCGCAAGGCTGCAAACAGTTCGGCTGCATAGCTGGCTGCGACCTCGCGAATACAGGCGAGGTAATCGACATCGATTTTCGCTGTGCCGGTGCGCAGAACCTGCTCCACCGTGCTGTCACTGATTTTGCTGCCGAAACGACGGAGCACCGCTTCTTTAGCGCGGATCATGCACTGGTTCACACCGATTTTCTCCGTCCAACAGCGGTTCTCCTGCGGCTGAGAATCCGTCAAGTAAAGCAGATTCATTGTGCCGTTGCCGATGTCGGCCAACAGATGCTCCCCATCAAAGTCTGCCAACTGCTGGACAATGGCCGCATAGCCTTGCGGGTACACCTTGCAGCTTACAATGCGAAGCTGAAACGGATTTCCGTTGAAGCGGAAACTTACAGTTTCACTCTGCATCAGATACTGCCGAAAGCTCTCGCGCTGGCTGCCGACCCAGCTCAGTGGCAGCCCCACCGCCAGACACAGGTTGGCGGTGAACAGCCGGTATTGCTCTAACTCTTTGGCGATGGCCGCCAGCGTCAGCAGGTAGAAATCACCGTCCTCTGACTTATCTGCCACAAAGCCTTTGTGACCCTCGCCCACGCGGTAGAATCTGCCGCCGTATTCCAGCACATCACCCTTAAACATAGGTGCGGTATCGTAGGCAGTAATGGCTGTGGGAAAGATGGTATTTGCGGTTTTCATATTGCCGTATCCTTGGTCGATGCCGATAATTGTAATGTCGTTGAATTGCTTCATTGGGAAATCATCTCCTCTCTCCGTGCATCTTCTGCTCCATCATCTGCAAAAGCATTTCCTGTGATGTTTGTGTGCCTGCCGGGTTATCATAGGACGTGACCTCAAATGTCACCCTGCCGATTTTGTGCCGATAGGCTTTCGATAAAATTTTCTTTTCTTGCCTTATAAAAAAGCCCCCTTTCGGAATGCTGCTGCCGACACCTGTTTGGGTATCGAGTTACAGATTCATTTTATCGAAAGCGGGCTGTTTTGGCATTGATGGGAAATTGTGCGGAAATTGAGCGCAGGGAAAAATAGGCATAGAAAAAGCGGCCCCCTCACTTTCGTGAGAGAACCGCTGTGCCGTCAGCCTGTTAGTTTAGGAGGTTCTTCGGAAATTGTAAAAGATCTGTCGCGCCTTGGCCGCAACTATCTGGAAGTCGGACGATACACGGAAGTTATCTTCCCGGAAAATAAGGTGCGGTTCATCGCCATCACGGATGGCGTAGATTCCGCTGCTGGGGATAACGAGTTTGCGCCGTTCAAGAATATCATCAACGAATGGTATGCCAAGGACATCAGCCGCAAGGTCAAGTCAGCATTCAAGGCAAAGGCACTGCGTGGGGAATACACGGGTGCGTATCCACCGTATGGCTATGACCGTGACCCTAATGACCGCCACAAGCTCGTTCCGAATCAGTACGCATGGGTCGTCAAGGAAATCTTCCAAATGTCGCTTGCGGGCAAAAGCTGCAGCATCATTGCAAAGGAACTGGGAGAAAAGCAGGTTCTCCGCCCACAGGCGTACCTGCATGAAAAGTTTGGAACCTTTGCCTCGGATATTGTTCTGACCTATCCGTATGCGTGGGATCACAGTACGGTTCGTGCCATTCTGATGAATCAAGTCTACATCGGGAATATGGTGCATTTCCGCACCGGCACGCAAAATTTCAAGTCAAAAAAGATGATTTGGAAACCCGAAGAGGATTGGGTCGTTGTGGAGGATACGCACGAAGCGCTGGTGAATGCCGAGACTTTCTGGACGGTACAGGAGCGCATCAAGGTCAAGCAGCCGGGTAAAAAGCGCAGCGAGAATAACATTTTCCGTGGAATCATGTTCTGTGGAGAGTGCGGCAAGCGCATGGCGTTTTGCAGCCGCAAAAAAGACGAGCGCCGCAAGTCGTTGGGGACATTCAGCTGCAACGCCAATCGGCGTTACGGCGGCAAGGTGTGTACCACGCACTATATCTCGCTGGAACAGGTCAAGGCTATCGCGCTGGCAGACATCCGCCGTCACGCTATGCTGGCTGCCGAGGATGCCGATGCGTATGCGGACTATCTGATGGGCTTGTCACAGGCTGGGCAGTTGAGCGAGTAGAAAGCCATGAAAAAAGAATTGGACGCAGCCCAGCGCCGCCTGTCCGAACTGGCCACGCTGGTGCAGCGCATCTACGAAGATAACGTGTTCGGACGGCTCTCGAATGACCTCTACCAAACCCTATCTGCCAAGTATGAAGCGGAAACAAAAGAATTGAAAACCCGCGCCACAGAAATTCAAGCGTTGCTCACCGAAGCAACCACCAAAACGCAGGGCATACAGGATTTCACCAATTTGGTCGCCCCGTATGCAGACATTACGGAACTGGATGAGGAACTGGTTCACACGCTGATTGAGAAAATCATCGTCCACGAGAAAGAGATAATCGACGGTGAAACTGTGATGCGCATCGAAATCTACTACCGCTTCATCGGCAAAACCAGCAATTGCCTCAATCGCTCTGTAACCCCCATAAAAACAAAAACAGAATCCGTCGCTGCAACGGATTCTATCGCTTGACTAATGTGGTGCGTAAAAAGTAAAGTGCCCGGTTCATATCCCAGCGCCCGCTGGCGTAAGTATTCCGAGAGAGACAGCCCGCACCGTTTAGCCATCAGCGTCATTTTTCGTTTCTCTGTGACGCTGACGCGGACATTGATTCCAACGCTGCGCTTTCTCATGCGCCAGCAGCCTCACAGGGGTTCGGGGCTGTCCCCGTAGGCTTTTCGGCGGGTTGCCCTGTGGCAACACTTCGCCCATGCTTGCTTCCCTCAAGCGCTCCGAGTGACGATGGTGACGATGGTGACGGTCTTTCTGGGATACCCCACCCCGATAATTGAGTTATGTCAATATCATCGTCACCACCGTCACCATCGTCACCATAGAAGTTCAAAAGGCGAACCTTGTTTTTTCGATGGGTTTTGTATCGGATGTTTTTCGGTTCAAATACTTTATCAAAATACTTGGCCATATTGTAAGTGAACTGGTTCGGCTTGGCATTTTCAATACCTGCCGCTGCAAGCAACTCGGAGGCTGTTCCCTGCCAGTTTCCGACACTTTCGATGTACTTCGCCGCTTTCCACAAGTAGTCCGGCACAGCCTTGATCTCTCGTTCCTCTGCGGTTTCTTCATCTTCCAAAGTCCAGATGCAATTTTCTTCCCGCAAATGCAGCGTTCTATCGTCCATATCGCGTCCGGTAAGCAAAATGTCAGCAGTTTGGCTCATTCGCTTGCGCTGCATAACCCAGCTGGTATCTGCCACACCCATAAGACCTGTGGAGCCTGAAATCTGGTCAAATGGGTCGGATGCAGTTTGCTTGCGCAAGTGGTGAATCAGCAATATGCAGATGCCATACTTGTCGGCAATCTTTTTCAATGCCCCCGCTTCTTTATAGTCGTTTGCATACATCCCGCCGTTTCCATCGCTCACACGCACTTTTTGAAGTGTATCGATGACAATCAAGCCAACATCGCAGTATGTATGAATCAAAGATTCTACCTGTTCCTCTAAGCCCTGCCCAATACTCGGACATTCCGTTTGGAGAATCAGACGCTCTGGGGCATCTCCGCCGTCGATAAGCTGGAAAATGCGGTTTTGCAAACGATTAAATGTATCTTCCAGCGAAAAATAAATCACGGTGCGTGGCTCTATTTCTCGATTCCAGACAGGATTGCCCTGCGCGATCTGCAAACACAGCCACAAGGTCAACCAGCTTTTGCCCGCCTTGCTTGGGCCAGCAAACAGTGCAAGACCGGCTGGGAGCAGACCGGGAATGA
>ERZ773243.1776-NODE-1776-length-21432-cov-28.887262_pt1 | contig 21432 bp, 18 predicted proteins | sample MGYA00580520_ERZ773243 | MGnify/ENA primary metagenome ERZ773243 (study PRJEB29015, sample SAMEA2737747) | human gut metagenome | biome: human gut; feature: human-associated habitat; material: faeces | place: China | collected 2012 ... | reverse complement strand
AGCTGATAAGAAGTTCTTTTTATTCCGCATTGCGAAGCTATATGCGTATCCCCACGAAATTTCTACTGACCCGCGAATATCTCCGGGCAGAAGAAAAGGGGTATTGTGAGGTATAAACGACAAAAGGCCGAATCATTTCGATTCAGCCTTAATATCCTTAAAGTGAGCAATTACTTAAGCCAATTTGCTGATGTGAGCAGCCAATTTTGACTTCAAGTTAGCAGCTTTGTTCTTGTGGATAATGTTACGTTTAGCCAATTTATCCAACATTTTCTGTACGTTAGGGAACAGAGCTACAGCTTCTGCTTTGTCAGTAGTTACACGAAGTTTCTTCACTGCGTTACGCATAGTCTTAGCATAATATCTGTTGTGAAGTCTTCTCTTTTCTTCTTGTCTGATTCTTTTGATAGATGATTTGTGATTTGCCATCTCGACTAATCTTTAATATTGTTCGTGATTTTGTTTATTATGTAGCCCGTGGGGGAATCGAACCCCCCTTTCAAGAATGAAAATCTTGCGTCCTAACCGATAGACGAACGGGCCATCCTTAGATTCAGGATTATTCCTGACTTGCTTTTCGAGGACATATATCTCTCGATTGCGGATGCAAAGGTATGAAGAATTTTCATTCCTGCAAAACTTTCTGTGATTTTTTTTATTAAATCATTTGCAGTTTGTCGGGGTACGTGAAATTTTGGTTCGGATAGGTGCGATTTTTACTCGTTTGGTCATGGAAAACAACCGTTTATTCCTTTTGTATAGTTGAGCTGGTTTAGTTTGATTATTGAAAGCTTGTATATTTGCAATATATCAGAGTGTCCGGTTTCTTCGGGGAAAGAATAGGAGAGACTCTGAAAATCTGAAGTCGCTCTCTCTCTTATTAAAGTTTTTATAAAATGGTTGCCCTGCATGATAAATAATTACTGTTATTTACATGCAGGGATTTTTGCATTATGTGTATCTTTGCCTCCGTTATGTTGCAAAAATACGTTGGCATAGTTCTTCATACGGTAAAGTATAACGACAAGGCAAATATCGTGCATGTCTATACCGAGCAGTCGGGCAGAATGTCTTTTCTGATTCCGGCACAGCGTTCTCGTAAATCAGCTGTAAAGCAAGTGCTTTTCCAGCCTTTGTCTGTCGTGGAATTTGAGGCGGATATGCGTCCTCGTTCCGGTATTCATCCCATCAAGGAGGCAAAAGCCTGGTACGTCTTTACGTCATTGCCTTATGATCCTTACAAATCGGCAATAGCCATGTTTCTGGCAGAATTCCTTTATCGTGCATTGAAGGAGGAAACTACCAATATTCCTTTATTTGCCTATCTGGTTCACTCTGTACAGTGGCTGGATGTTTGTGAAACCAGTTTTGCCAATTTTCATCTGGTCTTTTTAATGCGACTTTCCCGTTTTCTCGGGCTTTATCCCAACGTTGAAGAGTATTCTTCCAGCGACTATTTTGATTTGCTGAATGCTTGCTTTGTTTCTTCTCAGCCTTATCATGGCATGTTTGTTCGTCCGGAAGAGGCTTCTCATATACGTACTCTGATGCGTATGAATTATGAAACAATGCATCTGTTTGCTATGAACCGGATGGAGCGGAATCGTTGTCTGGATATCATCAATGAATATTATCGTTTACATTTACCTGACTTTCCGGAGTTGAAATCGCTTCCTGTTTTGCAAGAATTGTTTTAGATGTATAGCCTCTGAAAGTAACTCGGATAAAATAACAGGAAGTTTTAGAAAAACATCGTGAATTTTTCGGAAATTCATCGAGATCTTTTTTGAAAAATTGTACAAAAAAAGAACATTTTTTTATGACCTTTTCGTTGACTTATTTGCTTTCGCTATATAAGACATAACACCTTGTTTTCTAAGCAATAAAAAAAGATACGGAACTCTCATGGAAAGTTCCGTATCTTGTATAAGGTTTAGTCTAACTTTTCTGGATGGAGGAGAATTACTGCAACAATTCTTTTACTTTTGCAGAAATAGCACGTCCTTCGGCAAGTCCGACCAGTTCTTTGCTGGCAACACCCATAACTTTTCCCATATCCTTTCCGCTAGTTGCACCAACACGTGCAATGATTTCTTTCAATTTAGCTTCCAGTTCTTCAGCTGAAAGTTGTTTGGGAAGGTATGCTTCGATGACACGTACCTGAGCCATTTCTTCTTCTGCGAGATCTGCACGGCCTTGTCCTTCGTAAACGGCAGCAGAATCTTTTCCTTGTTTTACCAGCTTCTGCATAATTTTCAGTGCAGCTTCATCGGTCAGTGTATCATTTGCTCCCGGAGCTGTTTTAGCTTCCAGGAAACACTTTTTGACATTGCGCAAGGTTTCCAGTCTGACCTTGTCTTTGGCTTTCATTGCCTCTTTGATATCGTTGCTGATTTGTTCGAATAAATCCATAGTAATATAGTTATAAAATTGTAGTTCGTTTCTTGTTTAGAAAGTAATGGTCATAGAGCCATTCTCGCTATTGTCCAGCTTAGGGGTTGAGCTTTCTTCGGCAACGGCTCTCGACTGGATACTTTCGAGTACAGCTTTTGAACGCTTGTAGGTAGGAGTTGTTTCTACCATGCTGATGATATCATCATTGTCCAGATCTTCTTGTGTGAAGATATAGATTTTGTAGTTTCCTTTCTTCCGGTTGTTTTTATAACTTCCCGGATAGAAATCATCACGGCGTTCGGCCTTCTTTTGTTCTTCTTCCTCTAATTCTTCCTGACGTTTTTGTTCTTCTGCAGAAAGTTTGTTGTTCATTCCCGGCACATCTTTGATGCCAAATCCGGTTGCAAGGATGGTAAACTTCACCTTATCTTCCAGATTGTCGTCGATGTACAATCCCCATTTCGTTTCTACATCTTTGCCGAAGCGGCTCATGAATTCGTGTACCTCATTCATTTCTTCCATCATCAGGTCGCTGTTGCTGCTATATGAGATGTTGAAAAGAACTTTCTTAGAGTTGAAGATATCGTTGTTGTTCAGTAATGGTGAGTGCAGAGCATCAGTAATGGCTTGGGTAACTCTTCCTTCTCCATATCCGTATCCAGTACTCATAATAGCCACACCTCCATCTTTCAATACTGTTTTCACATCATTGAAGTCGAGGTTGATTTTACCACGTATTGTAATGATTTCTGCAATACTTTTGGCTGCAACAGAAAGGGTATCATCTGCTTTTCCGAAGGCATTCATTACGCTCAGGTCGGAATACACATCGCGCAGGCGTTCGTTATTGATAACGAGCAACGCATCGACGTGCTTACTCATTTCTTCTACACCGTCGAGTGCCTGGTCTATCTTTTTATTTCCTTCAAAAAGGAATGGAATGGTAACAATGCCGACAGTAAGGATTCCCATATCCTTGGCAGTCTTAGCAATAATTGGAGCAGCACCCGTTCCGGTTCCTCCTCCCATACCTGCTGTAATAAAAGCCATCTTACAGCCATCATTCAGCATGTTTTTTACGTCTTCCAAACTTTCGTTGGCTGCATCGCGTGCTCGCTCAGGTCGGTTTCCCGCTCCAAGGCCTTCACGTCCCAATTGAAGTTTTATAGGTACAGGCGACTCGTCGAGTGCCTGATTATCTGTATTGCAAACCACGAATGTTACATCGTGGATTCCTTCTCTATACATGTGGTTGACTGCGTTACCGCCACCACCGCCTACACCGATTACTTTAATGATACTCGGTGATCCACTTTGGAAATCGAATGGCATAATTGTTTCGTCAGACATAATTCTTCCTTTTCTTTATGCGGTGAATATTTAATCTTTCATCATCTCGTCTGCTCCGTTTTTTAAAGCGTTTAGCAGTCGCTTAAACGGATTATCCTCTTTAAGTTTTTCTATTTCAGCTATCATGGATGTTATTTCTTCATCCTTTTCCTGCACGTTCAGGCTGCGGGCCTGTTCCAACTTGGCAAGTGCGTCTTTGTATTTCTTGCGATTCATCTGACGGTGTGCTTCAGTAATCAGCGTTTCGCAATCGTGCAGACGTTTCTGGGCCCGTTCTAACTCCTGACGTATCTTAGCTTCTTCCAATTGGCGGATACGTTCTGCCTCGGCTTCTTTGGCTGCTTTTTCTTCAGCTGCTTTACGCTCTGCTTCAGCTTTCAGGCGAGCTTCTTCTTCTTTCTTTTGCAAGTCGTCGATAAAGTCTAACTGATGTCCCTTGCGTGGATCTATCTTACAGCAGTTGTCTTTTCCTGCAGCCAGAAGTCCAATCAATGTATTACAGCTTCCATCTTGCGGAATATTAATGTCCCCTCTCAGTTCGATAGCTCCATTTTGCGCAATTCGTATCTTCTCAATCTTTGTGATATTGAAGAAAGCTTTGTCCAGATTAGGTAACGTGGAGGCTCCTCCTGTCAGTATGACACCGGCCAGCAATTTATCGCTATATTCTGATAGGATAATCTGATTCCATACATTTTCCAGTATTTCCTTGACACGTGCTTCGACGATGTCTTCGAGTTTATGAGCACGGATGCTGCATTTTCCGTCGATGCTGTATTCTTTGCCTAACTCATCTTCATTTTCACTAGGTTCTGTGTAGGCACAAGCATAATGAAGCTTAAGTTGCTCTGCATCTTCTTCTTCTATTTGCAGGCTACAGATATCTTTTGTTATATTGCTGCTTCCCAAAGGTATGACAGCCAGATGGCGAAGCAAGTTGTTTTTATAAACCGATACAGTAGTTGTATCTGCACCAAAATCTACGAGGGCACAGCCAGAACGTTTCTCACTTCCGGTGAGTACAGCGTTGGCCGTTGCCAATGGAGAAAGTAAATATTCGGCAACTTCATATCCGGTTTGGCGGAAACATTGACGTATGTTGCTCTTTAGTGAGTTACGTGCAATAATATTCAGAAAGTTTCCTTCGATGCGGTCTGTCTGAATACCCACTGGTTCTGTAGTAAGCTGGTTGTTTCCCAGTTTATATTCTTGAGGTTCGACAGCTAAAATTTCCTGATCCATCAATGTTATTTCACGGTTGCTTTCCATAATAGCATCGATGAGAGCCTGAGATATTTTAGTTTCTTCTGTCAGTTGCTTTGTTTCTGTATGTCGAATGCTTCTTACCGACTGTCCTCCGATACCCACATACACTTTTTTTATAGATGCATGTAAAGTCTCTTCCAATTGACAGATTACTGCACTGAGGCATTGCGTCGTTTTGTCCAGATTGTATATTGCTCCTTTCTTGATACAATCGGATGAGCGTTCGCTGGCATATGCAAGAACCTGGATGCTTCCGTCAGCATTCTTCTTTCCCGCAATACCTGTTATTTTTGCCGATCCCAGCTCTATTGCTGCTATAAAGTCTGTTGCTGCCATATCTTATTTCTCCTTTTTGGTACAAATAATCTGATTGTTAAATTCAATGCTGATCCGTTCGTATTTGTTCCATCCTACCCGGTTCAGCGCACTTTGGTAGAATGTTCGCAATTTACTGAATTTTTCTTTATAATTTCCAGGTTTCCCTAAAAAGAGTATATGTTCACCTACTCGGGGAACCAATTCCAGTTCTTGTTTGGGAGTTACATTGATTTGCTCAATTTGTGATTCCCAGAATTTGTCCGATTGTAGGAATTTTCCCAACGGGTATAATTCTGTTTGGGCAAACTTGCGGTCTATGAATCCGGTTGCAACAACTACATGAATCGATTTCCCGGCTGCGGTCATTATTTTTCCTGCATTATCTAAATAGTAATTGTTTCCGTTGCTGCTCATGACTCGCATGACAGGAACTCTTTGATAAATGTCAATAGCCACCTTGCCTCCTGATGTAAGATAGCACTCTGCATTTTCGATAAAGGGATGGTTGGAAAGAAATTCCTCCAGCTGGCGCACATTTATGCTTGAGAGTTGCTTGCCCTCAGGGTATATCTTTCCTTTTTTCAGAATCTCTTTGACTTCTTTATCCGTAACAAAGCCGTAATCAATACTATCTTTGACAGTCAATTCCATACCCTTGCAAACCTGATCGGCAGGCTTGCTATTAAATGTGGTAACGGCTAATATTAAATAAGCTGTTGCCAGTAATAATGTGCAGAGTATGAAAATTCGTTTTATCATTTGTCTTTTAATAATTCGTATATCTGTGGTACATAGTTTTCTATATCTCCGGCTCCTAATGTTATAAGAACATCAGTCTTCTTGTGTTTTATGACTTCCAGTAAATTTTCTTTAGAACACATACTTTTTTCGATTTCAGGGCGTAGGTTATCATAAATTAATTTGCTGGTTACACCTTCTATCGGTAATTCGCGTGCCGGATAAATATCAAGCAGGATAACTTCGTCGAGAAGTGACAAACTGTCTGCAAAATCTTTATAGAAATCGCGAGTACGTGTATATAGATGAGGCTGGAAAACAGCTGTTATCTTTTTATCAGGATAAAGCATTCGTACAGAAGATATGCTTTGCTTGATTTCTGCCGGATGATGGGCATAGTCACTGATAAACACGATTCGGTCATTTTTCAGCTTGAAGTCAAATCGGCGGTCTACTCCCCGGAAACCAGGCATCGCCTGTTTGATCTCCTCGTTTGTAGCTCCTCCTATTTGTGCCAAGGCCATTGCAGCTATTCCATTTTCGATATTGACGTAGACAGGAACTCCTAATTGTATTCCTTTTATATTACCCAATGGAGAAATGAAGTCGAAATAAATTTCTCCGTTTTCGATCCGGATGTTTTCTGCATGGAAATCCCCCTCTTCTGTGGAATAGGTATATACCGTCACTCCTGATTGTACAGCTGGGTTGAGATCGATCCCTTTTTTTATGATAAGGTAACCTTCCGGCTGAATTAGAGAGGTATATTTCTGAAAACTTTCTACATATGCTTCGTGAGTACCGTATATATCCAAATGATCTGAGTCTGTTGCAGTGATAACAGTCGCATATGGAGTCAGCCAATGGAATGAACGGTCGAATTCATCGGCTTCGATAACAACAAAGTCGCTTTTATCGGACAGCAACAGATTTGTGTGATAATTCTTTGATATTCCTCCCAGAAAGGCATTACATCCTACATGAGAATGATCCAGCAGATAGGCGGTCATTGTGGAAGTTGTTGTCTTTCCATGGGTACCCGCTACACAGAGTCCTTTTTCTGTACGTGTAAGCATACCCAATACTTGAGCACGTTTTTGTATTTCAAATCCATGCTCACGAAAATAGTTAAGCTCTTTGTGGTCAGCAGGAATTGCAGGAGTATATACAATCAAAGTCGTTTCCGGATTCAGAAAATCATCTGGAATGAGTGAAACGTTTTCTTCATAATGAATAGCTGCTCCTTCTTTAATTAATGTTTCGGTCAGTTCACTTGGTGTACGGTCGTAGCCGCCTACCTTTTTACCTTTTGATAAAAAGTAGCGAACCAGAGCACTCATACCTATACCTCCTGCTCCGATGAAATAAACAGCTTTCAGTGTATTAACGTTCATGTTCTTTTTTATATTTTACAGCTAGCTTATAGACTTCGTTTGCAATGACATTTGCAGAGTCCTTAAACGCTAGCTTGGCTATGTTCATACTTAAATTTTTTAATGTGTCCGGCTGCGATACAGTTGCTATTGCCAGGTCGAGGAGCTTTTGTGTAGCTTCTGAGTCTTTAACATATAGAGCTGCCCCTTTGTTGACTAAAGCAAGTGCATTTTTAGTCTGGTGGTCTTCGGCTACATTCGGCGAGGGAACGAGTATGACTGGTTTTTGCAGTAGGCAAAACTCAGAAATCGATCCTGCTCCGGCACGGCTGATAACCAAATCGGCTGCGGTGTATGCTGCTGCCATGTCTGATATGAAATCAGTAGTGTGCAACATCGGAATTTCTCCAGCTTTCGCTACTGTAGCTTTAGCTTCGTTGATGTAAAACTTACCGGTTTGCCAGATAAACTGAACTCCGGAGTTTTTAATCTTTTCCAACCCTTGCATAACACAATTGTTTATTGTGCGTGCACCCAGACTACCTCCGACAATTAATATTGTTTTCTTCTGCGGATCTAATCCAAATGATTGAATTGCTTTTTCACGATTGATGGGACTGTTTAATAACCCTTGCCGTACCGGATTACCGGTAAGGATAATTTTTTCTTTATCAAAAAAACGTTCCATACCTTCATAAGCAACACAAATCTTGCATGCTTTCTTTGCAAGCAGTTTGTTGGTTACTCCTGCATAAGAATTTTGTTCTTGAATCAGCGTCGGGATACCCATCATGCCTGCCATTTTAAGGGTGGGACCACTGGCATATCCGCCAACTCCCACTGCGGCATCTGGTTTGAACTCTTTGATAATTTGACGTGCTTTCAACTGACTGCGAAACAGTTTTATGAGAACACTAAAGTTCTTCAATAAGTTTTTTCTGTCGAATCCGGCAACAGGTAAGCCTATTATTTTATATCCTGCGGCTGGCACACGTTGCATTTCCATACGCCCTTCTGCACCAACAAACAGAATTTCCGTATCGGGATGCTGTTCCTTGATTGCATTGGCTATGGATACTGCTGGAAAGATGTGACCTCCCGTACCTCCTCCGCTGATTATAATCCTCAAATTATCTTTCATAATTTTATATTTTCCTGCAAAGTTAGGAATAAACTTGTAAAAATAATTATTCTGTTTCTATTTTATTTAGCTGCAAAATTACAGGGATAAGAAGCTCTATTCTTTTTTAGATTTCTCCATTTTGCTCTTTATTCTGCGATTCATTTAATGTTTGTTCTTTTGCAAGATTAGCTGCATTTTGCAGCAATGTAACTGCAGCTTCTTGTATTTGTTTTTGCTTTTCTGCTTCTTCCTGCTCTTGTTGTTTCTTCAATTCATTTACGTGACGGCTGATGCTTAATATGATGCCGATGTATGCACAGTTGACCAGCGTGGAAGTACCTCCTTTACTGATTAAAGGGAGAGGTTGTCCGGTTACCGGCATGATGCCGACAGCCACCAGCATGTTAAACATTGCCTGTGTTACAAGAAGTAAACCGATGCCCATGACTAAAAAGGAGTAGTACGACTTGTCGCAGTTTCTCGCAATTTTTCCTATCCTCATTAAAAGCCATATGTACAGAAAGGCAACGATGCCTCCGCCTATCAGTCCCAATTCTTCTATGATGATGGCATAAATGAAATCTGAAAAAGCTTGTGAAAGGAAATCGCGCTGTACACTATTGCCTGGGCCTTTTCCTAGAATGTTACTTGTTGCTATGGCTATATTGGCATGGGCAATCTGTCCGTCCCCGTCGATATCGAATTTCTCAGGAGGAACCGTCGATGTGTCAAAATGGTTATCCAAACGGCTTTGCCAGGTTACCATACGATGTAAACCTATTTTATCCCATGTTTCAGAAGGAACATATTTAATTGTGCATAAAGCAAAGATTAGAGCTCCACCGCATATGCCTACAAGCATAGCCATTTGCCGGAGAGGAACTCGTCCGACATACATCATGAGAAATACGCTTCCACATAACAATACGGCTGTGGAAAGATTCTCGGTAATGATAAGTATGCAGGTTATACCCGTAACCCATAGTATGTATTTAAAAGCTTTTGGATTTGCTTGTTTTTCCTCTTGCATTTTCGACAAGATGAATGCAACAGTTATGATTGTTGCCATTTTTGCTACTTCAGAAGGCTGGAATTGAATAAATCCCAAATCTATCCAGCGTTTTGCTCCATTAGTCAAAGCTCCTATTATAAACACGGCAATCAGTAATAGCCATGATATCGGCAATAGTATAATGAATGTTTTAAACCAGCGGCAAGGAATATTGTGGACGATAAGTACTACAATAGCTCCTACCGCCATTAATATCATGTGCATGGTAATAGGTCTCCAGTGATCACCGCTTTTGTAAGTCAGTGTACTAGAGGCGCTGAATACTTCAATGATAGAAACAAGGCAAAGTAATAGGAAAATAATCCATATTACTTTGTCGCCTTTGAATAAGTTTTTTAGCAAATCCATTTTGTCAGGATAATTTTATTATAAATTTCTCACACATTCTTTAAACTGGTCGCCACGGTCTTCATAACTTTTGAATAAGTCGAAGCTAGCGCAGCATGGACTCAGAAGTACGGTTTCTCCTTTTTTCGCCATACGGTATGCGGCATCTACTGCATCTTTCATGCTTTGTACATCGGCGATAGGCAATCCAAATCCATCAAAGAAGTCATGTAGTTTCTCGTTGTGGAGTCCAAGGAATATTAATCCGGAGCATTTTTCTTTCACCAGATCGGCTATTTCGTTATAGTCATTTCCTTTGTCTTTGCCTCCTAAGATAAGCACTGTCTTAGTTTTCATACTGTTGAGTGCATACCAGCACGAGTTGACATTAGTCGCTTTCGAGTCGTTGATATAATCTACTCCACGTACGCGTGTTACTTTTTCCAGACGGTGTTCAACCCCTTTAAAATCACTCAGTGCTTCGCGGATACATTCTTTTCGGATGCCAGCAATATTGGCTGAAATACCGGCAGCCATTGAGTTGAACAAGTTGTGAGTACCTGTCAGGGCAAGTTCCTCTTGTTCCATGTTAAATTCAATTGGCTTGGTAAAGTAGACTTTATTTTGTTCTACGAAAGCAGCCAGTCCTTCTTCTTTCTTTTCGGCAAACGGATAGTAGTGTCCGTGTATTCCATATTTATGCAATTCTTTTTGGATGACTGGGTCGTCGTTCCAGAAAATGAATGCATCATTGTCTGTCTGGTTCTGGATAATACGGAACTTGGCATCCACATAGTTCTGCATTTTATAATCGTAACGGTCCAGATGGTCGGGGGTGATATTCATCAGGACAGCAATATTAGCATGGAACTTATACATATTGTCCAGTTGGAAACTGCTTAGTTCGATAACATAATAGTCATAATTACATTCTGCAACTTGATAAGCCAGACTTTGTCCGATATTTCCTGCCAGTCCAACGTTTAATCCTGCTTTCTTAAAAATGTGATAAATAAGAGAAGTAGTAGTAGTTTTTCCGTTGCTTCCTGTGATACAAATCATCTTAGCATTGGTGTATCGTCCGGCAAATTCGATTTCTGAAATAATCGGAGTGCCTTGTTCCTTCAGTTTCAAGATCATCGGTGCGTCGTTAGGTATTCCCGGACTCTTGATGACTTCGTCTGCATTCAGGATCAGCTCTTCTGTATGACGCCCTTCCTCCCACTGAATGCCTCGTTCGTTTAACATATTCTTATATTTGTCTTTTATTAAAGACATGTCAGAAACAAATGTATCGAAACCTTGTTTCTGTGCCAGCACGGCTGCTCCCGCACCGCTTTCGCCAGCTCCTAAAATGACAATTCTTTTTGCCATGATCTCTTATCTTATCTTTAAAGTTATAATTGTTATTGCTGCTAATACAATAGTGACAATCCAGAACCGAACAGTAATTTTCGATTCGTGAAAGACACTACTTGGAGATGTTATCAGATACGTACAGTTCGGATCAAGTTGTGATAGTGTAGTACGGAAGTGATCGTGTATAGGAGTACGCTTGAAGATTCGGCGTTTAAGTCCTTTCTTCTTGCCACTCTTGAAATATCTTACTTGAAGAATAACCGATAAGTTTTCTACAAGGAAGATACCGCATAATATAGGAATCAGCAGTTCCTTATGAATGATAATAGCAAATACTGCTATGATACCTCCAATAGTCAAGCTGCCTGTATCGCCCATGAATACTTGTGCCGGGAAAGCATTGTACCAGAGAAAACCTATCAGAGCTCCGATGAAAGCACATATGAAGATAACCAGCTCTTCGCTTCCCGGAATGTACATGATGTTCAGGTAGCTGGCATACTCTATGTGACTGGACACGTAAGCCAGTATTCCCAGCGTAACTCCGATGATAGCTGAGTTTCCTGCGGCCATGCCATCCATACCGTCGTTCAAGTTTGCTCCGTTGGACACAGCGGTTACTACAAAAATAGTAACTAGTACAAAAACAATCCACCCAGCCGACTGTGCACTTTCTCCCATAAAACCTACAAAGTCTGCATAATCCAGGTTGTTGTTCTTAAAGAAAGGGATTGTAGTTTTTGTCGATTTTTCGTCTTGACTTTTGTGTACCACATCAACTACATGTCCGTCTTTCTGGATTTCGACGTTTTCGCGGATTACTACATTAGGACTGAGGTAAAGCGTCAGACCGACAATCAGACCAAGTCCTACCTGTCCGATGATCTTAAACTTTCCGTGAAGTCCTTCTTTGTCTTTGCGGAAGACCTTGATATAGTCGTCGGCAAATCCTAGACTGCCTAGCCATATTGTAGTTATCAGCATCAATATCATGTATATATTGTGCAGCTTACCCAGCAAGAGGCAAGGAATAAGAATGGCGACGATAATGATAATTCCTCCCATTGTAGGAACTCCGATTTTATTTACATTAAACGGGTCAATCGAAGCATCACGCTGCGTTTCCGTAATTTGTTTCCGCTTGAGTAACTTGATAAAATATTCTCCGAATATCGCTGATATCAGCAAAGACAGAATGATAGCCATAAGCGAACGGAACGATACGTATCCGAACATACGTGCTCCGGGAAAATTAAGCTGCTCCAGATAATTAAATAAGTAATATAACATGTTGTACTTGTATTATTCGTTGTCAAAAATCTCTGCTAACACTTCTTTGTCATCAAAATGATGCTTTACTCCTTTGATTTCCTGATAATTTTCGTGTCCTTTTCCTGCTACGAGAATTACGTCACCAGCTTGTGCCAGCATGCAGGCTGTGCGTATAGCTTCTTTACGGTCAGCTATGGAAAGAACTTTGTTCATATCTTCTTTTGTCAGTCCGGCTAGCATATCGTTGATGATATCCTGAGGCTCTTCGAAGCGAGGGTTGTCAGATGTGATGATTACACGATCGCTTTGTTTAGCTGCCTCTTGTGCCATGATGGGGCGTTTACCCTTATCCCGGTTACCTCCTGCACCTACCACTGTTATCACTCGTCCTCTTCCTTTCAGAACTTCGTGTATGGCGTTCAGTACATTTACCAATGCGTCTGGAGTATGTGCATAATCGACTATTGCTGTATAGCCTTTTTTCGAGCGCAAAGCGTCGAAACGCCCCGCTACCGGACGCAGTGTGCTCAGTATCAGCAGGACATCTTCAGGCTGTTTGCCTAATAAACATGCCGCTCCATATACAGCAAGCAAGTTCGATGCATTGAAACGACCGATAAACTGTACGTTGACTTCACGATTGTTTATATCCATCAGCATACCTTCGAAGCCATCTTCCAGAACCTTTCCCTTGAATTCGCAAAGCGTACGCAAAGAGTAAGTCGCAATTTTCGCTTTTGTATTCTGTACCATTACACTGCCATTCTTGTCGTCAGCATTGGTTAGAGCAAATGCAGTCTTGGGAAGATTGTCGAAAAATGCCTTTTTAGCTTTCAGGTAATTTTCGAATGTCTTGTGATAGTCCAGATGATCGCGTGTGATGTTGGTAAAAATACCTCCAGCAAACTTCAGTCCTCCGATACGCTTCTGTGCGACAGAGTGTGAGCTTACTTCCATGAATGCATATTTACATCCTTCATCAGCCATACGTCCCAGCAGACGGTTTAATGTGATAGGGTCGGGAGTCGTATGGTCGGTCGGGATTGCTTCACCGTCGATATAATTGCAAACGGTAGACAATAATCCTACCTTATATCCGAATTTGCGGAACATATTATATAATAAGGTGGCGATTGTAGTTTTTCCGTTTGTTCCGGTTACTCCTACCAGATCGAGTTTGGAAGTTGGATCTCCATAAAAAGTGGTAGCCAGTTTGCCTACTGCATCTTCGGTATCAGCTACTCTTATGTACGTTACATGTTCATTCAGTGTGTCAGGAAGTGTTTCGCAGACAATTGCAGAGGCTCCTTTTTCAATAGCCTTTTCAATATAAGCGTGTCCGTCTGTCTGAGTTCCTTTAACGGCAACAAACAAATGTCCGGCTTCAACCAAACGTGAGTCCATTTGGATACCTGCTATTTCTTTGTCAACATTACCTTTTATTTCGCAGACGTTGACGGATTCAATGATATTTTCCAGTTTCATGTTTTTATGTTATTTCTGTTACCTTAATGTTAATGTAATTGTTTGTCCTCTATGAATAGTAGATCCGGCAGCTATACTTTGAGCTCTTACTTTGCCTATACCTGTGATACGTACTTTCAGTCCGTAACTTTCCAGCAGATAAACAGCATCTTTTGCGCCCATATTCAGTACATTGGGAACTAGCTTTTTATTCATTTTGGTAGTCTTTAAATCTGCATAGCTGTCTGTGCACGAAACTTTTCCCCAAAGTGGCTGGGCAGAATAGGGGATGGAACTGCTGTTTCCTGGTACGTTCAGTGCACGCAGTACATATGCCGATTCATTTATATCTCCATTTTTTACGCCCGGAATAAGGACTGCCGTTGAATCTTTGGCATGAGCCAGATCGCGGAACAGGTGTTTGGCATAAATACGTTCGGCAATACGGCTGAACACACTTCCTGCCTGCAATCCTCCGGAAGCTGGTCCGTGAGGAATTTGTATTGAAACAATGCAGCTATATTTGGGAGCTTCTGAGGGGAAATAGCCACAGAAACTAACCAGATAACTTACACCTCCGGATTTATAACCTGCCTTACCTTGAGAGATTTGGGCTGTTCCTGTCTTTCCAGATACGCTGAATTGCTTGCTTCCTGCCGGCTTGGCAAGCCCTTCCGAAACCACTTTCCGCAAAATGGTGCGAATCATGGTAAGTGTCGTATCCGAACAAATTTTAGGATTAACAATCTCTGTCGTAATCTCTTCCAGTATATCTCCGTCTTTGGCTATCGCTTTTACGAATTTAGGTTTCACCATTACACCATCATTGGCTATAGCATTATAGAAATTCAGAATGTAGATGGGAGGAATCATTGTTTCATAACCGATACTCATCCACGGAAGAGTCGTTTTTGCAAAATAACGCTCTTTCGGTCCGAGTATGCGGGGACTAGCTTCTCCCACGAATCCCAGATTTAGCGGTGTATCGATGCTCATACGTTTCAGACCGTCGACAAACTTTTGAGGATTATTTTTATAGAACTTGTCTATGATGGTAGATACTCCTACATTCGATGAAACCTCCAAAATTTTCGTTACATCTATTTTACCGTATCCGCCTTTATACCAGTTCCAGTCCTTCATCCAGCTGCCATACATGTTAACTTGGCCGTTTCCGGTATCTACTTCATAATCTGGAGTGATATATTTATCCTCCATCGCCACCATGATAGATGCCGTTTTGAAAGTAGATCCTGGTTCCATCAAGTTGCTGACTGCTGCATTTCGCATTTCATAATAATTCCCATCGTTTCCTCTGGTCATGTTTACGTTGGCCTTTACCTCACCGGTTTTTACCTCCATCAGAACTGCTACACCTGATATGGCTTCAAGGTTCTTCAATTGGTCTACCAATGCTTTCTCTGCGATATCTTGCATATCGACATCGATGGTTGTGATAATATCACATCCGTCAACGGCGGGTTTATCAATAATGTTCAGGTATTTGTTCATGACTTTCTGTCGATGAGTAATACCGTTTTGTCCTTTCAGAATAGAGTCGTATGTCAGTTCCAGTCCGTTCTTAGCTCCTTGTGCTATGTCGGGATACATATCCCCCAATGTACGCATGGCGAGTGAACCGAACGGTTTTTTACGTTGGTTGAACTTTTCTACATGCAGTCCACCTTTGTTCGGGCTTAACTCGAATACAGGCAGTCTTTTCACTTCTTTATATTCGATATAGGAAATACGTTTCGGATAAACCAGGAAGTGACGGCTTTTCGAACGGCGTCCTTTCAGCAAATGTTTGCGAAATTCCTGTGCGCTCTTGTCCGGAAAAATTTCGTGCAGTCCTTGGCTGATTTCTGCCAGATGGTTCATCAGCATAGTGTCTTTTTCCGTTCCGCCAGCGCGAAAGTCCATGTAGATGCGGTATTCAGGCAGACTGCTTGCCATCAGTTTGCCATCAGAAGAAATAATATTTCCTCGTGTTGGAGGAACTATTACGTTTTCTTTTACAAAACGGTCGGCTACATCCTTCCAGTATTGCCGTTCGGCAAACATGATGAATCCCGCCTTGACTATAATCAATATAGCCAACACAAGCATAATCACTACAATAAACGTGTAGCGCAGCATGATATTTTTCAGTCCGGGTATCATTGTATCAATCCTCTTTTTTAATCAGATATGGAGGTGTTGCCGCTGTTTGCAGCGGAGTTCCCTCGGTTGCAATATATTCTTCGATGCGTGACTGACGGCTTCGTTCTGTAAGTTCAGAAGAAATAGTCAGCGCATCATACTTGATGTCTGTCAGTTCCTTTTTCAGCCGGTCGATTTCAATCAGCTCCTGTTGGCTTGAATAGCGGTTGTCGATATACAGGATGGTAAGGAGAACAATCAGAATGAGCAAATTCGCCTGTCGCTTCAGAAAACTGTGGACCAGAATATCTCCTCCCAGAATACTCTTCAGTGTGATGTGTGAATCGCTTTCTTGTTGTGATGTTGTATTTTGCTGTTCCATGATTTTTACTATTTCTTTTCTGCTATTCGTAATTTTGCACTTCGTGAGCGAGGGTTACGTGCTATTTCTTCATCGCTAGGGACAATAACTTTATTGTTTACTGCCCGGAAAGGTGTTTGCACATTACCGAAAAAATCTTGTTCCATCTTACCCTCTACATTGCCTGTCTTGATCAGGTTCTTTACGATGCGGTCTTCCAGCGAATGGTAGGTAATGATAACAAGTCGGCCTCCCGGTTTTAAAGCTTCAGTTGCGGCATAAAGCATTTCTTTCAAAGCCTCCATTTCTTGGTTCACCTCTATGCGCAGGGCTTGAAATACTTTTGCCAGTTCTTTCTTTTCCCGTTCCTTGCCAAACAACGGTTTTATAATTTCCAGAAAGTCGCCTATAGTTACGATTTGCTTTTGTGCACGTGCCTTTACTAGTACCGAAGCCAGCTTACGGCTGTTTTTCAGTTCTCCGTACAGGTAGAACACATTCGCCAGTCGTTCCTCCTCATAGTTGTTTACGATGTCTGCCGCAGTCATTCCAGCGCGTTTGTTCATTCGCATGTCCAGTTTGCCGTCGAAGCGGAACGAAAAGCCGCGTTCAGAATCATCAAAATGGTGTGATGATACTCCCAGATCGGCAAGAATGGCATCTACTTCCTCTACACCATAATAGCGCAAGAAGTTGTGTAAGTATCGGAAATTGCTTCGCACAAACGTAAATCGGGAGTCATCGACAATATTTTTTTCGGCATCTTCATCCTGGTCGAAACTATACAGATGACTGTTTTTATCCATTCTGCGCAGAATCTCTTTCGAGTGTCCTCCGCCTCCGAAAGTCATGTCTGCATATATTCCGGCAGGGTGTAAATTCATGCCGTCGATACTTTCATTCAGCAGTACCGGTATATGATATGTTTGTTCTGATTCGTTCATTATCATGCTGTCACTTTAATAGGTTTTACACCTTATATATATTGAGGGGTAAAATTACATATTTCTCAACAATTAGCAGGTATAGTTTTGTGAAAATATTTGAGGAAGTTATCAACAGGTCTGAGAGGTGTTGTGAGAATGTCATCATGTTTTAGAAAAACATCAGCATCTTTTAGGAAAAACTTGCTGAATTTTTTATGAAAAATCGTACAAATAAATTTGAAATATGTACAATTTTTCACGAAGACGCTAAGGTGTTGTTCTTATGCTATTTACTGCTTCTGTCAGATCTATCTTTATAAGATAGTCTTAAAATATGCACATGAGAATGTGGCTTTGTGCAATTCTGTTACATTTTAATTCATTATACTCTTTTTTTCTTCTTTCAATGTTACATTTTTCCAGTATAGATGAGCAACTTTTCAAAAGATAGATTACTTTTGCAGAGAAATGTGTAAATGAAGAATGGCTAGTGATTCGATTTTTTTAATAGATATTGATAAAATATTAAGGGATAAGGCAGGAAGAAAAGCCAAACGGATTCCTCGTTTTTTCGTATCTTATCTGAAGCATATCGTACATCAGGAAGAGATAAATACATTTCTGAAAAGTGTGACAGACAAGAGCGGAGTTGATTTTCTGGCTGCATGTATGGGTTTTCTGGATGCGAAGCTGGATGTACATGGCCTGGAAAATTTGCCTGAAGATGGATTGTGTACCTTTGTATCAAATCATCCGCTGGGAGGACAGGATGGAGTTGCATTAGGATATTTGCTGGGAACGCATTATAACGGACGTATCAAATATCTGGTGAATGATTTGCTTATGAATCTGCATGGACTGGCTCCTCTCTGTATTCCGATAAATAAAACCGGTTCGCAGTCGCGCGACTTTCCGAAAATGGTAGAGGAAGGATTTCGTTCGGACAGCCATATAATCATGTTTCCTGCGGGAATATGTTCCCGGCGTCAGCATGGAGTGATAAAAGATCTGGCATGGAAGAAAACATTTATAACTAAAAGCATTGAAACACGTCGTTACGTGGTTCCTATACATTTTGAAGGCCGAAATTCCAATTTCTTTTATAATCTGGCCAATGCTTGTAAGTTTTTTGGAATAAAATTCAATATAGCCATGCTTTATCTGGCAGATGAAATGTTTAAGAACCGTCATAAAACATTCCGTGTAACAATAGGAAAGCCTATACCATGGCATACGTTTGATAAATCTAAATCTCCGGCCGAATGGGCAGAGTGTGTCAGAGAGTTGGTATATAAGCTGTAATTTAGGAAGATTTTAACTACATATATGGAAGATATTATTGCACCGATTGACAGAGAGTTATTAAAGTCGGAACTTACCGCCGAAAGACGTTTGAGATCGACAAATAAAAGCCATAACGAAATTTATATCGTGAACTGGAAAAATGCTCCCAATGTACTGAAGGAGATTGGCCGTTTGCGTGAAATAGCTTTTCGTGCTGCCGGAGGAGGAACTGGACAGCCGCTGGATTTGGATGAATATGACTTGATGGAAAATCCATATCAGCAGTTGGTAGTCTGGAATCCGGATGCGGAAGAAATTCTTGGAGGTTATCGTTATATATTGGGCGATGAGGTGGAATTTGACAAACATGGCAAGCCTGTCCTGGCAACAGCACATATGTTCAATTTCTCGGAAAAGTTCTTGAAGGAATATCTTCCTACTACCGTGGAGCTAGGACGTTCGTTTGTAACTTTGGAGTATCAGTCCACTCGTGCCGGCTCAAAGGGTTTGTTTGCGCTTGATAATCTTTGGGATGGTTTGGGTGCGTTGACCGTCATAAAATCGAATGTAAAATATTTCTTCGGTAAAATGACTATGTATCCAAGTTATAATCGTTTCGGCCGCGATATGATTCTCTTCTTCCTGAAGAAGCATTTTTCGGATAAGGATGGCTTGATAACCCCAATGGTACCGTTGGAGATAGAAACCGACCCAGCTATTCTGGAAAAGCTGTTCTGTTATGATACATTTAAGGAGGATTATAAAGTCTTGAATACAGAAGTCCGTAAGTTAGGTTATAATATACCTCCTTTGGTTAATGCGTATATGAGTCTGTCACCTACGATGCGTATGTTTGGTACAGCTATTAACGATGGTTTTGGAGATGTAGAAGAAACCGGTATTCTGATAGCTGTAGATGAAATTCTGGAAGAAAAACGTATACGTCATATTGAATCGTATATTAAGGAGCACCCTGAGGCTCTTCAGCTTACTTCTGGAGCTAATCCGATATTGTCAAAAAACTGATAATTCTGAATGCTAAATAAATAAAGCCAGTGATATCTGCTTGTCCCTTCTGGTCGGGAGCAGTTGTCACTGGCTTTGTTTTTCTGCTTCTGATCTGTGTGAAATTAAACAGCCGGTAAACTGTTTCCGTTGATTTTTCTGTAAAGATCGAGGGCATAAACATCGGTCATTCCAGAAATGTAATCAAGTACTGCCTGAATTTTTCCATATAATGTAGGAGCATGTACTTCATATTGCTTGGATACACGGTTGATGAGTAGCTTCGAATAAGCTTTGTCTGGATAGCGTACTGCTTCTATCATCAAGTCTATCAGGGTTGTGATAACCTGATAACCTGCCAGCTCAATGTCCAGTACATCTTTTGAGCAATAGATTTTGGCAAAAGCTGTTTTTGAACAATTCTCATATGCTTGTCTTATGGGTTTGTCCATATGCTTGATGAGGGGTCCCTCGAATGTACCATTCAGTATATCTTCTTCATTGTCTACAAAGACCTGTGTGCATGCCTTTATCAGTACTCCGATGGCAGATGTACGCAAGTAGGCTATTTGTTCGTTTGTGTCGGCCACCAGTTTGCATATCTCATTGATTCGTTTCAATCTGGATTCTGTGAAAAACTGCAGGTATAGTTCTTTTGTTTCCTGAGTAGTCAGAATCTTTAGCTTATGCGCATCTTCAATATCCATCATCTGATAACAAATATCGTCTGCTGCTTCTACCAGATAAACAAGCGGATGGCGTGCATAGCGTATGGGCTCACCATCTTTACTTAATTTGATGATACCTAACTCTTCGGCAATGCGCTTGTAGTCTTCTTCTTCGCTCAGGAAGAAGCCAAATTTTTGCTTTTTGCCGGCAAGTCGTGATGAAAACGGATATTTTACAATAGAAGCAAGAGTAGAATATGTCATGACAAAACCTCCCGGACGCCTTCCTTCGAATTGATGAGTTAGCAGACGGAATGCATTTGCATTGCCTTCGAAATGGGTGAGATCCTCCCACTCAGCCTCCGAAAGCAGGGGTTTGAGGGCAAGTCCTTTCCCTTCTGAAAAATATGTGCCGATAGCTTTTTCACCCGAATGACCGAAAGGTGGGTTTCCTAAGTCGTGTGCAAGGCAGGCTGCCGAAACGATTGCTCCTATTTCTGATAAGTGAGAATCGGATAATTCCGGATGCTTTTGTAATAAGCTGGCTGCTATATCGTTTCCAAGCGATCTCCCTACACAAGAAACCTCCAGGCTGTGTGTCAGACGATTGTGTACAAAGATACTCCCTGGAAGGGGAAATACCTGAGTCTTGTTTTGCAGTCGTCGGAAAGGAGCAGAGAAGATAAGGCGATCGTAATCTCGCTGAAATTCGGTTCTATCTTCTTTTCTTATTTCGTGCAGTGCCTCCAGTCCAAAGCGTTTGTTTGATATGAGTTGTTTCCAGTTCATAACCGATTGTGATAGTTTTTGCAAACTTAAAGAAAAAATAAATACAAACAGATGCGTAAGTTTTTTTGTTTTTAGCTTTGAAATGGTTTTGTGTAAATCTCTTGCTTTTTTACAGGCTTTATAGTTATTTGTTTCCTGCTATTCTGAAATACACGGCTCTTTCATTTAAGCTTAGATAAAGGCACATAATTCCCCCACCCA
>ERZ773243.1758-NODE-1758-length-21564-cov-13.501511_pt1 | contig 21564 bp, 15 predicted proteins | sample MGYA00580520_ERZ773243 | MGnify/ENA primary metagenome ERZ773243 (study PRJEB29015, sample SAMEA2737747) | human gut metagenome | biome: human gut; feature: human-associated habitat; material: faeces | place: China | collected 2012 ... | reverse complement strand
TAATCAGCAATCAGCAAAGCGCTTTCACCGATGACAAGGTGAAAGCGCTTTTTTGTTGTGTCTTTCGTTTGTGCAGTGCTCCCGGCACTCAGTAGTCTGCCTGTTTCTTTTTGCTGCATTCTGGGAACATCTTATGGAACCGTTCCCGCAGTTTCCGGGCAGATCTCTCTCATCCATAAAATTGCATCACCCGGTCAAAAAGTTACAAACCGGTACGGTTTTTCCGGTATTTCCTGAAATGTTACCGGTAATTTCTGAAATCAACCGGTGTTTTGATGTGTTGGCAAATCAATCTGCACAAATGCAAGTTGATTCTTTGTACACTTTTTACGAAATTACTTCCACATGATTGATTTTTTGCACAAACTGTGCCATACTATAGCCACTGGAAACGTTCCCGACACCGTTCCCGAAAATCCAACCGAAAGCGAGGGCACGCGATATGACGATCAAGGACATTGCCCGCATCAGCGGCTGTTCTGTCAGCACCATTTCGCGCGTCATCAATGATCGGCCGGATGTCCGGCCCGAGACCAAGGAGCATGTGCTCAAGGTCATGCGGGAGGCAGGCTTTACCCCCAACACCAACGCGCGGCAGCTGAAGATCCAGCAATCCCGCAGCCTGGTGTTCGTGGTCAAGGGGACCCGGAACATCTTCTTCTCCGACTTCCTCGTTCAGCTGCAGCGGGCCGCTACCTTGTATGGGTACAACGGCATCGTCTCCTACCTGGACGAAAACGCCAACGAGATCGATGCTGCCGAGAAGATCCTGCGGGAGATCAAGCCCAAGGGCATGATCTTTCTGGGCGGCAGTGTTACGAACTTCCAGAACGGCTTTGCAAACATCTCCGTTCCCTCCGTGCTGGCCACGCTGGTTTCCAATGAATTGGACTTCCCCAATCTCTCGATGGTGGGTGTGGATGACCGGGCCGCAGCAAAAGCGGCAGTCTCCCATCTCATCGCACAGGGTCACCGCAAGATCGCGGTGCTGGGCGGTCCGGCCACCAGCTTTCCCAGCCGGATGCGCCGTCTGGGTGCGCAGGATGCCATGGAGGACGCAGGGCTTGTCCTTGACGATAAACTCTATGGCCTGTCCAACTACGATTTCGAGTCCGCCTACCACGCCATGAACAGTCTGCTGGCCCGCCGGGCCGAATTCACTGCCTTGTTTGCCATGAGCGATGTGATCGCCTTTGGTGCGATCCGGGCGCTGGTAAGCGCAGGGTTGCGGGTGCCGGAGGATGTATCAGTGATCGGTTTTGATGGCATCACGATGTCCCGCTACTGCGTGCCGGTGATGACCACCATCGTCCAGCCCAGTGAACAGATCGCACTGCAGAGCATCGAGCTGCTGGTGCGGCAGATCGAACACGGAGCCCCGGCCCAGACCGTCACGCTCCAGCCGGAATTGCAGCAGGGCGAAAGCGTTTGCCCCTGCCGCCGGAACTATTCAGTCTAACTTCCGTCCTCATGCTGTGGACGGTGGCAGATATTAACCAAAAGAAGAAGGAGTACTACTATGAAAAAGATGATCTCTCGTCGTAACTTTCTGAAGGTCGCAGGCGCTTCTACCGCTGCTCTGGGCCTGGCCGCATGTGGTGGTTCGTCCAGCTCCACCGCTTCCTCCACTGCCAGCTCTGCTGCCGGTTCCGAGACCGCTGCAAAGGCTGACGGCAAGGTCTACTACCTGAACTTCAAGCCTGAGCAGGATCAGGCCTGGCAGGACCTGGCTGCTGCGTACACCAAGGAGACCGGCGTGCCTGTGACCGTTGTGACCGCTGCTTCCGGTCAGTACGAGACCACCCTGATGAGCGAGATGGAGAAGAGCGAGGCTCCTACCCTGTTCCAGGTCAACGGCCCTGTGGGTCTGGCCAACTGGAAGGATTACTGCTACGACCTGTCCGGCAGCAAGCTGTACGGCGAACTGACCAGCGACTCCTTCGCCCTGAAGGACGGCGACGCTGTCACCAGCATTGCATACGTCATTGAGACCTACGGCATCATCTATAACAAGGAGCTGCTGACTGCCGCTGGTTACACCCAGGACGACATCAAGGGCTTTGACGATCTGAAGAAGGTCGCCGATGATATCCAGGCACGCAAGGCTGAGCTGGGCGTGGATGGCGCTTTCACTTCCGCCGGCATGGATGCTTCTTCTGACTGGCGTTTCAAGACCCATCTGGCAAACCTGCCCATCTACTACGAGTACAAGGCTGACGGCATTGGCTCCACCGATGCCATCAAGGGCACCTACCTCGACAACTACAAGCAGATCTGGGATCTGTACATCACCGATTCCACCTGCGATCCCACGCTGCTGGCTTCCAAGACCGGCAACGACGCTGTGGCCGAGTTCGTGGGCAAAAAGGCTGTCTTCTATCAGAACGGCACCTGGGCTTACAGCGATGTGAAGGATCTGGGCGACGACAACCTGGGTATGCTGCCCATCTACATTGGTGTTGACGGCGAAGAGAATCAGGGCCTGTGCACCGGTTCTGAGAACTACTGGTGCGTGAACAACACCTCTTCTGACGAGGACATTCAGGCCACTCTGGACTTCCTGTACTGGTGTGTCACCTCCGAGACCGGCACCAGCGCAATGGCTGATGATATGGGCTTTGTCATCCCCTTCAAGGCTGCAAAGGATTCCACCAACCCCCTGATCGCCATTGCAAACGACTACGTTGCAGCTGGCAAGACCAGTGTTGACTGGTGCTTCTCCACCATGCCTTCCGAGGAGTGGAAGAATGGTGTTGGTTCTGCTCTGACCGCTTACGCAGCAGGCACCGGCGATTGGAACGCCGTTGTCACTGCCTTCGTTGATGGCTGGGCCAAGGAGTACAAGCTGGCTAACGGCTAAGCGATTCTGACTTTCCCCTTTTATTTGTGTAAACCGTAATGGGAGGCGGGCGAGCTGTTCGCCCGCCTCCCTTTGTTTTGGAGGTATATCATGCAAAAGGCCATCAGCAAATATTGGCCGGTGTTCGTGCTTCCTACGCTGATCGCGTTCATCATCGGCTTTATCTGGCCCTTTATCTGGGGCATCTTCCTTTCCTTCCAGCGCTTCACCACCGTGAGCAAGACCACCTTTGTGGGCATCCAGAACTATATCTCCGTGTTCCAGGATTCCACCTTCCTGCACGCTTTCGGCTTTACGGCAGCGTTCACTGTGGTCTCCACCGTGCTCATCAATGTCTGCGCCTTTGCCATTGCAATCGTGCTGACCCGCGGCATCAAGGGCACCAACATCTTCCGTACCGTCTACTTTATGCCCAACCTGATCGGCGGCATCCTGCTGGGCTACATCTGGCAGATCCTGCTCAACGGCGTGCTGGCAAACCTGCAAAAGCCCCTGCTGGCACTGGATGCCAAGGCAGGTTTCGTCGGTCTGGTCATTCTGATGTGCTGGCAGCAGATCGGTTATATGATGATCATCTACGTTGCCGGTCTGCAGAGCGTGCCCGGTGACCTGATCGAGGCTGCCAAGATCGACGGTGCTTCTGACCGCGAGATCCTGTTCAAGATCAAGCTGCCCATGGTCATGCCCAGCATCACCATCTGCACCTTCCTGACCCTGACCAACAGCTTTAAGCTGTTCGACCAGAACGTTGCTCTGACCGCAGGCGAACCTGCCAACGCCAGTGAAATGCTGGCCCTGAACATCTACAATACCTTCTATGGCCGCTCCGGTGCTCAGTGGAAGGGCATCGGCCAGGCAAAGGCTGTGGTATTCTTCCTGATCGTTGTGGTCATCTCTCTGGTGCAGCTCCACTTCACCCGTTCTAAGGAGGTCCAGCAGTAATGATTAAACAGAAAAAGTTGTGGGATAACACTCTCACCGTCATCATGGCCCTGCTTTGCCTGCTGTGGATCTACCCCATTGTCCTGATCCTGCTGAACAGCCTGAAAAAAGAGGGCACCTTTACCACCTCTACCGTGTTCCAGCTGCCCACCAGTGAGACCTTTGCTGGCCTTTCCAACTACGTCTACGGCGTGATCAAAATGGGCTTCCTTTCCAGTTTGGGCTACAGTCTCGTCATTACTGTTTCCAGTGTGGCCCTCATCCTGCTGTGCTGCTCCATGACAGGCTGGTACCTGACCCGGGTGAACAACAAGCTCAGCAAGTTTATGAACCTGCTCATCGTGTTCTCGATGGTCGTCCCCTTCCAGATGGTCATGTTCACCCTCTCCAAGACTGCAGATACCCTCAAGCTGAACACCCCTTGGAACATCTGCATCATCTATCTGGGCTTTGGTGCCGGTCTGGCTGTGTTCATGTTCACCGGCTTTATGAAGAGCGTTCCCATGGAAATTGAGGAGGCCGCCATGATCGATGGCTGCAACCCCATCCAGATCTTCTTCAAGATCGTATTCCCCATCCTGAAGCCTACCATGATCTCCACCGCCATTCTGGAAACCATGTGGGTCTGGAACGACTACCTGCTGCCCACTCTGGTGCTGGATATCAAGAAGTACCGCACCATCCCCATGGCGATCCAGTATTTCCGCGGCGGCTATGGCCGTGTGGAGCTGGCTCCCATGATGGCCTGCATCATCATCGCCATCATCCCCATCATCATCCTGTACATGACCTGCCAGAAATACATCATTGAGGGTGTTGTTGCAGGCGCTGTCAAGGGTTAAGGAGGAGTTCACCATGCGAGCATGCGGCATTCTGATGCCCGTTTTTAGTCTGCCGGGGCCCTTTGGCATCGGCACGCTGGGGGAAGAAGCCTTTTCGTTCGTGGATTTTCTGGCCCGTGCAAAGCAGACCTATTGGCAGATCCTGCCCATTGGCCCCACCGGCTACGGTGACAGCCCCTACCAGAGCTTTTCCGCCTTTGCCGGGAATCCCTACTTTATCGATTTCCGTGTCCTGCACGAGCAGGGCTATCTGACCGCTGATGAGATTCCCACTGAGGTTCCGGTTGGACCGGTGGACTACGGCGTGCTCTACCAGCAGCGCCCGGTGGTGCTGCAAAAAGCCGCCGATCGTCTGCTGGCTGCAGCCAGCGTGGAGTACAAAGACTTCTGCACGGCACAGAGCTTCTGGCTGGACGATTACGCCCTGTTCATGGCCATCAAGGCCGAACAGGGACAGGCAGGCCTGTGTGACTGGCCGGATGACCTGCGCACCCGCCAGCCCGCTGCCGTAGCCGCTGCCAGGGAGCGTCTGGCCGGGCAGGTGGATTATTTCAAGGCGGTGCAATTCTTCTTCTACACCCAGTGGAACGCCCTGAAAGCCTATGCCAACGGCAAGGGAATCCAGCTGGTGGGAGATATCCCCATCTACGTCAGCCCGGATTCCAGCGATCTGTGGACGCGGCCGGAGCTTTTCCAGACCGACGGCCAGACCCACCTGACGCAGGTGGCAGGCTGCCCCCCGGATGCCTTTGCGGCAGACGGTCAGCTCTGGGGCAATCCGCTCTACGACTGGCCCCGCCACAAGGCCGAGGATTTTGCCTGGTGGAAGCGCCGGATGCAGCACGCTACTTCCATTTATGATGTCGTGCGCATCGACCACTTCCGTGGTTTTGAGAGCTACTACGCCATCCCTGCCGGAAACAAGACGGCGGCGGGCGGCCACTGGGAAAAGGGGCCGGATCGTGCTTTCATCAATGCCATCCACGAGACCTTGGGTCAGGGCGGCATCATTGCAGAGGATCTGGGATACCTGACCCCTGAGGTCAAGACCATGCTGGCTGCCAGCGGCTATCCGGGCATGAAGATCATGCAGTTTGCCTTTGACAGCCGGGAACCGGGCAACTATCTTCCCTACACCTACCCTCACAACAGCGTGGTCTACACCGGCACCCATGACAATGTGACCACCGAGGGCTGGCGGCAGTCTGCCAGCCCCGAGGATGTCCACTATGCCTGCCGTTACCTGCGCTGCCTGCCCGAGGATCTGACAGAGGCCATGATCTGCGCCTGCCTTGCCAGTGTTTCGGATATGGCCATCATCCCCATGGCCGACTGGCTGCATCTGGGCGCGGAGGCCCGCATCAACACCCCCAGCACCCAGGGAGCCAACTGGCAGTGGCGGCTGGACACCCCGCTTACCAGTCTGCTGGCCGAGCATATTGCCGATCTGACAGCACTGTATGACCGGGCTCCGGCTGTGGCAGACCGCTAAAACGTTCCTTCTTCTTTTCTCCCCATACAAAGACGGCAGGCCCTAGCCCCCTCCTTTCCGGAGGAACTGGTGCCCGCCGTCTCTTTTTGCATTATTTTCAATTTTCACACAACATTTTTTCGCCGCATCCCGCGCAGGACGTTCCACATATTTCCGCGCAGAACCGTTTCTTTTTTACAAAACGGCCACAGTATCTTCACAATTCTTTCGCATTTGGGGTTTCATCGCTCTCTTGTTGTTTTTGGGCAATTATGCTATAATCCAATTAGCTTCATATCCGCCTTTGCGCGGATTTTACGAACGAAAGGAGTTTTCCACCATGGAATTTACCTATCAGAGCACGATGCAGCTGCCCGCGTCCTATGCGGTTCTCTCCGAAGATGAAATGGTCTACACCGTTGGCGGCGCTTTTGAGCTGAATATTGATCGGGCTGCCGTTGCGCAATTTGTTACCAATGTGATTTCAAACAGCATCCGTCTTGCAGGACAGTATACTTTTCAGATGGCTTTTGATGGTTTAACCAATATGCGCAATGACGGCTTGACCATTCCTGGTGCTGTTCATCATTATTGGTCAAATCAAACGACAGTTGGCAAGGTCGGTACTGTTGTAGGTGCAGCATGTGTTGGTTATGCTGTTTATATTCAGGCTGTAACTCTCTTTAACACATTCTTGTCTATCTATAATGATATGCGCGACATTTATAATGGGACTAACACCCAGACGGAGACTGCTACAACTGCGAATGCTGCCTTAGCTGCCGCTTAATTTATAAGCACCTGAAAGGAGCCTTTTATGGAAAAATTGCGTATGCCTGCATCTTATGCAACGCTTCCGGAAGAAGAGCTGCCGGAGATCTTTGGCGGCGGAGAACTGGGAGATGCATTGGACAGCTTTACGGATAACCTCCACCTGGATGATTTTTTCCTTCAGGGGGGTATCCTCTCCATCTCCATCTCGTTTGTGCCTCTGCTCCTGTTCAATGTTGTTGTTTCCGGCTACCGCTTTGTAGAGAACATTTACAAGAACCTGTCCAACTGGTTCGGTTATCACGATGATACCTTCTCTGCCGTTTCTAATTTCACGGATGAAATGCGCCAAAAACAGCAGCAACGCGGTATCTGAGTCCTTTTCCCTGTAACATGAAAGAGCTTCACGATTCCGGCTTCTGCCGGAACGTGAAGCTCTTTTTGTTTGGCCGGGTCCAGATGCTCAAATGACTCGCAGAGCCCCCTGCTCCCGCAGACGGAGCAGATAGCAGCTGCCCGCACCGAACACCTTTTCTATCGCGTCGTGATATTTTGCCGTCAGCATACCGGGTACAAACGCCTGAATGGTCCCTGCAAAGCCGCCGCCCTGCATCCGCCAGGCTCCCCCCTGCCCCTCCAGCAGAGTCTGACTGAGGGCAAGCGCCACCGAGAGCCCCTGATGCCGTACGTCTGTGGAGCAGTAAACGTTCTGGCACAGGGCAAAAGAGGCATGTCCGCTTTCCAGAATCAGCTGCAGGAGGGCATTGAAATCCCCGCTGACCAGGGCATTCCGCTGGGCCAATGCGCGGGCATTCTCCTCAAAATAGTGGACCGCACGCAGAACAGCACGATCCCCGCAGGCCCTGCGCAGGCGTGGCAGAGCCGTCCAGAACTCCTGCTCCTTGACCTGCCCCAATACCTTACCGCCCAGACAAGCCGCCACCGATTCCATTTCATGCCGGATGGCCGCAAATTCACCGGTCAGCTCGCTGTGACTGCCCCGGGTATCGGTCACGCAAAGGGTCATGTCCGCCGGGAGCAACCCTGCCGTGTGGATCTTTTCTATCCGGGGCTTCTTTGGGTCGGCAAAATCCGCAAAGATGACCCCTCCCACGGCGCTGGTCAGCTGATCCAACAGGCCGCTGGGTTTTCCGAAATATGTATTTTCCGCATACTGGCAGATCTTCGCCAGCTCCGGCGCAGTCAGACCACAGCCATATTCCCCGTTCAGGATGGCCGCCATCCCCATCTCAAAAGCCGCCGAGCTGGAAAGCCCGCTGCCCCGGAGCACGTCGCTGGCGGTATAGGCATCGAAGCCACCCACCGTCTTTCCCTGTGCCCGGAAGCCTTCCGCAATGCCCCGGATCAGGCTGGCCGAATGGGTGCTCTCGCCCTGCTGGGGCTCGGCCTCGCTCAGGTCAATGACATCCAGCTTGTTGAAACCTCGGGATTTGACCCGGATAAAACCGTCGTCACTGGGGGATGCCACTGCGACCAGATCCAGCGTCACCGCTGCTGCAAGCCCATACCCGTGCTGATGATCGGTATGGTTGCCGCCCAGCTCCGCCCGGCCCGGAGCCGAGTAGACATGCACCTGCCGCCCGGGGCCATAGTACAGCTCAAACTGTTCCAGCGCGGCGGCATACCGCTGCCGCTGGCGGGCCAGCACCGCCGGTTCTGTGCCATAGAGCGTGCAGAGCGCTTCGTCCCACTGCCCCGCAAGGATCTCCCGTCTGAGTTGTGCACTGGTCGCCATGGCCATTCCTCCTCCACAAACGTTCTCCGCAAAGTCCGTGCATGAAGGGTCCATGCACTTGGGTTAGCCTTATTGTACTTCATTCCGCCCTCTTTTGCAATTTGAATCCGCAAAAAATCCAATTTCAGCGCGAAAACCAAAGTTTCGGATGTACTTTTGTTGAATTTGCAGATACAGTTATGATATACTGGAAACAAGAATGCGGTCAACTGGAGGAAACGATCATGGCAGATGTCTACAAGCAGTCCTTCAAGCAGAATTACACCAATAATATTGAATTATCCATCTTCAACTGTGGTCTGGAACGCTGTGCCCCGGGCCAGACCTGGGGCCCCGGTATCCGGGATCACTACCTGATCCATCTGGTGGTCTCGGGCAAGGGCACCTTTGAAGTGGGCGGCAAGACCTTTGAGGTCGTGCCGGGGGATCTGTTCTTTGCCCGGCCCAGTCAGCTCATCCGCTACTCTGCCGATGAGCAGCAGCCCTGGGAGTACAGTTGGGTCGGCTTCAACGGTGCCTGCGCTCACAAACTGGCGGCACAGCTGCCCTTTACCGACACTGCTCCTGTGCACCACACGCAGGACCCGGAGGGAATGCGGGCAGCTCTGACCAACATCTATTCTTCCCGTGGGTTAGAGCCTCAGGACGAGGCTGCCATGGTGGGGTACCTCTACTTGTTCATCTCTGCCCTGATGAAGGAGACCAGCGAGACGCGCCCCCACAACGCCTCCTCCTCCAATCAATATGTACTGAATGCCATCAAATACATCCAGTTCAACTATTCGCACGACATCTCCATTGATGATGTCGCCAAGAGCGTGGGCGTTTCCCGCAGTCATCTGTACCGGGTGTTTATGCTCAATGTGGGCAAGAGCCCCATCGATTATCTGACCGAATACCGCATCAACGAAGCCTGCAAGCTGCTGAGGGCCGGAAACCTTTCCATTGCAGAGGTTGCCATCTCGGTGGGCTTCTTTGACCAGTTCTATTTTTCCCGGGTCTTCAAGCGGGCCAAGGGGATGCCGCCCAGCAAATACATTGCCGCCCAGAGCGAAAATGCAGATGCTCCCGCTTCGGAAGAAGCCTGACCCAATCCCATTCCAAAGGAGAATTTCCATGCCCTTACAAAAAAATCAGGTGCTGACCCTGACCATTGAGCGCCTGTCCAACGATGGCAGCGGCGTTGCTCACAGCCCGGACGGCGAGGCTGTGTTCATACCCGGCACCGCCCCCGGTGACGTTGCCGCCATCCGCATCGTTAAAGATTGCGGCCGCTACGCTTTCGGTATTCTGGATGCCATTCAGACTCCCTCGCCTGACCGTATCCCGGTAGATTGTGCAGTGGCCGGCCCCTGCGGTGGCTGCAGCCTGCGGCATCTGGATTATGCCGCTGAACTGCGCGCCAAGGGCGAAAGCGTTACCGATGCTTTCCGCCGCATTGGCGGGCTGGATGTATCCGTGCTGCCGCCCCTCCCCTCCCCCGAGATCGACCGCTACCGCAATAAAGTTCAATTCCCGGTGGGCTGTGATAAGAATGGCAAGCCCTGCATCGGTTTCTACGCCGGACGCACCCACCGCATTGTTCCCTGCCCCGACTGCAAGCTGCAGCCGGATGTGCTGAACGAGATCGGCAATACCCTCTGCGATTTCTTTGCCACCCACAACATCCAGCCCTACGATGAGCAGACGGGCAAGGGGCTGGTTCGTCATGTGTTTCTGCGCCGGGGTGTCCACAGCGGCCAGATCATGGTCTGTCTGGTCTGCACCCGGGCAAAGCTGCCCCACGCAGAGGAGCTTTGCCGCGCACTGACTGCGCAGTTTGCCGATATCGCCACCATCCTGATCAATGTCAACGCCAGAAACACCAATGTGATCCTGGGCAGCGAGACCCACATCCTGTACGGCCCCGGGTTCATCGAGGACACCCTCTGCGGCGTTCCGGTGCAGCTGGGCCCCTTGTCGTTCTATCAGGTCAATACCCTGGCCGCTGAGCAGCTCTATGGCATTGCCGCAGAATATGCTCAGTTGACCCCGGATGACCTGCTGCTGGATCTCTACTGCGGCATGGGCACCATTGGCCTGTCCATGGCAGACCATTGCCGGGAGCTCATCGGCGTGGAGATCGTGCCTGAGGCCATCGAAAGCGCCAAGGCCAATGCTGCCCGCATGGGTGATGCCATAGCCGCAAAGAGCCGCTTCTTCTGCGCCGATGCTGGTAAGGCCGCCTCTCAGCTTGCCGCCGAGGGCCTGCACCCGGATGTTGTGATGCTCGACCCGCCCCGCAAAGGCTGTGACGAAGCAACCCTTTCCGCTGTCGTCACCATGTCCCCCCGCCGGGTGGTCTATGTCAGCTGCAACCCCTCCACCGCCGCCCGGGATGCCAAGTGGCTGGAAGAGCATGGGTATCGGGCAGAAAAGGTGCAGCCAGTGGACCTTTTCCCGAGGACGAAACATGTGGAATGTGTCATTGCACTTTCCAAGGGTGAGATCGACTCCAAAAAAGTCCGTGTAGAGTTCTCCTTGGAGGGCATGGACACCTCCGGATTGCAGAAAGGCGCGACTTATCCTGAAATCAAGGCCCGTGTGTTGGAACAGACTGGGCTGAAGGTTTCTTCCCTGTATATCTCGCAGGTCAAGCAGAAATGCGGTCTGGAGATACGAGAGAACCACCATAAGGCGAAGTCCGAAAATACGAAGCAGCCCCAGTGCCCGGAGGAAAAAGAGGATGCGATCGTGGAAGCGTTGCGGCATTTTCAGATGATTTGATTTACTGTATGCCCGTCTGATTTTCAGGCGGGCATTTTCTTTTGCCGGAATATGGTGTTTATACTTTTATCGTGGTACAATAGATGCAAGAATCATTTTTCAGGAAAAGCATCCTGCTATCCGATTTATAGGACACCCATTGTTGTAAAATCAGGATGTCCACCTATCACAAAAAACAAGGAGCAACGTATGCCAAACGATAAGATCGCCGCCGTAGGTGCCAATATTGCCGAAAAAGCCGCCATGATCTGGAACGTGGCCGATATGCTGCGGGGGCCGTTCAAGCCCCACGAGTACGGTCTGGTCATTCTGCCCATGACCGTGGTAAAGCGGTTCCATGACTGCCTGCTGCCCACCCATCAGGCAGTGCTGGACACCTACGAAAAGGTGAAAAAGCTACAGGTCATCGACGGCTTTTTGCAGAAGGCCTCCGGCTACCAGTTCTATAACACCAGCCGGTTCACCTTCGAGACCCTGCTGGCAGACCCGGACAACATTGAGTCCAACTTCCGGGATTATCTGTCCGGCTTCTCCGCCAACGCGCAGGACGTGCTGGCAAAGTTCGACTTTGACAACATCATCAAGCGGATGGTGGAGAGCAACACCCTCTACCTCGTTATCAAGGAGTTCGGCTCCGAAAAGGGTTATCTTGGCCCGGACAAGATCAGCGCCGTAGACTGCGGTTACATCTTCGAGGATCTGGTGCGGCGGTTCTCTGAAAGCTTTGGCGAGGAGGCAGGAGCCCACTTCACCAGCCGGGATATCATCTATCTGATGACCGACCTGCTGCTGTCCGAAGCCGACCTGGACACCAGCAGCATGACCGTTTACGATATGGCCATGGGCACCAGCCAGATGCTGAGCTGCATGGAGGAGCGCATCCACGAGCTGAACAGCGACATTGAGGTGACCTGCTTCGGGCAGGAGTTCAATCCCTCCACCTTTGCCATCGCCAAGGCGGACATGATGATCCGCGGCGGCGACCCTAACAATATGCGGTTCGGTGATACTTTGTCGGAGGATCAGTTTCCCGGGTTCACCTTCCAGTACATCATCTCCAACCCGCCCTTCGGCATCGACTGGAAGCGGGAGCAGAAGGCGGTGGAAGCCGAGGCCGCCCGGGGCGAGATGGGGCGTTTTGCCCCCGGTCTGCCCAAGATCAGCGATGGTCAGCAGCTTTTTGTGCTGAACGGTCTTGCCAAGCTGGCAAACAAGGGCAAAATGGCGATCATCCAGAACGGCTCTCCCCTGTTCAGCGGCGATGCCGGCAGCGGGCCCAGCAACATCCGGCAGTATATTCTGGAAAACGACTGGCTGGACTGCATCATCCAGCTTTCCACCGATATGTTCATGAACACCGGCATCTCCACCTATATCTGGGTGCTCAGCAAGGATAAGCCCGCCCACCGTGCAGGCAAGGTGCAGCTTATTGATGCCAGCCACTGCTTTGAGCCACGCCGCAAGAGCATCGGCACCAAGCGCAACGACATCACCGACACCTGCCGGGAGCTGATCGTCACCGCCTACGGCGAGTTTGCCAACGGCAAGGTGTACGGCGACAAAAACGGCATCTATTGCGAGAGCAAGGTGTTCGAGAGCGTAGAGTTCGGCTATAACAAGATCGTGGTGGAGCGCCCCCAGCGGGACGAGGCAGGCAATATCCTCCTGAAGCGTGGCAAGCCTGTGCCGGACACCAGCCTGCGGGACACCGAAAATGTACCGCTGGTGCAGGATATTGACGCCTACTTTGCCCGGGAAGTTCTGCCCTACGCCCCCGACGCATGGATCGACCACAGCAAGACCAAGGTGGGCTACGAGATCCCCATGACCCGCTATTTCTACGAGTATCAGGCACCGGAAGCCGTGGAGGATATTGTAGCACGCATCACCGTACTGGAACAGGATATCTCCGCCGGGCTGGCAGAGCTGTTCCATAAGGAGGGGTGAAGTCCTCCCAGATTGTTAAAAGTTTCAACTTGTTCGTTTTTGTACAAGTTTATAGAAAGGATTTTAAGATGGCTAAAGCCGAACGCAAACGTATGATTAAAGTTCGTGGTGGATTTAGTGATGATATGGGATTCAATCCATGTAATACTCAACCGCAGACCGCTGAATTTGATCATCGAACCCGAACCTTCATCAGTAATAGCCTTTACGATTTTCTTCAAATTGTATTTGAGCACGAAGTCGAAACGCGTAACCTCCGCTATGGCTTATCTGATCAAAATCTTTCTACCGTTTTTTGCAAGGATTTAATTCAAAATGTTTTTGCAGATAGTAACCATCTTCCAATAGGTTATCAGTATAATTGGGAAAATCTTTATCCCAGTATTGAAAAAGTTATAATGGAAGCCCCCTACAACGAAGTCTTAGATTTGCTTTGGTATATTTGTTATTGGCTATCGGTTGCTACCAACAAATGTTTTAATGTCTTTCAAAAGTGGTTTAATGATCTTTTTGAGAGAGAGTATGTCGGCTATCGTTTCATCGCAGGAAAAATCGTTCCTATAACCGATAAAATCGAAATGCAGGAAATCGAGAAAGCCTGTCAGACTTCCTTCGAGGGTGCACGAACCCAGCTTCAAAAAGCACTTGGTTTTCTGTCCGACCGGGAACATCCTGATTACAAGAATTGCATCAAGGAAAGTATCAGTGCCGTAGAGTCTGTATGCAAAGTCATTGCCAACAAGCCCAAAGCCGAACTTGGCGATGCATTAAAAGCATTAATTGCCAGTGGTTATCCAATTCATGGTGGTCTAAAATCTGCCATTCTTGCACTATATGGCTACACTTGTGAGGCTGGTGGCATTCGTCATGCCGAACGTGCAACTGAAAGTACCGTCACCTTTGAAGAAGCAAAATTCATGATGGTTACTTGCAGTGCAATCGTCAACTATCTGGTTGCAGAATACGGAAAGCATGGTACAGAAAATGCGTAAAATGAAAGACAGCGGCATTGAATGGATCGGGGAGATCCCGGAGGGGTGGGAAATCACCAAAATCAAGCATATTGTCTCTAGCGTTACAGACACTGACCACTTTATGCCCGATTCTGCCGAATTCGGCATTCCGTACCTTATGATCGGTGACTTGAAAGATTTATCCAGTTCTATTGATTGGGATTCTTCCAAAAAGATTTCAATCGAGGATTATAAGAAGCTCTCAATCAAAAGTCGTCCACAAATAGGCGATATTATTTTCGCACGGTATGCAAGTATCGGCACAACTTGTTATATTGATACTGACCGTGATTTCTTGGTATCCTACGCTTGTCTCACCATTCATCCCAGTGATTTAATTATCGGAAAATTTTTATCCTATTATCTAAAATCATCCTCGTTTGCGGAAGATGTTCTAAGAAGAACCAATTCCAACACACAAGGAAATGTCGGAAAAGATTCTCTGGTAAATGCCACCATTGTTCTCCCCTCAATTATTGAACAAACACAAATCGTAAACTTCCTAGATGCAAAATGTTCTGACATCAATGCTATGCTTTCCAAAACCCGTTCCAGCATTGAGGAATACAAAAAGCTCAAGCAGGCAGTTATTACGCAGGCTGTCACCAAAGGCGTGCGTGGTGAGCGGAAGATGAAGGACAGCGGCAATCCATGGTTTGGACAAATCCCAACAGACTGGAAACTTAGCCGTGTCGGTTTGCACTTTTCTATTATTCTGGGCAAAATGCTATGCAATGCACCGCTCAATGATACTTACACTCTTGAACCCTATTATTGTGCTGCTGATGTTCATTTTGATGGTGTGACTGATGGAGAGCGAAAAAAGATGTGGCTCAGCCCTATCGAAAAAGATTTATATCGTGTTTCGGTCGGGGATTTGCTGGTTGTTGAAGGCGGTGCCGGTGCTGGCGGAAGCGCAATTGTTGAAAAGCAGGATTCTGACACTTACGTCCAGAATTCCATTATGATCGTTCGTAGCAAAGGAAATGCTGACAACCGTTACTTGCGCTATCTGTTAGAGTTTCTTGTTAAGCAAGGTTATATTGATGTTGTCTGTAACAAGGCAACTATCCCTCATTTTACAAAAGACAAATTGTCTTGCGTCCCCTTCTGCCTTTGCCCCACTGGTGAACAAAAAGAAATCGCCGACTACCTTGATGCCAAGTGCGTCGAAATTGACAAGCTGATTGCAAAGAAGGAGCAGCTGGTAAAAGAACTGGAAAGTTACAAGAAAAGTTTGATTTATGAGGTTGTAACGGGGAAACGGGAGGTGTAAAATATGGCTGTAACCTTATCCTCACGAGAAAAGAAGCAATGGGAAGAAATAAAAACACTCGCTCAAAACAACGATTGCTTGTGCTTGGATGATGCTGATGCCATCCGCATGAAAAGAGTTCTTGATTTATTGCAAGAACAGGGATATATCAAAAATCTTGATGTTGATGGCACAAATATGTTCTTAGTTCTTGGAAATTTACATGATTTTGATGATTGGATTGATGATGAGGAGAAGAAGCAAGTGAGTATGGAATGGGAAGCAAAACGAAAATTTGATGAAGAAACTCGCCGAATGGTTGCATCCTCAATTGTAAATGGTCAACCTTCTGTCAATGGAATCCGCATCTTGGATGCTGCCGCAGAAGAAGTTCTAACTATTCTCCTCAACCTATATGATGGCAATGATTTACGTCTCGTCAAAGGGAGTAATGCTGATTTTCCAGCAGCTTACCGAACTTCCCTCCGACAGGAATTTGATAAATTATCTATGTATGGAATGATTACATCTATTGCCACTTATATCGGCGGATGGAGCGTTACATTATTGCCTCAAGCACTAACTTATTTTTCCGACAAAGATACCGCCCAATCCAAGAGCACTTCATTTGTACAAACAGCCAACAACTCCTCCCGCAAGAAGTATGACGTTTTCATTTCTCATGCCAACAAAGATAAACTTTCATATGTTAATGATTTATATAGCGTTCTTTCAGACCTTGGTATTGAGATTTTTTACGACTCAAAAGTTCTATCTTGGGGCGACAAATGGAAAGATGTAATTCTTAATGGAACTGAACAATCCGAATTTGCCATCATTGTTATTTCTGAAAACTTCTTTGGCCGAGAATGGACAGAGAAAGAACTTAATACTTTTTTAGAGCAGGAAAACACAAGTGGTCAAAAAATCGTTTTACCCCTTTTGTATAACGTAACAATCGATCAACTTAAAGCAAAATATCCTGCCCTTGAAGAAATTCAAGCCATCTCTACTTCCGACTATACAAAAGAACAAATCGCTATCCTTTTTGCACAAGAGCTTATCAAGCGTTACAAATAAAGGAGGTCTAACCATGCCCCTCATCACCACCGAAAAGCAGTTTGAGTCGGACATTGCGGCGGCGCTGCTCTCCCCTGCCGGGGGCTACACCCGCAATGGGGATTGCTACGACCCCAAGCTGGGGCTGTTTGTGGATACCCTGATCCGCTTTGTGCAAAAGACCCAGCCCAACGAGTGGGCATTTTTTGAAAAGCAGAACCCGGTAAACCCGGTGCGGAAGTTCTGCACAGCCTTTAACAATGCCTGCGATGCGGATGGGCTGCTTTCGGTGCTGCGGTATGGGTTCAAGCACCGGGGACGGCGGTTCCGGGTGTGCTATTTTCAGCCAGAATCTGCGCTGAACCAGAAGGATGCCCAGCGCTACGCTCAAAACGAGATCACCTGCAACCGGCAGTGGTTCTACTCCGATACCACCCACAACTCGGTGGACATGGTGCTTGCGGTAAACGGCATTCCGGTGTTCGCCTTTGAGCTGAAGAACCAGTTCACCGGGCAGACCGTGGAGAACGCCAAGCAGCAGTGGATGCACGACCGGGACCCCCGGGAGGTGTGTTTCCAGTTCAACAAGCGCATTCTGGGCTATTTTTGCGTAGACCTGACCGAGGTGCGGATGGCCACCCGGCTGGCGGGCAAGGACACCCGCTTTCTGCCCTTCAATCAGGGCTCCAACGGTGCCGGGCGGGACGGCGGCGCAGGCAACCCGCCCAACCCCAACGGCTACCTTACCGCCTACCTCTGGGAAGAAGTGTTCCAGAAGGACAGCATGATGGACATCCTGCAAAAGTTCATGAGCCTGCAGGACGGCAAGACCCTGATCTTTCCCCGGTACCATCAGCTGGACGTGGTGCGCAAGCTGGTGGCAGATGTGCGGCAGAAGGGTGCCGGGCAGCACTATCTCATCCAGCACAGCGCCGGGTCGGGCAAGTCCAACTCCATTGCATGGACGGCGTACCGGCTGGCTTCCCTGTTCAACACCGAGAACAAGCCGGTGTTTGCCAGTGTCATCGTGGTGACTGACCGCACCGTGCTGGACGCACAGCTGCAGGAGACCATTTCCGGCTTCGACCATACGCTGGGCGCGGTAGAGGCCATCGGCGAGGACAAAAACTCCGGCGACCTGCGGGATGCCATCAACAACGGCGCACGCATCATCATCACCACGCTGCAAAAGTTCCCGGTCATCTATACTGAGGTGAACAAGACCGCCGGGAAGAACTATGCCGTCATCATCGACGAAGCGCACTCCTCCCAGACCGGCACCTCTGCCTTAAAGCTGAAAGCCGCCCTTGCCGACACCGAGGATGCGCTGCGGGAATATGCCGAGCTGGAAGGCAAAGCGGAGGACGAGATCGACCCGGAGGATGCACTGGTGAAGGAGTTGACCTCCCACGGGCGGCACAAGAACCTGTCCTTCTTTGCCTTTACCGCCACCCCAAAAGCCGCCACGCTGGAGCTGTTCGGCACCGAGTACCCGGACGGCAGCCACCACCCCTTCCACATTTACAGTATGCGGCAGGCCATTGAAGAAGGGTTCATTCTGGATGTGCTGCAAAACTACATGACCTATTCCACCTGCTTCAAGATCGCCAAGACAATCCCGGACAACCCCGACCTGCCTGCCAGCCGGGCGGCAAAGCTTATCCGTAAGTACGAGGAACTGCATCCCTACAACATCAGCCAGAAGGCAAAGATCATTGTAGAGACCTTCCGGGAGACCACCAGCCACAAGATCGGCGGGCGGGGCAAGATGATGGTAGTCACCTCTTCCCGATTAGCGGCGGTGCGGTACTTCCACGAGGTCAAGCGCTACATTGCCGAGCAGGGCTATGATGATGTGCTGATCTTAGCGGCATTTTCCGGTGCCGTACCGGACGGCGGCGTGGAGTACACGGAGCAGTCTCTGAACGTCCGCGCCGACGGCAACCACATTGCGGAAAGCCAAACCAAAAAGGAGTTCCACAACAACTTCAATGTGCTCATCGTGGCAGAAAAATACCAGACCGGTTTTGACGAACCGCTGCTCCACACCATGATCGTGGACAAAAAGCTGAAGGGTGTCAAGGCGGTGCAGACCCTCTCCCGTCTGAACCGTACCTGCCCCGGCAAAACCGACACCTTTGTGCTGGATTTTGTGAACAAGGCAGAGGACATCCGGGAGGCCTTCCAGCCGTTTTATCAGGAAACCTTTCTGGAGCAGGAGGTCAACACCGACCTCATTTACAAGACCCAGAAGGAGCTGCGGAGCTTTGCCGTTTATTCCGATGCAGACGTGGAAGCCTTTGCCAAGGAGTATTTCCGCAGCACCAAGCAGGATAAAAACGCCGTGGGCCGCATGAGCAGCGTCTTGAAGCCCGTGGCAGACCGCTACAACCAGAAAACGCAGGCCGAGCGGTACCAGTTCCGCCGTCTGCTGCGCAGCCTTGTCAAGTGGTACGGCTACGTTTCGCAGGTGGCACGGATGTTCGATGAAGAGCTTCACAAGGAGAATGTATTCTGTGCTTACCTGCTCAAGCTGCTGCCGCCGGACGAGGTCTCTCCGCTGGACTTGGAGGGCAAATTGCAGTTGGAATATTACAAGCTGCAAAAGACCTTTGCCGGTGCCATCGAGCTGGAACACGCCAAGGGCGTCTACGAGCCGGTCACTCAGAAGGGTGCTCTCGGCCACGACCCCAAGGAGCCGCTGGACGAGATTATTTTGAAGATCAACGAGAAGTTCAAGGGTGAGTTCACCAATGCCGACCGGGTGCTGCTTACCGCCCTGCATGACCGTCTGCTGGCCGACCCGAAGCTGGCAAAGCTGGCGCGCAGCTCCGACCCGCAGATCTTTACCGAGAGCATCTTCCCCAAGGCTTTTGATACTGCCGCACAGGACAGCTATTTTGAAGCGCAGGACACCTTCTCTTCCCTGTTTGAGGACACCAGCAAGTATAAGGCTATTATGTCGGCATTGGCAGAGTGGTTGTATGGGGAATTCCGCAAGAAGTAAAACAGTTTTCCCTTTTTATTTGCTTAAAACAGCCTGCATCCACCGGATGCAGTTCAGGGGTTTGGGTGTTCCCCAACAAGCGTTTTGCAACGCAAATGGTGTTTGTATAGACAGACACATTGCTTGCAGATGCAGACGTTGTATATACGTCTGCCCTGCTTGCGAGCGCTATGAAGCCTCTCAACGCGACTTCCAAATTTGAAAATTATTTTGCAATCAGGACCGTCCGTTTTCAAGTTCAACTTGAAGCGGGCGGTTATTTTTCTGCACAAAAATTTTCGAGTTTGCAACCGCAGCAAACAGGGCGAGTTGGTACCGCCTCGCAATTTTTGAATCAGATTTTTCAAATCCGACTTCAAAAATGCTTGTTGGGCTTTGCCCAAACCCGATATTCAGCACAAGAATGTGCTAGTTCCGCACCTTAACGGACGCTGAATAAGCAAATTTCTTGGAGAAAAATTCGTTTCGGAAAAATCGTCGTTGATTCATTTAATATTGCATCAAACCGGAACTATTACTTCCGGTTTTGAAGGCAAAAAGCGGAAGTATCACTTCCTAAAAAATCGAGCAATTTTATGGTATGCTCTATCCAGAGCCGTTCACAAGAACCGTACCTCCCAAGTCCGGTTTTCTCCCTCAAAACCGGACCTGATACGTCCTAAAAATACTTATTTGATTGTGATATGCTTTCTACAAGCCTTCATCGAACCTTGAAAACCACATGACCGTCTGTATGGGATACCCGGCCATGACCCTGAGAAGGAGGGCCGGAAAACGCCGCCGAGAGGGGGCAGGAAAGCCATGCAGGGATAACGGCATTCCAAATTTGAAATTACGATGATACGCAAAACCGGAACCAGTAGTTCCGATTTTGTCTTGAAATTCATTTCATATCCCTTAAAAACCGGAACTACCAGTTCCTAAAAATAAAATTGGCGATGTGATACACTAAGCCCACAGAAGCACATTCTTCATTGCTTTTTCAAAAGTTTCGACAAAGAATGTCCGATTTTTAGTAGACATTCAAATCAACTTTCGTAAAAACCGGACGTAATGTGTCCTAAAAAATCTCCCATGAATGTGTTAACCTAGTTTCAAATCTATCATTGAACCTTGAGAACCGCATGACCGTCTGCATGAGATACTCGGCGATGACCTCGCAAGAGCGAGCCGGAAAACGCCGCCGGAAGGGGGCAGGAAAGCCATGCAGGGAGAACGGCGTAAGAACAATGATATTCTATTTCATTTCAGAAAGGATGGTTTGCCTATGACAAAACTAAGCCAACTTAAAATTGACCCGGAGTTCCAGAATCAAATCAACCCTCCGTCGTTTGAGGAAACCCACCAATTGGAAATGAACATCCTCAAGGAAGAGCGTGTGCTGAATCCGATCATCACGTGGAACGGCTATATTGTGGATGGACATACACGCTATCAAATTCTTCGGAAATATCCGTTCATTCCATTTGAAGTCATCGAAAAAGAATTTTCCAGCCGCTATGAAGCACTCGTATGGATCTGTAAAAATCAGCTTGGGCGGCGAAACCTGACCCCAGAACAGAAAAAGTTCCTGATCGGAAAGCAGGCAGAAGCGGAAAAGCAAATCAAATCATTTCACGGCAATCAGTATACTTTGGCATCTGAAAGTGGTCTGGTTCAAAATGAACCAGACCGCACAAAGCACGGTTCACGGTCGAAGGTTGCTGCGGAACATGGAACATCCGAAAGCTATGTTTACCGTGCAGAGCAATTTGCAAAAGGTGTGGAAGCAGCTGAGGAAGCAGTACCCGGAGCGCAGGAAGAAATCCTGCGTGGAAAGATCCGGGCAACCGACCGTGAAATTTCCTCGATTGCAAAGGTTCCAAAGGAAAAGCG
>ERZ773243.1754-NODE-1754-length-21621-cov-4.272512_pt1 | contig 21621 bp, 16 predicted proteins | sample MGYA00580520_ERZ773243 | MGnify/ENA primary metagenome ERZ773243 (study PRJEB29015, sample SAMEA2737747) | human gut metagenome | biome: human gut; feature: human-associated habitat; material: faeces | place: China | collected 2012 ... | reverse complement strand
GGCGGAAGGACTGGTGAAGGTCCACTTCATGAACTCCGTGGGAGCCAGAATTTTGTAGATGGTCACGCCGCTGATGTAGTGAACGACAAAGCGGCCGAGGCAGCCTACCACGGTACCGACAAAGATGCCCCACTTCTTGCCCTTGAACAGGCCAGCCAGACCCAAGGGAGTAAAGGCCACCAGATAGTCCAGCAGCATGGACTGCCAGCCCCAGGCGTAAGCACCGTCAAAAATGAGCTGCAAGAGGCCGAAGGTGAAGCCGGCCATGAGGCCCGGAGTCAGTCCCCAGCGGACGGCAAACAGGATGATGGGGAACATGGCGGGGGTCAGGGAGCCGCCGTTGGGCAGTTCCATCAGCTTGATGTAGCTGAGTACCTGGGCCAGGGCCACCATCATGGCACCCTCGCACAGCATCCGGACACGGAGATGAGAATTGGTATTCTTTGCGGACATAAACGTCCCTCCTGAAAAAAAGTACCGCAGGCCACATGAACGGGCTTGCGGTACGGAAAGACAGATCGTTCACTTCCTACGCCGGCATTACCCGGATCAGGTTTAAGGGAAAGAGGGCAGTCACAGCCCCGCATCTCAGCCGGAGTTCTCTCCAGCACCCCTGTGTTCAGTTTTCTACGGCCAGTTAAAATTATAGAGAAAAACGGCGGTTTTGTCAATACAATTGCCGAATCTCAGTACCGTTTGTCCAGAATGGAGACGATCTCCGCAAGGGTATCGTGGTCGCAGTCCGCCACAATGGTGGCACCGCAGCTTCGTACGGCTTCCACGCAGTTAGCCGGGGCAAACCCCTCTGCCGCCATCGCCAGCATGGAGAGATCGTTGTTTTCATCCCCGGCGCAGTAGACATGATCCATGGAGATCCCCAGGCGCTTTGCCAGACGAGCTACCATAGCTCCCTTGCTGGCACCCTTCCGGGTGACCTCCAGCAGAGTCCTGTCGGAGAAAAACACCTCGTAGTCCGATGACCAGGGCTGCTTGCTCACATAGTCCCGCAGAGCCAGCAGGTGCTCGTGATCGTCCTCAAACATGATCTTGATGAGGGGCATCGGCACCACCAGCAGGGTTGGGACAGGCTGCACCCCGGCATGGGTCACGTGCTCATGCTGCCGGGTGTACTCGTTGGGCCGCACGGCATGGATCACATTGTCCATGTGATAGGCCTCCACTGCCGCTGTGGGAAACCGGTCCAGCACATCCTGACCCTGCGGACGGATGGTCTCCGGCAGCTCCATGGTTTCCAGATAGCGCTCCGTTTTGAAATCGTACAGCGCGCCGCCGTTGCACACAACGACCGGTGCGTTCATGGGCACCTGCTCCGCGAACATCCGGAAGGCGGGCAGCGCCCGGCCTGTGGCTACGGCAAAGCGGCCGCCGTTGTCCATGAAATAGCGGAGGGCTTCCACATTCCGCTGTGAAATAGGTGGAATGGGACAGCCGGTGCGGCGGGGCCGCTCTGTATTCAGGATGGTATTGTCAAAGTCGCTGGCCAGCAGGACGCCGTCAAATTTTCCCATAGTTATTCTCCTAAAAAACGGCGGAGCGGAAAGATTCCCGCTCCGCCTGAGATAGTCGCTTATTCTGCGGAGGGTGTTCCGCCGGCGTTTCCGCCGCCACCGCCGCGATGGCGGCGTCCGCCCCGGTGACGGCGGCGCTTAACAGCTTCACCGTTTTCCGGGTTGATGACCTTTTCCCGGGCGGGAGCCGCATCCTGTTTGGGACGTTGGTCCTGCTTGGGCCGCTCGGTCCGGGGGCGGTCCTGCTTAGGCCGCTGAGACCGGTTTGCGGGCTTGCCGCCCTGACGGCTCTGGCCTTCGGGGGCCTTGGGAGCTTCCTTCTTCGCCGGTGCGGAAGTGTTGGACGTTCCCTCGCCGCTGCCGCCGCTTCTGCGGCGTCCGCCCCGGTGACGGCGGCGGTTCTTGCTCTCGCTGCCCTCCTCGCAGGGACGTTCCCGGACGGGGGCCGGTGTCTCCGCCGGTTCCTCCGCTTCAAAGTGCCGGGAGATCACCGGCGCGATGAACTCCTCTTCCTTTTCCTCCACATACCGCTCGGGCCGCTCCGTGGGGATCTCAATGCCCTCACGGCTGCCCTTGCCATTGCGCAGGACACAGATCTCGCAGTTGTGGTAACACTTCTGGGTCTCCGGAGCACTGTCCAGGCTGACCTTTACGGTTTCCCGCAGCAGGTCCACGGCTTTTACATTGCCGGGGCCGTCGGGGGTCTGGACGAAGGATTCCTGCTTGGGCATCCGCTTCTGAGCATCCTCATAGGCGTTCTGCTCATATTTCAGGCAGCACATCAGCCGTCCGCAGGTGCCGGAGATCTTGGTGGGATTCAAGCTGAGATTCTGGGTCTTGGCCATCTTGATGGAGACGGGCAGGAACCCGTCCAAAAACTGGGAGCAGCAGAAGGGGCGCCCGCAGATGCCGAGACCGCCCACCATTTTGGCCTCGTCCCGGACGCCGATCTGACGCAGCTCGATCCGGGCCCGGAACACGCCGGCCAGATCCCGCACCAGCTCCCGGAAGTCCACCCGGCCATCGGCGGTAAAGAAGAAAATAATCTTACTGCCGTCAAAGCTGGCAGATACGTTCACCAGCTTCATTTCCAGACCGTGATCCGCGATCTTCTTCTCGCAGATGTCGAAGGCCTCGCTCTCTTTTTTTCGGTTGTAATCTACGGTGCGGCGGTCGGCGTCAGTGGCCAGCCGCAACATGGCGCACAGGGGCTGGACAACGGCTTCGTCCGCCACCTCGTGGTTCCCCTGGGTGCAGGTGCCGAATTCCGGGCCCTGGGCGGTCTCCACGATGACCTGATCGCCCATTTTCACCGCATGTCCCTTGGGGTCAAAATAATAATTCTTGCATCCGCCCCGAAAGCGAACGCTGATCACTTCAGTCAAAGGATTTCCTCCAATTCCACCGCCAAAGCCCCCAGCACATGGCTGGCGCCCACATTGTAGGAGCAGGCTCCGCGGTACGTTTGTAACAATTCTATTGTGCCCATGATCCGCTGTTTTGTCAAGCGTTTCCCAAGTTGGACAATGAGGGCCGCGTCCGGTCCCTCCGGGGATTGACCGTACTGGGCCAGCAGGGCTGCCGCCAGAAGGGTCCGGGCCTGATCCAGCATGGCCGCAAGGCCGTCCCGGTCCAGCCGTTTTTTCTCAAGACGGACCATCAGCTCTGTGACAGTCCCCCTCTTCCCTGCCGCCAGCAGACGGCACAACTCCACGCTCGCCTCCGAGCTTTCCTTTTCCACGGTGACGGCGGGATGGAGCTTCAGCTCCACGCACCGGGAACGGAGCGTCTGCAAGACCACGGAAGAATTTTCCGCACAGAAGAGGAATGCCGCGTAGGGCGGGCCTTCCTCTACGATCTTCAGCAGTACATTCTGGTCCTGCTCTGTCAGAATGGTGCAGTCCGGAAAGATATAGACCTTCCGGGCACCCTCGTTGGGCCGGATATAGGCATCGGCGCGGATCTGGCGGACGGTGTCCACGGAGAGGTTCTTATGGGCCTCGTCCCGGACGGTGATAACGTCCGGGTGAATGCCGGAGAACACCTTGCGGCAGGCGGGACATGTCCCGCAGGGCTTTTGTCCGCCGCCCTGACACTCCATGGCCGCAGCAGCGTACTGCGCGGCGGCGATCCGGTCCCCGCTGCCGGAAAACAGCAGCGCGTGGGAAAGTGTTCCCCGTCCGGCGGCTTCCCGGATCCGCCGGGCAATGGGGTCATTGGCAAATTCCATTGGACCGCCTCCCTTCTTTCCCGTTTCCCGCAAAAATGCGGAATAAGTATAGCATATTTCACGCAAAAAGGGAAGAACCGTTTTTCCTATCAACGGAGTGCGAAAAAATTTTCAATTCCATATTGACAACTTTCCTTGTCAATGGTATCATCCATAAATGACAAAGATAGTTGTCAAATTGACAAGCGAACCTAACAGAAAGGAGGGGCCTATGCCCCTGTATAACCGATTGAAGGAATACCGGGCCCGGCTGGGAGTCAACCAGCAGGAAATGGGCCGTCTGGCGGGGGTCTCCCGCCAGACCATCAGCCAGATCGAGCGGGGGGACTACTCCCCCTCTGTGACCCTGGCGCTGAAGCTGGCAAAGCTGTGCCAGGTCTCTGTGGAGGATATTTTCAGCTATGAGGAGGATGTGCGCAATGAAGCAGAAAAGTGAGAATCAAAAGGCATTTCCCAGATTTTTGGGGATCTTAGTGGTGGCTGGCCTTATTGGCGGTGTGCTGGGTGGTCTGTCCAGTGTGGCCGGGTATTTCTGGGAGGACCATACTGCTTTCGGCGCGGCGTTTGCCCACCTGCTGGGCGCCGCATCCCCCTGGGCTATGGCTGCCTGTGCCGCCGTGCTGCTGGGGCTGGGACTGTACCAGTACCGCAAAGCCAGAACCGCCTTCCGCAGCTGGGACGGCGAGGACGAGGACGTAATGCAGCAGGCGGAGGAGCGCCTGAGCTGGACGCTGCTGCTGGACAGCCTGACGGTGATCGTCAGCTTCTTCTTTTTCAACGCCGGGACCGAAAAGCTGCCCCAAGGTTCCGATGGCAATACGGTCCTGCTGCTGGTGGTCTTCCTGGCGGTCATTGCCCTGGCCATCCTGCTCCAGCAGAAAACGGTGGACCTCACCAAGAAGATGAACCCGGAAAAGCGGGGCAGCGTATATGACATGAAGTTCCAGGAGCGCTGGTGGGAAAGCTGCGACGAGGCGGAGCGCCGCCAGATCGGCCAGGCCAGCTACAAGGCCTACGTTACGGTGAGCCGCTTCTGTCCTTACTGCTGGGGCGTGCTGCTTCTGGGGAACATGGTCTTTCACTACGGCATCCTGCCCAGTGCCGTGGTGCTGGTGATCTGGGCGGTGCTGTCGGTGAGCTATACCCGGGAGGCCATCCGCCTGGGCCGCCGGGGCCAGAAAACGGAATAAGAGGACAAAAAGGAAAGGCCGCTTATGCGGCCTTTCCTTTTGCGTATCGTGTACTTTGATTTACTTCTTCTTGCTCTCCCACTTGGTGACGCACAGGGAACAGGCAATGTCGCCGGTGACGTTCAGGCAGGTACGGCCCATGTCGAACAGACGGTCCACAGCCACGATCAGGCCAATGTAAGCCACGGGGATGCCGATGGCTTCCAGCACCATGGCCAGCATGATCATACCGGCGCCGGGAGTACCGGCGGTGCCGATGGAGGCCAGCGTAGCGGTGACCACAATGAGGATCATCTGGCTCAGGGTCAGCTGCATACCGGCACAGGTGGCCAGGAACACAGTGGCAACGCACTGATAGATGGCGGTGCCGTCCATGTTGATGGTGGCGCCCAGAGGCAGCACGAAGGAGGAAATATCGTCCTCAGCGCCCAGAGCATCGGCGCACTCCTTGGAGACCGGCAGGGTCGCGGCGGAGGAGGTGGAGGTAAAGGCGAAGATCATAGCCGCGGAAGCGTTCTTGAAGAACTTGACGGGGCTGATGCCGGCAAACGCCTTGGCGGAAACAGAATAGACCAGCAGGGCGTGGAGAATGTAGCCGATGTAGGCGCACAGAATGACCAGCGCCAGAGAGCCAAGGATCTCAGCGCCCTGGGTGGCAACCACCCAGGTCATGTAGGTAAACACACCGATGGGACTCAGGGAGATGATGAATTCCATCAGCCGCTCAACCACGGCATAAGCGGAGGTCACCATGTCCCGGACCAGCTTGGACTTCTCACCGGCAGCCAGAATGGAGCCGCCGAACAGCAGGGCGATGACGATGACCTGAAGCATGTTGGCTTCGGTAAACGCCTTCCACATGTTGGTGGGGAAAATGGCAACCAGAGTCGCCATGAAGCCGGCGTATTCCTTGGCCTCGTACTCGGCGGCCTGAGCGGCCTCGCTGAGGTTGGGGAACAGGCCCGCGTTGTTGAACACCGTTGCCAGGACCAGACCGATGACGCAGGCCACGGCGGTGGTGACCATGAAGTAGAGAATGGTCTTCCAGCCCACGGCGCCTACCTTTTTCATGTCGCCCATGGAGATGATGCCGTCGATCATAGACAGCAGCACCACAGGCACCACGATGAACTTCAGCAGGTTGACGAAGATATCACCGAAGGGCTTGATGTAGCTGGTGGTGAAGCCGGCTGCGCCGGTGAAGTAGAACATCAGACCGACAACGATACCCAGTACCAGAGCAATAAAGATCTGTACCGGCAGGGACAGTTTTTTCTTTTTTTCCATAGAATACGCTCCCTCTTTCACACTTTTTAATACGCTGTGCGTAAAATTCACAGAAATTTACGCAAATATGATTGGAGATATTATAGCGGTATGCCGGGAACTTGTAAAGTCCGCACTAATAAAGTTGTTTATTTTGTGCAAAATCCCATCTGTTTCACTGGATCATTCGTCAAAATAGAGATTCTATGGGCGTTTTTTGCTTATTTTGCCCGTACACGGAAGCCGCAGAAACGGATGGCGGCTTTTGCAAGCTCCGCAGTGGGATCCACCACGGGGACCGTCAGGCCCACGGCCTCCGCAGCCAAGGGCAGTTCCGTGCAGCCCAGCAGGAACACACCGGCCCCACGGGTCATCATATGCTCCACCACGGTCAAAAGATCCGCCCGGTAAGCGTCCGGACCTTTTCCGGCTTTGACGCCGTCATAGATGACCCGCATGAGGGCATCCTGCTCTTCTGTCTCCGGGATCAGGTACGGCACACCGGCTTCCCCGAGGGCATTTTGATACAGTTGAGCGGAAAGCGTCCCCTTTGTGGCCAGAATTCCCACGGTTTTTCCGGGGAACTGGGCTTTGCAGGCTTCCGCAGCGGCGGTGAGAATGCTGAGGAAGGGGATCTCTGTCATAGCCTGGAGCCGGGGCAGGAAGTAATGGGCGGTGTTGCAGGGCATGATGACACAGTCTGCACCGCAGGCTTCCAGATTCCGGAGGGCACTTGCCATTTCCGGTACCGGGTCCGGGCCGTTGCTGAGGATGGCGGCGGTGCGGTCGGGAATGTTGGCATTGCTGTCGATGTACACCCGGATATGATCCCGGTCCGTTTCCGCCTCCGTCAGCAGAGTGATCTTCTGAAACAGGTCGGCGGTGGCCAGAGGGCCCATGCCGCCTAAAATACCGATGGTCTTTTTCTCACACATATTACGCACCTCAACTCCAGAATTCCGGGAATAAAAGCTCACTGCCCACCTTTACGGTCAGCAGAAGCAGGACTGCGATCACCGTGGGCCGGACGATCTTGCTGCCGTTTTTGATAGCCAGACCCGCACCGATATAGTGCCCTAGAATGGACGCCACGGAGGAGATCAGGCCAACGCCCACCAGCACATACCCGGCCCGCAGGGCGGTGAACAGGCTGCCAAGATTGGAGGCCAGATTGACCACCTTTACGCCGCCGGCCGCGTGGCGGGTATCCAGCTTGGCGAAACGCACCAGCGCGATCATCATGAAGGTGCCGGTGCCGGGGCCGTAATACCCGTCATATCCGCCGATGACAAAGGCAGAGCCCCAGATGATGAGCCGCCGCAGCCAAGGGTCCAGCGGTGCTGTTTCATCCGGCCACTTCCGGGTCCGCAGGGTGATGAACGCTACCACCGGCAGTACCACCAGCAGCAGGTATTTCAGCACTACCGCAGGGGTGTGGTGCTGGAGCCAGGTGCCGCAGACGGAGCCGGTCAGGGATAAGATTACCGCCGGGGCAAAGAGCTTCCAGTCCACCAGTCCCTGATGGATGAACCGGGCTGTGGAAAAAATCGTGCCGATGCCGGAGGAGAGTTTATTCGTCCCCAAAGCGTTATAAATGGGAAGGTTTGAGAGGCCCATGAGATAGGCAGGGACGGTGATGATCCCGCCGCCTCCGGCGATGGCGTCCATAAACGCGCCTAAGAAAACGCCGACGCAGATCAGCAGTACCACCCAGAGGGCTACGCCGTCCACCGTGATGTCAGTCAGGAAGGAAATCATGAAAACTCCTTGTTTACGGCCCGCGGGGCCTGAATTTTGCTGTCAGGCCAGTGGGTCCGACAGATGGAATGTACTCATCTTAACAGACCTTAAACGCCTTGTGCACCGGCATATTCTACAAGAAGCGGGAACAAAAACTGGAAAAGTAAGACAAATCGGACAAAGAGTGTCTTTTCTTTTCGACACCCTCTTACCTTGACGCTTTCGGCTATCCGGCGGTATAATATAAAATCAAAGTATATCATCTGTAAAATGAATTGCGGCTGCCTTGACGTAATCGTTTTAAAATGCTACCCTCAGTATGAGAAAAAATAATATGGCAGCAGAAAGGGGAGACCCATGGCAGATCAGACACAACTGTACCACAGCGGCAGCCTGACGGACGGCTGGCGGCTCTTCGGTGCGCATCCTGCCACAGAGGGAGACGTCCACGGCTGGTGGTTCAACGTTTGGGCGCCTCATGCAAAGGCTGTTTCCGTGGTCGGAGATTTTAACGGCTGGGACCTGACCGTTGATCCACTTACCCAAAAGGGCGAGTTCTGGCAGGGCTTTCTTCCGGACCTGCCCGTCTATACCAGCTATAAGTATGCCATTACCGGCGAGGATGGCAGAGTTCACTACAAGGCGGACCCCTACGGGTTCCATACGGAGACCCGCCCCGGCACCGCCAGCAAGCTCTATGACATTGAGCATTTTTCCTGGACGGATGAGGACTTCCGCCGCAATAAGCAGCCGGTGTACCATCAGCCGCTGAATATTTACGAGGTCCATCTCGGCTCGTGGCGGAAGCATGAAAACGGCGAGTTCCTGGATTACCGGGATATGGCCCGGCAGCTGGCGGCTTATGTGAAGGAGATGGGCTACACTGCCGTGGAGCTGCTGCCGGTGACGGAGCATCCTCTGGATGATTCCTGGGGTTACCAGTGCACCGGATACTTTGCGCCTACCTCCCGGTTCGGTACGCCGGAGGATTTCATGTGGTTTGTAAACCACCTTCACGAAAACAACATTCCGGTGATTTTGGACTGGGTCCCCGCGCACTTCTGCAAGGATGAGCAGGGCCTTTACGAGTTTGACGGTACCTGCTGTTATGAATATGCCGATCCCCGGAAACGGGAACACGCCGGCTGGGGTACCCGGGTCTTTGACTACGGGCGGCCGGAGGTGGTGAGCTTCCTCCTCTCCTCTGCCCGGTTCTGGCTGGAAATGTACCACATCGATGGTATCCGGGTGGACGCCGTGGCCTCCATGCTGTATCTGGATTACGGACGGCAGGACGGCCAGTGGACTCCCAATATCCACGGCGGACGGGAAAATCTGGAAGCGGTGGAATTTCTCCGGAAGCTGAATACCATGGCCTTTGAGGTGGATCCCAACGTGCTGATGATCGCTGAGGAATCTACCGCCTGGCCTCTGGTGACCAAGCCTGCCGACGTCGGCGGACTTGGATTCAATCTGAAGTGGAACATGGGCTGGATGAATGACATGTGCCACTATCTGAAGCTGGACCCCTGGTTCCGGCAGGACCACCACCGGGATTTGACCTTCTCCATGATGTACGCGTTTTCCGAGAACTATGTCCTTCCCATCTCCCATGACGAGGTGGTCCACATGAAGGGCAGTGTGGTGGGGAAAATGCCCGGAGACTACGAAAACCAGCTCCGCTGCACCCGGGGCTTTTATGCGTACCTGCTGGCCCATCCCGGCAAGAAGCTGCTGTTCATGGGACCGGAGATCGGCCAGTGGCACGAATGGGACTCCAACGGTCAGTTGGACTGGTACTTATTGGAGCATGCGGAAAATCAGCAGCTCCATGCGTTCTTCAAGGCTGCCAACGCCTTCTACAAGGCGGAGAGCGCCCTGTGGGACATTGATTTTGACTGGCAGGGCTTTGAGTGGCTGGTGCCGGATGACAATCACAACAACGTGGTGGTGTTCCTCCGGCGGGATCAGGCAGGGAACGAGCTGCTGTGTGCGGTGAACTTCTCCCCCAACGATTATGAAAACTACCGGGTAGGCGTACCGCCCCGCAAGCGGTATGTCCCCGCCTTTACCACCGACGCGTCGGAATTCGGCGGCAGCGGGTTTGCGGATACGAAGCCGCTGACGGTAAAGGACACGCCCTCCCACGGAAAAGAACAGTCTGTCACTCTCCGGCTCCCTGCGTTCGGGGCGGTATTCCTCCGGGGAGAGGGCAGCTTTACAAAGCGCGGTTCGGCAACCAAGGTGAAAAAAGTGAAAAATAGGAAAAGGAGCTGATCCACCCATGAAAAAAGAGTGTATCGCTATGCTGCTGGCTGGCGGACAGGGCAGCCGTCTGTATGTCCTCACCGGCGCCATGGCCAAGCCCGCCGTTCCCTTCGGCGGTAAATTCCGCATCATCGACTTTCCCCTGTCCAACTGCACCAACTCCGGCATTGACACCGTCGGCGTCCTGACTCAGTACCGGCCCATGGAACTGAACAGCTACATCGGCTCCGGCCAGCCCTGGGATCTGGACAGCAGCAGCGGCGGTGTTCACATCCTGCCGCCCTATATGGGCAGCAAGGGCGGCACCTGGTACAAGGGCACCGCCAACGCCATCTATCAGAACATCGGCTTCATCGACCAGTATCAGCCGGAGTATGTGGTGATCCTCTCCGGTGACCACATCTATAAGATGGATTATTCCGAAATGCTCCGCCGTCACAAGGAATCGGACGCTGCCTGCACCATTTCCGTTATGGAGGTCCCCTGGGAGGAGGCCAGCCGCTTCGGCATCATGTCGGTGGATGGGGAGGATATGATCACCGAGTTTGCCGAAAAACCCCGCCAGCCCAAGAGCAATCTGGCATCCATGGGCATCTATGTGTTCTCCTGGAAAGCGCTGCGGCGCTATCTGACGGAGGATGAGGCGGATCCGGGTTCTGAAAATGACTTTGGCAAGAATATCATCCCCAAGATGCTGGCGGACGGCCAGCGGATGGCGGCCTTCCGCTTCCAGGGCTACTGGAAGGACGTAGGTACCCTCACCTCCCTCTGGGATGCCAACATGGATATGCTCTCTCCGGAATCCGGCCTGGACCTGTCTGACGAGTCCTGGCCCATCTTCGCCCGCAGCGTGGACGCGCCCCCCATTTACATGGGCGGCGACAGCCGTGTGAGCCACAGCGCCATCAACCGGGGCTGTGACATTGAGGGCACCGTGGAAAATTCTGTGCTCTCCCCCAGAGTCACCGTGGAAAAAGGCGCCAAGGTCAGCTATTCCGTACTCCTCCCCGGCGTTACGGTGGAGACAGGCGCTGTGATCGAATACGCCATTATCGGCGAGGGCTGCCACATCGGTAAGGACTGCCGGGTGGGCGGCGCACCGGATTCCGCTCTCGATGGGAAATGGGATCTGACGGTGCTGGCCCCGGATTGCCAGTTGGAGGACGGCCGAGAGGTGGCCCCCGGCATCATGCTGGACCACCATGGTAAGGAGGTGCTGAAATGAACCGGATGCATGGCATTATTTTCGCCTATGAACAGCGCGGAGAACTGCGGGAGCTGACAGAGCGCCGTACTGCCGCGTCGATGCCCTTTGGAGGCCGGTACCGGGCGGTGGACTTTGCCCTGTCCAACCTGCTGAACGCAGGTGTTACCGATGTGGGTATGGTACTCCACGGCCGGTATCAGAGTATGCTGGATCATGTGGGCAGCGGCAAGGTGTGGGATATGTCCCGGAAGCGGGGCGGCCTGCATCTGCTGCCTCCCTTCAACTACCTTCACGAGTGGGGCGTCACGCCCTTCCGGGGCAAAATGGAAGCCCTTGCCGGCGTCCGGGACTACCTGAACGAGATCCGGCAGGATTATGTGGTGCTGATGGAGGGCGACCTGGTGGCCAACCTCCCGCTGGCGGATATTCTGGAGCAGCATATCCGCACCCATGCCGACATCACCGCCGTCTGCGGAGATGACAGCTTCGCCACGGAAAACGGCACCTATTTTGAAAAGGACCCGGACGGACGCATCCGGGAGGTGCTGTTCAATATGCACCAGCCCAGAGGCTACCGGAGCCTGGACGTGTTTGTGATGTCCACGGACCTGCTGCGTTCTCTGGTGGACGAGTGCCAGGCAAGAGACCAGTACAGCTTCCGCCGGGATGTGCTGCAGGCCAAGCAGGATCTGCTGCATTTGCAGAGCTATACCTTCAACGGCTTTGCCGCGCAGATCCGCTCCGTGCAGGAGTACTATGACCGCTCCATGCAGCTTTTGGATAAGCAGATCCGGGAGGACCTCTTTACGCCGGATCGGCCCATTCGGGCCAAGGGCGCTGACAAGGCGTCTACCTACATCGGACCTGACGGCGTGTGCCTGAACTCCCTGGTGGCTGAGGGCTGCCGCATCGAGGGCACTGTGGTGAATTCCATCCTCTTCCCCGGCGTCACTGTGGAAAAGGGCGCAAAGGTAGAGGACTGCATCCTCTTCCGGGGCACCACTGTCCGGGAAGAGGCGCGGCTGTCCCATGTGATCACGGATAAGCATGTGGAGTTGCTGCCGGGCCGCACCATGGTGGGCCATACCGCATATCCCATTGTCATTGCCAAGGGCAGTGTGATCTGAGCAAGATGACCTGACGGTTTTTCGTAAAAGCTCTGGTCTTTCTTCTCAGGAAAGGAGTAACAATATATGAAGATTCTGTATGCGGCCAGCGAGGCCGTTCCCTTCTGTAAAACCGGCGGACTGGCAGACGTAGCCGGTTCTCTGCCTCCCGCTCTGGCGGAGCAGGGAGCCGAGACCGCTGTGATCCTGCCTCTGTACCGGCGGGTCAGAGAAAAATTTGCTGACCAGCTGACGTTCCTGTGCTACGATTATGTGGATCTGGCTTGGCGGCACACCTACTGCGGCCTGTTTTCCATGAAAAAAGACGGCGTGATCTGGTATTTTCTGGATAACGAGCAGTATTTTGACCGGCCCGAGCTCTACGGCTATGTGGATGACGGAGAGCGCTTCGGCTTCTTCTCCCGGGCTGTGGTGAAGATGCTGGATCATCTGGAGTTCTGGCCGGATGTGATCCACTGCAATGACTGGCAGACTGCTCTGATCCCCATTTACCTGAAGGATGACGGCGTCCGGGAGGACCGGTATCGCTCTATCCGGACGGTGTTGACTATCCACAACATCGAGTATCAGGGCCGCTATGACCCCTATTGCCTGGGCGACCTGTTCGGCCTGGACCGGGGCTGGGTGGATGACGGCACCCTGCTGCTGGACGGCGATCTGAATTTGCTGAAGGGCGCCATCCTCACCGCTGACGCGGTGAACGCCGTGTCCCCCACCTATGCGCAGGAGCTGAAGAATCCCTACTTTGCTCACCGGATGGAGGGCATTTTGACCCAGTGCGGCTATAAGCTGTCCGGCGTGCTCAACGGCATCGACATGAAGCTCTACGATCCTGCTGCTGACGGACGCATCACTGCCAACTATACGGCGGAGGATCTGTCCGGCAAGGCTGCGGATAAAACCGCTCTCCAGAACCTGATGGGTCTGAACGAGGAGCCCAACACCCCCATTATCGCCATGGTGAGCCGTCTGGTATCCCATAAGGGATTGGATCTTCTGCGGGAGGTCATGGGCGACATCATGGAGCTGCCTGCTCAATTTGTGGTGCTGGGCAGCGGCGATGCCGGATATGAGGAGTTCTTCCGCCGGACGGCGGAGCGGTATCCCGGCCGTATGGCTGTGCGTCTGGGGTATAATGAGGCACTGTCCATGGCTATCTACGCAGGTGCGGATCTGTTCCTGATGCCCTCCCGCAGCGAGCCCTGCGGCCTTTCCCAGATGATCTCCATGCGCTACGGCACGGTGCCCATCGTCCGGGAGACCGGCGGCCTGAAGGACACTGTTCAGCCCTATGAGGCCTGGCGTGACGCCGGTACCGGCTTCACCTTTGCCAACTACTCCAGCGCGGATATGCTCCATGTGATCCGGGAGGCGGTGTATCTCTACAAGGATTATCCCGACGCCTTTGCCCGTTTGAGAGACCGGGCCATGGCACAGGATTTCAGCTGGAACCGCAGCGCCGGGGACTACCTGCGGATCTACGGCGCTGTCACTGGCCTTTCCTGGGAAAAGTCTGCCCCGGAAGCGCCTGCCGCGGAGGCTGCCGCCCCCACTGAGGAGCAGCCGGTGATCGAGGTTCCTGCCGAGGAAGCTGTTGTTTCCGCTGCGGAGCCGGTCAGTGAGACCGCTGCAAAGCCTGCTGCAAAAAAGGCGGCGCGGAAAACAGCTGTAAAGAAGCCTGCGGCCAAAAAGACAACAACGAGAAAGACCGCAGCCAAGGCCACGACTAAAAAGGCGGCCGAAAAAGCGGTGGAAAAACCGACTGAAAAAGCAGCTGAGAAGCCCGTTGAGAAGCCGGCCGAAGAACCTGTTAAGAAAACTGCCGCGAAGACCATGGCGCCTGCGGACACCGTGGAAACCACGCAGCCTGTTCAACCCAAAAAGAAAGGAGCCGCTAAAAAAGCGGCAAAGTAAACCCGTATGACCGTACCATTTACCACGCAATCGTTACAAGACGCCCTGACCGCCAAGCTGGCCTTGAACTTCGGCACCGAGCCGGGGGAAGCCACGGATCAGGAGATGCTGAAAGCCTGCGCTCTGGTGCTGCGGGATGTGATGGCCCTCCGGGGCGTACAGACCGCCAAGGAAACAAAAAAGGAGCAGAAAAAGCAGGTCCACTATCTCTCTCTGGAATTTCTCATGGGCCGGAGCCTGATGAAAAACGCTTACAATCTGGGCGTGCTGCCCGAATTGAAGGAGGCTCTGGGCAACCTGGGCTTCAAGTCCGGCGACCTGTTTGAGCTGGAACCGGACGCAGGTCTGGGCAACGGCGGTCTGGGCCGCCTGGCCGCCTGCTATCTGGACTCCATGACCACGCTGGACATCCCCGCTACCGGCTACTCCATCTGCTATGAGCTGGGTATTTTCAAGCAGAAGATCGTGGAAGGTCAGCAGGTGGAGCTGCCTGATGACTGGAAGGGTGTTGGCTCCGCTTGGCTGCTGCCCAAGCCCGACGAGGCTCAGGCCGTCCACTTTGGCGGTACCCTTCGGGAATTCTGGCATGACGGCCATCTCCACATCGTCAACGAGAACTCCACCACCGTGCTGGCCGTTCCCTGCGACATGGTGGTGGCGGGCTATGATACCGACCACGTCAACACGCTCCGGCTGTGGGATGCCCGCTCCACCCGCCCTGTGGATATGGCCCTGTTTTCCCGCGGCGAATATCTGAAAGCCTCCGAGGACGAGGCCATGGCGGAGACCATCGCCAAGGTCCTCTACCCTGAGGATAACCACTACGAGGGCAAGTCCCTGCGGCTGAAGCAGCAGTATTTCTTCGTTTCCGCCACGGTGCAGTCCATTGTCACCAAGCATCTGGAGACCTATGGCACCCTGAAGAACTTCCATGAGAAAAACGTCATTCAGATCAATGACACTCATCCGGCGCTGGTGATCCCGGAGCTGATGCGGATCTTCATGGACGAGGCGGGCATGAACTGGGACGAGGCATGGGACATCACCGCCCGCTCCGTAGCCTACACCAACCACACGGTCCTTTCCGAGGCGCTGGAGCGCTGGCCCCAGCAGCTGGTGGAGACCCTGCTGCCCCGCGTGTGGCAGATCATTCAGGAGATCGCCCGCCGCTGGCAGGAAAAGGTGGAGAATTTCTTCCACGATCCCTCTGTTACTGAAAAGATGGCTATTGTCTGGGGCGGCGAGGTACGGATGGCCAACCTGTGCGTTGCAGGTGGCCTGTCCGTCAACGGCGTGTCCGGCCTCCATTCCGAGATCCTGAAAAAGGACGTATTCAAAAATTCCTATGCCATGGAGCCCTGGAAATTCACCAACGTCACCAACGGCATCGACCACCGCCGCTGGCTCAGTGAGATCAATCCGGGTCTGGACGGTCTGGTGCGGGATCTGGCCGGTGGAGACGACTACCTGCTCCATCCTCAGGCGCTGAAAAAGCTGGATGACTATGCGGACGATGCGGCTGTCCTCAAGCGTCTGGACGAGATCAAGTGGCAGAATAAGGTGAAGTTTGCCGACTACGCCCGGAAAGCTCAGGGTGTGACCCTGGACCCCAACGCCATTTTCGACGTGCAGGTCAAGCGGCTCCACGAGTATAAGCGTCAGCTTCTGAATGTGCTGCACATCATCACCCTGTATCAGCAGCTGCAGGACGATCCCAACTGCATCACCCGGCCCCATACCTTCCTGTTCGGCGCCAAGGCAGCACCGGGTTACGCTGTGGCCAAGCGGATCATCCACCTCATCAACTCTCTGGCGGATGATATTTCCCATGATCCCCGCTGCCGGGGCAAGCTGCAGGTGGTGTTCCTGGAGAACTACCGGGTGTCTCTGGCCGAGCATCTGATGCCCGCCAGCGAGGTCTCTCAGCAGATCTCCACCGCCGGCAAGGAGGCCAGCGGCACCGGCAACATGAAGTTCATGATGAACGGTGCCCTCACCGTGGGTACTTTGGACGGCGCCAACGTGGAGATGCACGATGTGCTGGGCGATGAGAACATGTTCCTCTTCGGCCTCCATGCCGATCAGGCTGCTACACTGAAGCGGGAGGGCTATGTGCCCCAGCGCTATATCAGCCACGATCCCCAGATGGAGCGGTGCCTGAATGCCCTGCGGAAGGGCTTCCGGGACGGCGTCAGCTACGAGGACCTCTACCAGCGGCTCATCAGTCAGGACGAGTACCTCCTGCTGGCGGACTACCGGGCCTATTGCGACGCCGAGCGCCGCATGGCAGAGACCTATGAAAACCGGGAGACCTGGAACCGCATGAGTCTCCACAACATCGCCCGCAGCGGCATCTTCGCCGCCGACCGGGCTGTGGCGGAATATGCCGACAACATCTGGGACGTTCCCCACAGATAATCAGATTTGATCCAATATCAGCGCCGCCCAAAAGGGCGGCGCTGATATTTTTCACTCCTTCTGCCTTTGGAGTGTCCGCGAAGGAGAAAGTATTTAGATAAATTTCTAAATACCTGTTGACAGCCTGCGGGACATGTGCTATTTTCTATTTAGAAAATTTTCTAAATACTGTGCGAGGGAGGGCTGCGGATGGCCTTTGCAGAGACCTTCAAGGCGCTGTCGGACCCGGTGCGGCGGGAGATATTGAATCTGCTCAAGGGCGGGCGTCTGACGGCGGGCGAGATCGCCGGGCAGTTTGACATGACGGCGGCCACCGTGTCCTATCATTTATCCCTGCTGAAAAAAGCCGGTTTGATTTTCGAGAGCCGGGAGAAGAATTTTATCTATTACAGCCTCAATGCCTCTGTGCTGGAGGAAGTCCTGCTGTGGTTACAGGACTTGAAGGGGGAAGGAAAAAAATGAAGAATAACAAGAGGGAAATGCTGCTGACTTCGCTGGTCTGCCTGCTGCCGCTGTTCGCGGGCGCGGCGCTCTACCCGCGTTTGCCGGAGACCATGGCGACACATTGGGACTTTTCCGGCAACGCAAACGGCTGGTCATCGCGTGCCGCCACTGTGTTCGGCCTGCCGCTGTTTATTTTGGCACTGCATCTCGTCTGCTTTTACGCCGAGAGCCGTGAGACGAAGAAAAATAGGAATCCTGTATTGCGGACGGTGCTGCTGTGGTTCTGCCCGGCCGTATCGCTGCTCAGCGGGGCGGTCACCCTCGGCACAGGGCTGGGCTATGAGATGCACATCAGCACCGTGGTACCTGTGTTTGTGGGACTACTGTTTCTGATCCTTGGTAACTACCTGCCAAAGATCCGGCAGAACCGCACCGTGGGTATCAAGCTGCCGTGGACGCTGCAAAGCGAGGAAAACTGGAACCGGACCCACCGATTGAGCGGCTTTTTGTGGGTGCTGTGCGGTCTTGTGATGATCCCTCTCTCCCTGCTGCGGCTGTGGAGCGGTTGGCTGTTTGGGGCGCTGCTGGCGGTGATGGTTCTGATCCCTGCCGTCTATTCCTACGCACTTCACAGAAAGGGCATCTGACATAGTAGCCACGGAACCCCCAAAACGAGAACCCCCTGCGGAATGGACGCATCCATTCCGCAGGGGGTCGTTTCTTGCTGTTTTTGCGTCGATCCTGATGTTACACAGAGAACAGCAGGTCGCTGTATACCGGGAAGGGCCACCGCTCGGCGGGGGTCAGCTCCTCCAGCCGGTCTGCCAGTTCACGGGCCTTTTCCATGTCAGGGATCAGGTGATCGTGGCTGTAAGCCATGGCCTTCTTAGCGTCTGCCGGGATCTTACTGAGGTCTCGCTCCATTTTTTCCGTGGCGGCATAGAGCTTATCCGTCAGCTGGCCCATTTCACGGGCCACGGCGTCATCCGCCTTGTGGCTGACGCCCATCTGCTCCTTTTTCCAGCCTCGCTCGCACAGCTCTGCCGTCACCGCGGATACGGCGGGCAGGATCTGCCGCCGCAGCATATCCGCCATGGTCTGGGCCTCGATGGTCAGGACCGTGGTGTAGTTCTCGATGTGGATCTCCGCACGGGCATTGATCTCCTCTTTCGTGTAAATCCCATGCTTGACGAAGAGGTCCACGTTTTTCTTGGCGGTGTAGACCGGCAGAGCGTCCGCTGCGGATTTCAGGTTGCTGAGGCCCCGCTTTTCTGCTTCTGCGATCCAGGCGTCATCATATCCGTTGCCGTTGAAGATGATCCGCTGGTGGTCGGTAAAGACCTTTTTGATGAGCTTTTCCAGATCCGACTGGAAATTTTTAGACTTTTCCAGTTGGTCGGCAAACTGCTGCAATTCCTCCGCCATGATGGTGTTCAAAGCAATGTTGGGACCGGAGATAGACTGGCTGGAGCCAAGCATCCGGAACTCAAACTTATTGCCGGTGAAGGCCATGGGAGAGGTGCGGTTCCGGTCCGTGTTGTCCTGGGGAATGGGGGGCATGGCGTCCACGCCGATCTGGAGGGTGCGTTTGCCGGCCTCCTTGAACTCCGTACCGCGGATGATGGACTGCACGATGGCATCCAGTTCGTCACCCAGGAAGATGGAGAGGACTGCGGGAGGTGCTTCGGAAGCGCCCAGACGGTGGTCGTTGCCGGGAAATGCCACTGTGGCCCGCAGAAAGTCCTGATACTCGTCCACGCCCTTCACAAAGGCCGCTAGGAACAGCAGGAACTGGGCGTTCTGGCTGGGAGTCTTGCCGGGCTTGAAGAGGTTTTTGCCGGTGTCGGTGTTCAGGGACCAGTTATCGTGCTTGCCGGAGCCGTTGACACCGGCAAAGGGCTTTTCATCCAGAAGGCATACCAGATCGTGCTTTTCTGCGATCTTTTTCATGACCTCCATGGTGAGCTGGTTGTGGTCGCAGGCTGTGTTGGCGTCTGTATAGACGGGGGCCATCTCGTGCTGAGCGGGGGCCGCCTCATTGTGCTTGGTCTTGCTGTAAATACCCAAAGCCCAGAGGTTTTCGTCCAGATCCTTCATGAAGGCTGCTACCCGGGGACGGATGGCGCCGTAATAGTGGTCGTCCAACTCCTGACCCCGGGGAGGCTTGGCACCGAAGAGGGTGCGGCCGGTCATCCGCAGGTCCTCCCGCTGGTTGTACATCTTCTTATCCACCAGGAAGTACTCCTGCTCCGGGCCGACACAGGGCGTGACCTTGCGGGTCTCCGTGTCTCCGAACAGCCGCAGGATACGGATGGCCTGACGGCTCACGTCCTCCATGGACCGCAGCAACGGCGTCTTTTTGTCCAGCGCGTGACCACCGTAGGAGCACAGGATGGTGGGGATGCAGAGGGTGCCCTCCTTGATAAAGGCAAAGGAGGAGGGGTCCCAAGCGGTGTAGCCCCGGGCCTCAAAGGTGGCCCGCAGGCCGCCGGAGGGGAAGGAGGAGGCGTCCGCCTCACCCCGCACCAGGTTCTTGCCGGAAAATTCCAAGATCACCCGGCCGCCCTCGGCAGGGGCGATGAAGCTGTCATGCTTTTCCGCCGTGAAGCCAGTCATCGGCTGGAACCAGTGGGTATAGTGGGTGCAGCCCCGCTCCACCGCCCAGGTCTTCATGGCCCCGGCAATCTCATTGGCGGCAGCCAATTCCAGAGATGCTCCATCGGTGACGCAGCGCTTCCACGCCTGATAGCAGGCGCCGGACAGCCGCTCCTTCATGGTTTCCTCATTGAATACTCTGCTGCCGAACAGTTCGGGCAGTTTCAGCTCGCTCATGGCGGTCCCTCCGTTCAAGACGATAAAATATCAAGTTTATCCTACCATAAATTCATGTAAACGCAAGAAAAACATTGAAAAATCTCACAATATGAAACTGAGTGTATCACGGGGCTGTCCCCCTGTCAAACGGTAAACTGCACAAATACGGCTCCGTCCGGCGGCTTGGGTCTGTCTGCGGATTTTTTTACCTTTTCTTCCCCGGCATCTTTCCAAAACCGACGGCCTGTGCTATACTTCTATTTATGTGTTTAAAAACAAAAGATAAGGGGCGTTCATCATGGGAGCCATTGGGTTTGACAATCAAAAATATCTCACTACGCAGTCTGAACAAATCAAAAAGCGGATCCACCAGTTCGGCGGGAAGCTGTATCTGGAATTCGGCGGGAAGCTGTTTGACGACTATCATGCCTCCCGGGTACTGCCGGGCTTTGAACCGGACAGCAAGATCCGGATGCTTCAGCAGTTGAAGGATGATGTGGAGATCGTCATCGCCATCAACGCCGGGGACATTGAGAAGAATAAAATGCGGGGGGATCTGGGTATCACCTATGATGAGGACGTCCTCCGCCTGATTGATATTTTCCGGGACATGGGGCTGTATGTGGGCAGCGTGGTGCTGACCCGTTACAGCGGACAGGATGCGGCGAACGCTTTCCTTCACCGGCTGGAAAAGCTGGGGATCCGCTGCTACCGGCACTATCCCATCGCCGGATATCCCTCCGATGTGGCCCATATCGTCAGCGATGAGGGCCTGGGCAAAAATGACTACATTGAGACCAGCCATTCCCTGATCGTGGTAACGGCTCCCGGCCCTGGCAGCGGCAAAATGGCTACCTGCCTGAGTCAGCTGTATCACGATCACAAGCGGGGCGTCGATGCCGGCTATGCCAAGTTTGAGACCTTCCCCATCTGGAACCTGCCCTTGAAGCATCCGGTCAACCTTGCCTATGAGGCCGCTACCGCCGATCTGGATGATGTGAACATGATCGACCCCTTCCATCTGGAGGCCTACGGCATCACTACCGTCAATTATAACCGGGATGTAGAGATTTTCCCGGTGCTCAACGCCATTTTCGAGAAGATTCAGGGCAAATCCCCCTACAAATCCCCCACGGACATGGGCGTGAACATGGCGGGGAACTGCATTGTAGACGACGAGGTATGCCGCGCCGCCTCCCGTATGGAGATCCTGCGGCGGTATTACACCGCGAAAACCGAGCTGGTCCAGGGCAAGGGGGCGGAGGAGACTGTCCGCAAGCTGGAACTGGTGATGCAGCAGGCCGGCGTGACGCCGGAGATCTGCCCCGCCGTAGCAGCGGCGCTGGACAAGGCGGAAGCCACCGGCGCTCCCGCCGGCGCCATGGTGCTGCCGGACGGCCGCATCGTCACCGGCAAGAACAGCTCCCTGCTGGGGCCGTCGGCGGCGCTTCTGATGAACGCCATTAAGGCCCTT
>ERZ773243.1752-NODE-1752-length-21627-cov-8.975570_pt1 | contig 21627 bp, 24 predicted proteins | sample MGYA00580520_ERZ773243 | MGnify/ENA primary metagenome ERZ773243 (study PRJEB29015, sample SAMEA2737747) | human gut metagenome | biome: human gut; feature: human-associated habitat; material: faeces | place: China | collected 2012 ... | reverse complement strand
ACTTCCCCCGCTATGAGGTATCTACTCTGCTGGAGCGGGAACGCTCTATCCAGGAAATTTCCGGGCAGATCCAGGACTATGCACTACCATTCTTTGCCCGGTTTTCCAATCTGCCCAAGCTGCTGGACGATGTGGAACAGGAGGGGTTCTTCCCCCATCGGAAGGGGTTCGATGTCCCTAAGCGGAATCGGGAGTTCATCGAATGCTTCCGGGAGTATCTCCAAAAGCAGTAGGAATCAGCAGAAAGGAAACAACACCTATGTCAAACAGTAGAGTATCCACTTGGAGTGGAATCCGGAACAAATTGGAGAATGACTACCTGTGCCCGGCACTCCGGGGCCACATCCAGTATTTTGCCACCAGTTACAGCAAAAGCGCCGACCATGAGGGCCGGGCCGCCATTCGTGTGGACGGCGTGGAAGTGCTGCGGAGCAACTACTACACCTATTTTGAAAATGTGTGGACGAAATTTCATCACTTGCGCTCCACCACGCTGAAAGATCACGACTCCGCAAAAGAGGCCATCAATCAGGCTCATGCCTATGCGCTGGAGCAGGGCACCTTTGACCAAAAGGTGTTCTATGAGGCGTTTGGGATCTTTGACAACCAGAGCATCGAGAAAAGCCTTGTCAGCGAGAATCCCCTTGTCCGTATCTTTGCCCTTCTGGATCGCAGGCTTGGCAAGCGCCGCCTGCTGGCTTTGGAGGACTCCATGGAGCAGGAACTGGACTGGGTGCGGGCTTTCTATGTGATCCGGTTGCAGGCCGAAGGGCTGATGGAAGCGAATAACATTTAGGAGGAACCACCATGTCACAGATCGCGTCCTTTTATCTGATAAAAAATAACCAGCGGCAGGAGTTGTCCGACGGTGACTGCTCCGGCGCGGTCTATATGGCCATCTGGGACTGGTGTGAGAGCGAACTGGATCTGGATGTCCGTTTTTCTACTCCCCAGACGGAGGACCCCCTGGACTGCGCTCTGCTGGAGGGAGAACTGGCGTCTAAACTGCTGGCCGCTCTGCGGGAGCAGGACCTCCAGGAGCTGGCAGCCGAAATTGCCCCAGACTGGGACCTACCCACCGAGGCAGTGCAAAGCGGACTGGAAACGCTGCGCTCCCACCTGGAGCTGGTGCAGGGCAATACAGACCTGCTGTATGAAATGTTATAAAAGCAGATGAGGGGTAGATTTGTCTTAAGTAAAAATTCTTAAAATATGTATTAAGATGACATTAAGTGCTTTTAATGTTAGTGATAAATTAATTTTTCATTTGTTATTTTTATGCTATAGTGAGCGTGGGATGCGATGAATGGAGTAGTAATAATTGTAGGTCTTCTTCTTGCGGCTATGCTGGTTAAACTGCTTATAGACAGAGATTGGGTAGGTTTAGCTGTATTTTTGGTAGTTGTTTTTCTAGTGTTCTTTACAGGTAGAGGATCTAAGTAAAGTATGACCTGTATATCAATAAAGGGTGGCTCTTCAAAATTTTGAAGAACTGCCCTTTAATTTTTCATAGCATAGAGATTTGAAAATGGGATTTTGTTTAAGATTTATTAGATTAGGGGTTTATGTAGAAAACAAAAAATGGCAGCGCTAAGCGCTACCATCGGTAAAATTTATAAGACTGCAAGAATTATTTATAAAGTTCATATATTTCTATTACACAAATAAAAAAACTCACACATCTGTGTGAGCTTTAATCTCAGTTGGTAGGGCTAAAGCTCTACATTCCTTTGGCGAAATTTAGGAGCAGAAGAAGGCAAATGATTAAGCGAAAAGAGGCTATTTAATTAGAAGAATGGGGAGCATTTGAAACCGTAAATAGCTAATATATTAGCTAAAAATTGTCGAAAAATGGTTTTAGGATAATATATTAGCTATGGAGATGTTTTAGCTTTTAAAGTTACACTAGATGGTATAAACAAGGTGCTGCAGAGTTCAGAAATGGGTAATGAATTGTGTAATCAAAACGTGAAAGTTGTTGATAATCACCATAACGAGATATATAATAATGGTAAGCAAGTAGATGATGGTTATCGTGCAATACACCTATATTATCAGCGTGATAGTCATTCGTATCCTATAGAAGTACAACTTTGGTGTGGAGACGATTACTTATTTAATATTTGGAGCCATAAGTGGATTTATAAATATCTTGATCCTGTATTGGGAAGAGCGCTATATTATGAATATAAAAATAGTAAGATGAAAACAGAAGATGATTTTATTTTAAAGTTAAATGAGATGAGGGAGTGATTAACATAGGAGACAAGAAAGTATATATCATTGCAAAAGTGTTTGATAAACAGGGATGCTATGCTTATCAATGTCAAAATCCTAAGGAATTGATGTATGTTCCCGGAGCTTTAGAGTTGCTTAGAAACGAAGGTGTTCAGATTGTGATTTTGGATAATCCGGAAATATATTCCGAGTATGCGCCTTATCTATATATTAGTAAATTAAGTGATTTTGTTGAAAAGGTTATTTATCTTAATAAGGTAGCATAAGATTCAAAGCCCTGCTACTACTTTTTTGTTGATAGGGCTATAATGAACTTAAAAAAGAAGGTAAATAAGCTTCTAAACGCGCAGAAAAATTGCAGTTTGGCTGACAAAAATGGGTTCTTGACCAATGCCGGAAAGCTCATGACTGATCAGCACACACTTTATAACTCCCGTATGTTCTGTACCCGGTGGAATGGCTTGGAAAAAGGCTCTATCTTTGATGATGCGCTGGACGATAAAGAATACGAAGGGAATCTGATTTATCTACTGAAAAGCGGCAGTGAATTTATTCGCAATAATTCCAAAGTCCGTTTTGTCAAAGAGGCACAGTATCGTGTAGACAAGCCGGATTATGCTGAACGAGCTGTAACAGAGGCTCTTGTCAATGCGCTCATCCATCGTGATTACATTGTGCTTGGCAGCGAAGTCCATATTGATATGTTTGATGATCGGGTGGAAATCACATCTCCAGGAGGTATGTTTGGAGGCGGCTCAATTCACGAATACGATATTTACAGTATCCGTTCAATGCGTCGCAACCCTGTGATTGCTGACCTGTTCCACCGAATGAAATACATGGAACGCCGTGGAAGTGGTCTGCGCAAAATCGTTAGTGAAACAGAAAAGTTGCCTGGCTATACTGAAAGCTACAAACCTGTGTTTTTCTCAACGGCAACAGATTTCAGAGTCATCTTGAAAAATGTAAACTACAACTTAGAGGGTGACACCCAGCAAGTTATCCACCAAGTTACCAACCAAGATGCTGAACTATCAACGGTATCCAAACAGATTTTGGCCTTTTGCACAGCACCCAAATCAAAGAAAGAGCTTGCAGCATTATATGGTTTCAAAGATTTAAGAAACTTCACTGTGAAGCATATTAATCCGCTTTTAGAATCTGGGCAATTAGAAATGACGATTCCCGATAAACCTAAAAGTCGCAATCAAAAATATATTACCGTTCATTCCAAATAACCAAGAAGCAGGGCATAGGGGCTCATCTCCCAGTGTCCTGCTTCTTTTCATTCTAAATTATATGGTTCATTTTACAATGAGCCTTTGTTTGTAAGCGTCAAATTTAAAACTTTTAAATTCGTATTTAAACAAAGAGGCTCAATTTTGAGAAAATAATCAAAATTGAGCCTTACTTTAGTTTATGAGGTTAGTTTTGTCCCGGTCTCTTTCAATATATCAACTTTATTTTTTTGAAAGTATTTCAGACAAGGAAAGTTTTCTTTTGGTTTTATCTGCTTTATCTAATTGCTTTTTCCATGTTTTTTCAGTTTGTGTACGTAGAAAATCAATTAGTGGATTTAAGTCCTGGTCATTATCCCAAGCTTCTAATGCTTGAAAATATTCTCTTCTATCTTCTTCATGAATAACAATAGGAGGATGGTTATGAGATACCAAAAAATAATTCATAGCCAATCTTCCTGTTCTTCCGTTGCCATCTGCAAATGGGTGAATATTTTCCATTTTTGCATGGAAAAAAGCAGCAGCAATTAAAGCCTTAGAATCGGGAACATTTTCCATGTCGTCTATGAGCTCCTGCATTTCAGCAGGGACATCTTCAGCAAGGGCACCGACTTCATCTTTTCCAGTTACATAATCTCCTAGCTTGTATGTGCCAGGGCGTTCACCTTTTTGCCAGCGTCTGGAATCATAGGTGTTCATAGTAAGAATTTTTTGCAGTTTTTTTATAAAAGCTTCTGAAAGTGACGTTTGCTGACCAAAGCATTGTAAAAAATATTCACTAGCTGTTTTAGCATTACGCAGCTCATATAGCGTTCTAAGATCACCTGTATATGAGGTAACTCCATCAGTTTCAAAAATTTCTCTTGTATCATGATAAGTTACATTGTCATTTTCGATTTTGCCGGAATTATAGGCAAAAGAAATTATATGACCATTAAGAGCTTCCGCTAAATCAGCATCAGTTTTTATATTTTTGTCCTTCCACCACAAAAGAATTTTATCGTACATCGTGAAGCCTCCTCTCAGTTTTATGAGTATGTGCTCATCGTATAAATAAAAAAGCTCACACATTCGTGTGAGCTCTAATCTCGTGGTAGCGCTAAAGGGAATCGAACCCTTGATTTCGCCTTGAGAGGGCGACGTCTTAGCCGCTTGACCATAGCGCCATTTGGCTCCGGGACTAGGACTCGAACCCAGACCGAATGATCCAGAGTCACTTGTGCTACCATTACACCATCCCGGAACAGTTTGCTGTTCCTTAGAACGTAATTAAGTATAACAGACGATTACGTATTTGGCAAGTCTTTTTTTAGAAATTTTTTATAATTTTTTTAGCTTTTTTCATCCCATTCTTCAAATAGCCATAAACACTAGCTGTTGAAATAAGCGTTGCTGCGTTAATTAAAGCACGGTCAGCGCTTTAAATAGAATGTGTTACGCTTTTTCCAGGCCTAAAGTGTACGAGCTGTGTTTTACTCAATGAGGACCAGACCATAAACCTTGAGCTGGGTAATAGGTCCATTGATGACCTTCATGTTAAAGCCATTATCATTAGCCAGGGCAAAGACATCAATACCGCAGGCTTCCAAGGAAGGGCGAGCCTTTGTAGGATGTACGCATTTTTCCAAATTACATTTGTCGCACAGACGGCAGCGTCCTGCCTTGAGAGCGAAGGAACGATAGTGATTTAATAAAAAGGCATCGCGTTCGATTTTCAGGAGTACCTCTAATAAATCGTTACAAAGCTGTGTATCAATAGAGGTAAAATCTTTGGCTGTTGCCTCAGGGCAGTCGATAGTATATTCCACAATGATTCCGTATTTGTATTCGGAGAGGAAGCGTTGTGTTTCGTCGTAGGAGGGGGCGTAGGGAGGACAGCACAGGTTGGAGCCGAAATTGGGGCAGCCATATTGGCACTTCATTCTTGTCCATAAACCTACCTGAATTGTAGATATATCTACAATTTTAATTGCACTTGCTCCATAGGATAGAGCTTTTTCCTGAAGCTCCTTTAAATTCTTTGATAGATTTTCAGTCATAATGATATAGCCTCCATTTTTGAAAAAATTATCTGCAGAATGAGCATTCTGTGGTAATTATAGCATAATCTGCTGTAGTAATATGTATAAAAATAGTGTTATTTTTTAGTGGTTATGTAACATAGATTGTAGTCTTTGTAAAATTTACTCAGATTATTGTTATACTTTTTATGTATGATTTGCTGTAAAAGTGGGAATAGCCTAGCTTAAATGCATATTAGTTGCTTATTTTTTGAGCTTTGTAAAAAAATATATCCTCACCTTGATAGAACGGTGGCTTGTAGTTTTGCCTAAAACCACTGATGAGTGTTATAATGAAGTCAGCTTTATAACTAAAAGGAGGGCGTACACATGTCAATTCGTGAGATTAGTTTTCCTTCTGCTAATGGCAGAGATACCATTAAGGCTTGGGCCTACAGCCCCTTGGGCAAGGTTCGCGGTATTATTCAGCTTATTCATGGCTATGGTGAGCATTCCCGTCGTTATTTGCATATGATTGGCAAATTCCAGCAGGCAGGCTTTGTGGTTTATGCTGATGATCATCTGGGGCATGGCAAAACAGGTTACGATGGAGGTCACCTGGGTGATCCTCATTCCGGCGGCTATATGACCTATTTGAAGGACGAAAAGCAGCTCCATGATATTGCTGTTCAGGACTATCCTGATGTTCCGTACTTTGTTTTTGGTCATAGCTGGGGCTCCATGCTGGCACGTGCTTACGCTGCTCACTTTGGTGATGATATTAAGGGGCTGATGCTGTGCGGCTTGTGCTCTCAATGGAAGGGCTGCGAAATTCAGTACAATAATCCTGAGTTTAAGGCTGCCTATGAGGCTGATCCCTACCAGCCCTGCGGCGAATGGTTTGATAAGGTATTTATGGATATGACTGCTAGAGTAGAAAATCCCAATGGCCCTGCAGATTGGATTGCTAATAATCCTGATATTGTCAGCGATCACGCAGGTGATATGTTCAATACTTTTGATACCACTTTGGAGCTGGCTTATGATTTTGTACAGCTGTATCATTTCATCGAAAGCGACGAGTGGGCTCCCATGGTTCCCAAAAACATTCCTGCTTATCTGATTGCCGGCGACCAGGATCCCTGCGGCAACTACGGTGAAGGTTTGTACCACGTAGCTAATCTTTTAGCTAATACTGGTCATAAGACTACTGTTCGTGCGTACACTGGCTATCGTCATGAAATCCACAACGAGCTGGAGCTTCGTGATGAGGTTGAGACTGGACTCATTCAGTTCATGGAAGATGTTTTAGCAAAATAAGTGATTTTAAGACAGATCTGCTGTAAAAAGCAGGTCTGTTTTTACTATGCTCAGAATGTCTGTGAGCTTTTGGATTTGGGATAAAATTCTGCAGCAGCTGGCTTGCTATGGAGCGGGATGATAAAGGTAAAATTTTTTTAGAAAAATGTGTTGACAAATTTATCATGTTGCATTATAATTTCAACATCACTTCGGGGGCGTAGCTCAGCTGGGAGAGCACCTGCCTTGCAAGCAGGGGGTCAGGAGTTCGATTCTCCTCGTCTCCACCAAGTAATTTCGCACATAAGTCTTAGACTTGTGTGCTTTTTTATTTTTATTTATGCTTTTGGGTTAAAAACGCTACGTAGAAAGAGCAGTCTTATGACTGTACTTAAAATGCGAGCATCTTTCAGTTTAAGCGGGCAATAAACACCTGTATTAAAGAAAAAATAAAAACCTCTGGTTTAAGGTATGAACCTTATTCCAGAGGTTTTGTGCTTTTGTTATTTGTTTTCTTCGGTTTCAGCAATAACCTTGTTGATGTCTTCGATAAGAGCGTCAACGTCGATGCCATGAGCGCCAGCGCCTTGGCCGATGGTTTCGAAGTGAGCAGCCATACAGCCGATGCAGCCTAAGCCATACTCAGCGAAAACCTCGATGATTTCAGGGTGGTTTTGAACGGCTTCGATGATGCCGGTATCTTTAGTTACCATAATTTATAGTCTCCTTTTGTTGTTTTTAGTTTGCGTTATATTCGCTGTAATTATTATAGCATATTGGAGAATTTTCTCCAAATATCATCTGGAAAAATTTTTGAAGAATCTTTATGGACAGACTGTTAATTTTCTTATAAAAATTTTTTGAAAAACGGCTTACTACAAGGGTTTTCCTATTGCTATTAGCGGGAAATAACGATATAATGGAGAAAAGTGGATTAAAGTGGTGAAAAAGGGGGCGATTTGTATGCTTTTAGGTGAATATGAACACACTCTAGATGCAAAGGGTCGTCTTGCTATGCCTGCTAAGCTGCGTGAAAGCTTAGGTGGGAAATTCATCATTACCAAAGGACTGGACGGATGTCTCTTTGTTTATGATATGGAGCAGTGGCAGTTGTTGGAGCAAAAGCTGGCTGCATTACCTATGAGCTTGGGCGATGCCCGTAAGTTTACCCGTTTTTTGTTCGGTGGTGCTTGCGAGGCTGAGTGCGATAAGCAGGGCAGGGTACTGCTTCCTCCTAATCTGCGCCGCCATGCAGGTCTGGAAAAGGATGCTGTTGTTGTTGGCGTAGGTAATAGAGTAGAAATTTGGGATGCTCAGAAATGGGCTGAATATAACGATGCTAACGAAGAAAGCGTTAATGAATTAGCTGAGCAGTTAGCAAGCTTGGGAATTTAAGGCGGAACTAGAATGGAATTTAAGCACGTAAGTATCCTGCTCAAGGAGAGCGTTGATTTTCTGATAACAGATAAAAATGGTATATATGTTGATTGCACTATGGGTGGTGCTGGTCACAGCAGGGGCTTCGCCGCACAGCTTGAGGCTGGGGGCCTGCTCTTAGGTATTGATCAGGATGCTGATGCTATTGCAGCTGCGTCGGAGCGTCTCTTAGGCAAGTTTGCTTGCCAGACAGCGGTTGCGCAATCCAATTTCAAGGATTTTGCCAAGGTGCTTGATGAGCGTGGTATTGAAAGTATTGACGGTATTTTCTTTGATTTAGGAGTATCCAGCTATCAGCTTGATACTCCTGAGCGAGGTTTTTCCTATATGCATGACGGTCCCTTGGATATGCGCATGAATAAGGATGCCAAGCTTGATGCAGAATATATAGTCAATCACTACAAAGAAGAAGAGCTGGCAGATATTATCTACAAGTACGGTGAAGAACGCTGGAGCAAGCGCATTGCTCAGTTCATTGTGGCTGCACGTAAGGAAAAGCCCATTACTACTACCTACGAGCTGGTGGATATTATTAAGCGGGCTATTCCTAAGGGAGCCAGAATTGACGGCCCCCATCCGGCAAAGCGTACCTTCCAGGCTATTCGTATAGAGGTAAATAATGAGCTTGGTATTTTGGAAGATACTATTTGCACCGCTGTTGACCGATTGAAAAGCGGTGGCCGCATAGGTATTATTACATTCCATTCCTTGGAGGATAGGATTGTTAAGCAGGTGTTTGCAAGGCTGGCTAAGGGCTGTACTTGTCCTCCGCAGCTTCCTGTCTGTGTGTGTGGCAAAAAGCCATTGCTCAGAAAGGTTGGCAATATTGTTCCCTCTAAGGAAGAGGTTGAAGAAAATCCCCGTTCACGCAGTGCACGTTTGCGTTATGCTATAAAGATTTGAAGGTGTTAATATGGTGGGAAGACAATACGACAATTTAGCTAGAGATTACAGCCATAATCGTTGGGTGCAGGAGTCTCAGCAGGAAAAGGCTGTACAGCAGGCTGCTCAGGAGCAGCCTAAGGCTGATGTACGTGCGAAGCTGTGCAGAATCTGTGGCGTTGTATTATTTATTATAGGTGCTGCATATGCAGGTGCTGTGTGGCGCAGCTTTGCTTTGGCAGAGTGCAATATGCAGCTTAGTCAGCTGCGTAGTCTGGAAAGCCAGCTTGTTAACAAGAATAACGAGCTGAGAATAGAGGTTGAACAGCTTAAGGGGCCTGATCGTATTATTGGTTTTGCTCAGTCTAAGCTAGGGATGAGTGTTGCCCGCAGCAATATTTATCTCAAGGCAGGAAATATGCAAAATGCAAGTTCTGCTGTAGCTGTGGCTGATAAATAAACATAGCCTTTCAAGTAGCTTTGTGGTATAATTTTAATAAGTTTTTTAGAGAGGCAGCCTTTAGGCTGCTCTTTCAATTTAGGAGGTAAGTTTATGGAAAAGCGTTTAGCTCTTCTCCTTGAAAAGCTGCCCCAGGCAAAGGTTCTGGGTAGTGCTGATAAAGTTGTTTCTGATGTTACTGCTGATTCCCGTGTTGTTGTACCGGGAAGTCTGTTTATTTGCCTGAAGGGTGCAACTGTTGATGGCCATAAATTCATTAAGATGGCTGCTGAAAAGGGTGCTGTTGCTGCTTTAGTAGAGGATATTCCCCAGGAAATACCTGAGGGCCTGACCTTGATACAGGTAGCCGATACCCGCCAGGCTATGGAGGAAATCGTTCCCTTCTTTTTTGATTATCCTGGTAAGAAAATGCGTATGCTGGGTGTAACCGGTACTAATGGCAAAACTACCTCTACTAATATTATGCGTCTGATTCTGCGTAAGGCAGGCTACAAGGTAGGTCTTATTGGTACCATTAACATTATGATTGAGGATGAGGTAACTGAATCCCACAATACTACTCCCGATGTTGTTGATCTGCAAAAGGCATTATATGCAATGGAATGTGCAGGCTGCGACTATGTTGTAATGGAGGTTTCCAGTCATGCACTGTCCCTGAAGCGTGTAGCTGGCATTGAATATGACTGCGGCGTTCTGACTAATATTACTCAGGATCATCTTGATTTCCATGGTACTTTGGAAAATTATCGTGATGCTAAGAGCCTGCTTTTTGAGCACTTGACTGATGGCTCCAAGCCCAATAAGAATGCTGTGTTCAATATGGACGACGCCAGCTCTGCTATTATTAAGGAGCGTACTAAGGCTAAGGTGTGGACCTACGGCAAGGAGCACACTAATGACATTTATCCCATTAGCTTTACTGTTGAGGCTAAGCATATGCAGCTGAAGCTGGCAACTCCTGTGGGCGAAATGGATTTGGAATTGAAGATTACAGGGGAATTTAATGTATACAATGTTATGGGCGTTGTAGCTGCTATGCTGGCAGAAAATATTGATAAGGAAATTATCTGCTCTGTATTAGACGGCTTTGACGGCGTTCCCGGACGCTTCCAGCTGGTTGAAGCTGGCCAGCCATATACTGTTATTGTTGACTATGCACACACTCCTGACGGACTGGAGAACGTGCTGAAGACTGCCCGTTCCATCACCAGAGGCAAGTTGTGGGCTGTATTTGGCTGCGGCGGTGACCGTGATAACAAAAAACGTCCCATCATGGGCGGTATTGCTCTGGAGCTGGCAGATAATGTGGTTGTAACCTCTGATAATCCCCGTACTGAGGATCCGGAGAAGATTATTGACCAAATTTTTGTTGCTTTGGAAAATGTTCCTGAGGGCAAGATGGTAGCACGTGTAGCTGACCGCAAGGAGGCCATTGAATACGCTCTGGCTCATGCAGCTGACGATGACGTTATCATGATTGCCGGCAAGGGTCATGAAAATTATCAGATTCTGAAGGATAAAACCATTCACTTTGATGATAAAGAGGTTGTTTTAGAATACTGGAGTGAGAAAAAATGATTAAGGCCAGTGAAATCATTGCAGCAACAAATGCAGCAGTGAACGATTTTGATTTTACCGGAGTAACTACGGACTCTCGTGCTGTGCAGCCAGGTGAGCTTTTTGTAGCTTTGGTTGGCGACAAATTTGACGGTCACGACTACTGTGCCAAGGCTGTGGAATTAGGAGCTCGCGGCGTGGTTATTTCCCATGACATTGTCCCTATGTCTGATAATGTAGCAGTTTTCAGAGTAGAAAACACTTTAACTGCTTATCAGGAGATTGCTCGTGCCTATCGCCGTAAATTTGCAGGCTTAAAGGTTTTTGCCATTACTGGTTCCAACGGCAAAACCTCTACTAAGGACCTTTTGGCGGCCTGCTTAGGTGCAAAGTATAAGGTTATCAAAACTCAGGGTAATTTTAATAATGAGATTGGCTTGCCTAAAACATTGCTGAGTATTGAGCCGGATACTGATATTGCTGTAGTAGAAATGGGTATGCGCGGCTTGGGACAAATTGCTGAGCTTTGCGAGATTGCTGAGCCTGACAGCGGTCTGATTACCAATGTTGGTGAAACCCATATGGAGCTTTTAGGCAGCATGGAAAATATTGGTAAGGCTAAGTCTGAAATTGTGGAAAATCTGCCTCAAAATGGCTTTGCTGTTTTGAACGGCGATAATGAATATGTAGTTAAAGCTGCTGCTAAGACTAAGGCTAAGGTTGTTTACTTTGGCTTAGGCGAAACCTGTGACTATCGTGGCAGTGAAATAGCAACTACGGCTTTAGGAACAACCTTTACCTGTACTGAAAAATCTACCGGCAAAAGCGTGCAGGTAAGCCTGCAGCTTATTGGTGAGCATAATGTTTATAATGCTCTTAGTGCTATTGCAGGTGCTGCCTGCTATGGTGTGGCTTTGGAGGATAGTGCCAGGGCCTTGGCTACTGCAAGACTTACAGGCAGCCGTCAGGAAATTATCTACATTGGCGATATTACATTTATTAATGATGCCTATAACGCAAGTCCTGCTTCCATGGAGGCTGCACTTAAAACTCTGGCTGAGGCCAAAAAGGCTGCTAAAAATGCCCGCACTATTGCTGTGCTGGCTGATATGCTGGAGCTGGGTGCTATTTCCGAGGATGCTCACCGTCGTGTGGGCAGCTGGGCGGTGGAATATGGTACAGATATTGTTCTGACCTATGGCCCTGAGGCAGCGTACATCAGCGACCAGGTAGAAAAATTAGGCGGCAAGGCTATGCATTTTACTGATCGTCAGGAGGCTGCGGACAAGCTGCGTCAGCTGGCGGATGCAGGAGACATTATTCTGCTCAAGGGCAGCAACTCTATGCAGGTTGGGAAGATGCTAGAGCTTTTTAAATAAAATATAAATTAAGAGATATTTAGGAGATTGAATATGTTTTCAGAAATGGGGATTTTGGCAACAGCTTTTGCTGTTTGTGCTATTATCGGACCTTTTTTGATTCCCTTTTTACATAGAATTAAATTTGGTCAGAGTATTCGCGGCTGTGGTCCCGAAAGCCATATGAAAAAAAGCGGCACTCCCACTATGGGCGGCCTTATGATGATTGCTGCAATTATTGTGGCAATGGCAGTATGGGGCAATTTTACTCCCCATGTAATTATTGGCATGGTCCTGCTCGTTGGCCATGGTGTGATTGGCTTTATTGACGACTATATCAAGGTTGTCATGAAGCGTAATCTGGGTCTGACTGCAAAACAGAAGTTCCTGCTGCAGTTTATTTTAGCAGGTGCCTACGTATATTACGCGGAAACATATCTGAAGAATACTACTGTTTGGGTTCCTGGCTTAAACTGGGACGTGGATTTGGGTATGGGTTATTATGTGCTGGTGTTCCTGCTTTTGGTAGGCACTACCAACGCTGTTAACCTTACGGATGGTCTTGACGGACTGGTGTCCTTTGTTACTCTGCCTGTTACTATAGTATACAGCGCTATTGCATATTTGGCTGGCTATACTGATATGTGCGGCTTTGCTATGGCTATGACTGGTGCTTGTTTGGGCTTTTTGCTCTTTAACCGTTATCCTGCCAAGGTGTTTATGGGCGATACAGGTTCTCTGGCCCTGGGCGGCGGTGTTGCGGCACTGGCCCTTGTAACCCGCACAGAGCTGCTTTTGGTGCTTTTAGGCGGCGTTTATGTAGCAGAGGCTGCCTCTGTAATTATTCAGGTAACATATTTTAGACTTACTCATGGCAAGCGTTTCTTCCGTATGGCACCGCTGCACCATCACTTTGAGCTGGGCGGTTGGCGTGAAACTAAGGTTGTGGCAGTATTCACCGCAGTAAGCTGCGTACTGTCTATGGCAGCCTTTGCTTTGTGGGTATCCTGGATTATAGAAAAATTAACAAATTAAGCTTGTGTGTAGCTTAGTAAATAAAAGATTTTTAGGAGGCTTTGCCATGACTGAGCAAAAGGCCGTTATGGTTTATGGCGCCGGCATTAGCGGGCGTGGTGCTGCGGAGGTTTTAGCCCAGCACGGAAAACGAGTATACATATATAATGATACAGATTGTCAGCTTGATGCTGCATTAGTGCAGCAGCTTGAGGCTGTTGGTGGTGGCTTTGTTTGCGGTGCAGAGGCTTTTGGTAAGCTTCTGCCGCAGACGGAGCTTATTGTGCTTTCACCAGGTGTTCCTGCAGATGCAGAAAATGTGCTGCTGGCTGAGCAAAAAGGTATTGAGGTTATTAGTGAGGTAGAGCTTGGTTACCGTTTGTTTGGCGGTCATATTGCTGCTATCACAGGCACTAATGGCAAAACAACTACTACAACTCTTGTTGGTGAAATGCTGAAGCGTCTTGATGTACCTTCTGCAGTAGGCGGCAATATTGGTTTGGCGCTTTCTAAAGAGGTGGAGCAGCTGCCTGAAAATGGCTGGCTGGCTGCGGAGCTGTCCAGCTTTCAGCTGGAAAAGGTGCAGAGCTTCTGTCCTGATATTGCAGTAGTGCTGAACCTTACTCCGGATCATATGGAAAGACATCACACTATGGAAGCCTATGGTAACGCCAAAAAGCATATTTTTACCCAACAGGGTCCTGAGCAGGTAACTGTTTTGAACTACGATGATCCTGAGGTACGTGGCTGGGCTGCTGAAAGCAAGGGACAGATTTGCTTTTTCAGCAGAAAAGCTGCTTTGGAACAGGGCGTTTTTATGCAAAACGGCGATTTTGTGATAAAATGGAAGGAAGAGGCCTTTAAGGTTTGCAATATTAAGGAAATGCATCTTTTTGGCGGTCATAACGAGGAAAATGTCCTGGCTGCCATTGCCTGTGGCTTCTTTGCAGGCGTAAGTATTGAAGATATGGCTGATGTTCTGCGTAATTTCCGCAGCATTGAGCATCGTCTGGAGTACGTTGCTACTATTAAAGGTGTACCGTACTATAACGATTCCAAGGCTACAAATACTGATTCTACAATTAAGGCTCTTGAGGCTTTTGCAGATGGACACATCATTCTTTTGGCAGGTGGTCATGACAAAATGACTCCGTTGGAGCCTATGATGGAGGTTATCAAGTCCAAGGTTGATGTATTGATTTTATTAGGAGAGGCAAGGGAACGCTTTAATGAAGCTGCCATTGCCTGCGGTATTGAGCATATTGTTCTGGTTGACTCCTTTGAGGAAGCTGTCAATAAAGCTTATGAGCTGGCTGCTCCGCCGCAGGTTGTGCTCCTTTCACCCGCCTGCTCTTCCTTTGATATGTTTAAAAACTACCCAGAGCGTGGCCGTCGTTTTAAAAGCTTAGTTCACGGTCTTGCTGAGTAGGGAGGAGGAAAAATTGTGAAAGTTATTCTTTCCGGTGGCGGTACCGGAGGACATATTTATCCTGCTCTGACCATTGCTGACAATATTAAGCTGCTTTGTCCAGAGGCGGAAATTATCTTTGTCGGTACAAAGGCTGGTTTGGAAAAGGATATCATACCTCGCTACGGTTATCCTTTGAAATTCATAGAGGTGGCAGGCTTTCGCCGCAGCTTGAGCTTTGATACTCTGCGCAGTGCAGGCAAGCTGTTCGAAGGTCTGTATGATGCATATAAGATTATAAGCACCGAAAAGCCTGACCTTGTGATTGGCACAGGCGGCTACGTATGTGGTCCTGTTGTATTTACAGCAGCCTTGCAGGGGATTCCTACCTGTATTCAGGAGCAGAATGCTATGCCTGGCGTAACTAATAAAATACTTTCCCGTTTTGTCAAAAAGGTCTTTTTGGGCTATGAAGAAGCAGGAAAATATTTTAAGCATGGTGCGGAGCTGGTATTTACAGGCAATCCCATTCGTACAGAAATTTTAGAGCATAAGCGTGCAGAAGCATATAAAGAGTTGGGGCTGGACAGCAAGAAAAAGACTATTCTTGTTTCCGGTGGCAGCCGCGGTGCACGTAGTATTAATAACGCTATGGTGGAAGTTGAGCACGCTTTGTCCGGACGCAGTGATGTGCAGGTTCTGCATGCAACAGGCGACGTAAACTTTGAGGCTCATATGAAGGCTCTTGCAGAAAAGGGAGATTTAGGCGAGAATATCGTCGTAAAGCCTTATTTGCATAATATGCCTGTAGCCTTGGCTGCAGCAGATTTAGCAGTATTCCGCGCCGGAGCTATTGGTCTGGCGGAGCTTATGGCCAATGGAATTCCTTCTGTTTTGGTGCCATATCCATATGCAACTGCCAATCATCAGGAATTCAACGCCAGAGCTGTTGAGGCTCAAGGCGCTGCTCGTGTAATTTTGGATAAAGAGCTCAATGGTGAAATACTTATAGAGACTATTGAGCATTTGATGTTACATAATGATGAATTAGAAAAAATGACGTCCGCAGCTAAAGCTCTCGGCAAGCCTGAAGCGGCAGCCATGATTGCTAAACAGTCTCTTGCTTTAGTTAGGAAGTAGAGGGAGGTCCTCCTGTGATAGAAAACAAATTGGAAAATTTGCATAATATTCATTTTATAGGTATTGGCGGCGCAGGTATGAGCGCTTTGGCCTATGTTCTGATTAAACGCGGCTATGACGTAAGCGGTTCTGATATTAGTGCAGGTCATATGTCTGCTCGCCTGGCAGAAGAGGGCGCCATGGTATTTATGGGCCACGATGCCTGCCAAGTAAGCGATGCTGATGCAGTAGTTGTTTCTACTGCAATCCATCGTGATAATGCGGAGCTGAAGGCTGCTCGTGAAAGAAATATTCCCGTTCTGCACCGCAGCGATGTGCTGGCAGCGCTTTTGAACCAAGCTGACGGCGTAGCTGTTGCCGGTGCTCATGGCAAGACCACTACCAGTGCCATGATTTCCTGCATTGCGGCAGAAAGCGGCATTGATCCTACTGTTATTATTGGCGGCGAGGTTAGTGTTTTAGGCGGCAATGCCCGCAATGGCCAAGGCAACTACCTTGTAGCAGAGGCTGACGAAAGCGATGGTTCCTTCCTGAAGCTGTACCCCTGTCTGGCAGTGCTGACAAATATCGAGGATGATCATCTGGACCATTATGGTACTGAGGAAAATATATATGCAGCTTTTAAGCAGTTCTTAGGTAATCTGCGTGAAGGCGGAAAAGCGGTGCTTTGCATCGACAACGAAAAGGTTCGCCGTTTGGCAGGTGAAATTGATAAGGAAGTCATTACCTACGGTCTGGAGGATTCTGCTGCTGATTATGTAGCTAAGGATATTACCTATGACGTGAACGGTACCACCTATAAGCTTTTCTATAAGGGTGAGTTTGTAACCGAGGTTCATCTTATTGTTCCTGGTCGTCATAATGTGCTTAATTCCTTAGGCGCCTTTGCTGCTGCAAGGGAAATGGGCATTGCAGTTGAAGCTATTCTGCCCAGCCTGGCAAAATTTGGCGGTGCTAAGCGTCGTTTTGAAACTAAGGGCAAGGTTAAGGGTATTTGGGTAGTTGACGATTATGCTCATCATCCGACTGAGATTGGCGTAACTTTGAGCGCTGCTCGTCAAACCAAGCCTGAGCGTTTGATTTGCGTATTCCAGCCCCATCGTTACAGCCGCACCAAGCTGCTCTTTAATGAGTTCTGCGGCTGCTTTAAGGAATGCGATGAGCTGATTGTTACAGATATTTATGCAGCAAGTGAAGATCCGCTGCCTGGTATTAACAGTGCCAAGCTGGTGGAAGGTATAGCTGCTGCAACTGGTCAAAAGGTACAATATATTCCCAGACTGCATAAGGCAGAGGAATATTTAGAGATTGAAGCCAAGCCAGGCGATTTGATTATGACAATCGGCGCTGGCGATGTATTCAAAATTGGTGAAGAATTAGTAAGAGAATTGGAGCGAAAATAAATGAATAAGCAGGATGTTGTTGCTGTAGTATTAGGTGGACCCTCATCCGAAGCAGAAATTTCTCGTGTAACCGGCGCTGCTATTGCCAACGCTCTGCGCGAAAAGGGCTACAATGCTCAGGAGGTTGAGCTGGAGCCTGCAAATTTGATTCCTACTCTGGAAAAAATGGGTGCTAAGGTTGTATTTAACGCAGTTCATGGTATGTATGGCGAAGACGGCCGTCTTCAAAGTATTTTGGAGGCAGCAGGTATGCCCTACACAGGCTGCGGCGTACTGGCCAGTGCAGTTGCTATGGATAAGGCTGCTACTAAAAGATTTTTGCAGTCTGCAAATATTTCTACTCCCCGCTGCCTGATTATTAACCACAGGGACGCTAAGGATCTGGATGCTGTTGAAGCAAAAATTTTGGAGCAATTTTCTATTCCTGTAGTTATTAAAGCAGCAACCCAAGGCTCCAGTATTGGCGTACATATTGTTAAGGATGCTAAGAACGTTAAGGAAGCAGTTAGTGATTGCTTCAAATATTCTGCTGATGTGCTTGTAGAAGAATGCATTAAGGGCAAGGAGCTGACTGTAGCAATGATGGAAGACGGCGACGAGATTCGCTGCCTGCCTGTAATCTGGATTGCTCCTCACTCCGGTGCCTATGATTTCCATTCCAAATATACCAAGGGTGCAACTGACTATCATTGTCCTGCTCCTTTGTCCGAGGAAGTAACTGCACATGTACAGAAGCTTGCTCTTGATACCTACAAGGTGCTGGGTCTCAGCGGTGTAGCACGTGTAGATGTGATGCTTGATGAAAATAATCAGGGCTATGTTCTGGAGGCCAATACTATTCCTGGTATGACGGCTACCAGCCTTGTGCCTAAGGCAGCAGCTGTAGTTGGTATCAGCTTCCCCGAACTGTGCGAAAAGATTCTGCTCAGTGCTGAATAATAGGCCTATAATATTGTGAATCGTTCCTGATATATTTTGATGAAGGAGGTGCAGTACATGCAGCCTATGATTGAACGATTGCATGCTGAACGCAGAAGACGTCGCCTGCGTAAATTCTTCCTTTTGGTCTGTATTGTATTGGCCTGCTTTACCGTTAGATTTATTTGGAACTATATTCATAGTCCAAGCTTCGTTTTTGGCAGAATATCTATTAGAGGAACAAGCCAGCTGACAGAAGATGATGTTATCAGGATGGGAGGCAGTCAGCCTCCTCTGAATCTGTTCAATACCAGCCTGGGACGTATACGTGATGCTTTATCCCACGATGTACGCTTTCACAGTGCTGAGGTGAGCTATAAATTTCCTTCCCATATTCAGGTCGTAGTACAGGAGAGAGAGCCTGCACTTTATGTTTCCAACTCCTATCGCAGTTACTTTAAGGTGGATTACAATGGCGTAGTCCTAAGCGTAACAACAGGAATTCCTGATGCCAAGGCTCCCGTCCTTGTAGGAGAAAAATGTGGTAACTGGTACATTGGTGACCAGATCACTAATGACCATGTGTTGAAGATAATCAGCTTTATGAATTCTCTTGACGGCGAGGCTAGGGATAGGATTGCCGAAGTTGCCGTAGATGATAGACAGCATGTAAAGCTGAATATGCGTGGCAGTTTTCCTATACTTATGGGACATGTTGATGAGCTTGCCGATAAGGGACAGATTTTTATGACTGTATTTAAAGAAATTAAGAATAAAAGTATTAATGCAGAATATATTGATTTGACATTTGCTAAGCCATATATTAAGCTTATACCAAGTGATTCTAAAAATCATTCAGCTTAAACAAGTTAAGCTGCAGCTTTAGTATAGGCTTATGCCTATGGTTGTAGGAATATGAGGGACTAAAAATGAAACAAATCTTAACCATGGACGTAAAGGGCAAAATTCTGGTAGCCGCAGTTTTTATGGTTCTAGGCTTTATGCTGTCTGTACAGTATAGAACCACAGAAATGCAGAAGACTATAAGATTAGAGAGAGTTGAAGATTTGTCTGAGCGTCTGAAGGTTATGGAATCAGAAAATAAAAAGCTCTTGGATGAGCTGGAGGAGCTGCGTAGACATGGCAGTGAACCGGCTGTAAAGTCAGAACTGGAGCGTCTGCATATTATGGCAGGTGCGACAGATGTAACAGGACCTGGCATTGAGGTTGTCCTGGATGATAGCAATATTGCGAAAAAAACTAGAGAAAATCCCAATTTGTATATTATCCATGATGAAGATTTGATGCGAGTTTTAAATGAGCTGCGTGCTGCAGGTGCTGAGGCCATTTCCATTAATGACCAGCGTATTGTGGCTATGAGCGAGATACGTTGTGCAGGACCTACTGTTTCTGTTAATAATGTACGCAGTGCTCCGCCTTATGTCATTAAGGCTATAGGCCAGCCGGAGACCTTGATGAGTGCTTTGAGGATTCGCGGCGGCGTTGTAGAAACCTTTGAATTTTGGGGCATACAGGTAAAAATGAAAAAAGAGGAAAAGGTATTCATTAAGGCATTGAAGATGCCGAGGATTCATGAATATGCTAAATCCGTTGAGCAGGAGGAGGGAAAACAATGATTGCTTATGCTCTTGTTGGCTTGGTAATTGGTGTTACCGCTGGTATATATTCTCCCTTCACCGTTCCACCTGAATATGCACGTCTGCTGGCTGTTGCCGTAATGGCAGGTCTGGATGCTGTTCTTGGCGGTGTTCGTGCTTCTATGGATGGAAATTACGATACTGAAATATTTATTTCAGGCTTCTTCATCAATGGTTTTTTAGCAGCTTTTCTTTGCTATAGCAGCGACCTTATCGGTATAGATTTATATATGGTTGCAATACTGATTTTTGGTATGCGTATATTTCAGAATTTGGCAATTATAAGACGTCTATATATGGGAAAATAATTTTTGATACTAGCAGGAAATTTGCGATATACGTTGAAGTGTATATAGACAACTTGTTTACTATTCCAATTATTAACAGCTATTAATAAAATAAAGCCCAAAACAAGGGGGACCGTGAAGTATGTTTGATGATATCGAAACTACCTTTGATAATTTAGCTAAAATCAAGGTTATTGGCGTTGGCGGTGGCGGCAACAACGCTGTTAACCGTATGATTACTGCAGGCGTGCAAGGCGTAGAGTTTATTGCTGCAAACTGTGATGCACAGGCACTGCTGCTTTCTAAGGCTGAAACAAAAATTCAAATTGGCGAAAAGCTTACTAAGGGATTAGGCGCAGGCGGCAATCCTGAGATTGGTGAAAAGTCTGCTGAAGAATCTCGTGATATGATTATCGAAGCTCTGCGTGGCGCAGATATGGTATTTGTTACTGCTGGTATGGGCGGCGGTACCGGTACTGGTGCAGCTCACGTTGTTGCTGAATGTGCTAAAGAAATTGGTGCTCTGACTGTAGGCGTTGTAACAAAGCCCTTTGGCTTTGAAGGCAGACGTCGTATGAATCAGGCTGAAAATGGTATTGTTAACCTGAAGGAAAAGGTTGATACCTTGATTACTATTCCTAATGACCGCTTGCTGCAGGTTATTGACCGTCGCACCTCCATGCTGGATGCTTTCCGTATTGCCGATGACGTTCTGCGTCAAGGTGTTCAGGGTATTTCCAACCTGATTGTTGTGCCTGGTCTGATTAACGCTGACTTTGCCGACGTTAAGACTATTATGACCAATGCAGGCAGTGCTCTGATGGGTATTGGTACTGCTAAGGGCGAAGGCGGCGCTAAGGCTGCTGCTGAAGCTGCTATCAAGAGTCCTCTGCTGGAGGCTTCTATTGAAGGTGCTCAAGGCGTTCTGTTCAACATTACCGGTGGCAAGGAACTGTCTCTGTTCGATGTAACCGAGGCTTCCAACATTATTACCGAAGCCGTTGATCCTAATGCTAACATTATCTTTGGTGCAGTAATTGATGAGTCTCTGGAGGACGAAATCCGCGTAACTGTTATTGCTACCGGATTTGAAAAACGTGCTCCCTATACAAAGGACGCTTCTGGTCATTCTGTAAGCACTAGTGCTAAGCATGACGGACCTCCGTCTCCCTTTAATCCTGTAAGACCTAGCGGCAACGAGATTCCGCCTTGGCTGCGCAGATAATTAAATAAGAGATTTAAATCCTGACTATCTTTGGATGGTCAGGATTTTTTGGTTCTTTAACTATTGTTGGGGTCTAGTGAAAAGTTAATATCTTTTTCTTTACAG
>ERZ773243.1750-NODE-1750-length-21659-cov-6.539391_pt1 | contig 21659 bp, 19 predicted proteins | sample MGYA00580520_ERZ773243 | MGnify/ENA primary metagenome ERZ773243 (study PRJEB29015, sample SAMEA2737747) | human gut metagenome | biome: human gut; feature: human-associated habitat; material: faeces | place: China | collected 2012 ... | reverse complement strand
ATCTGACGAAAAATCCATTCGCCAGCCGACCACCTCATTTGTGCGGTGTTACCCTAACCCGGCAGCAAATCAGAAAGGACAATCAATATGAAAGAAGTTATGATGTGCGCGCAGAAGCTGGCGGAAGCCATTCTGAACAGCGACGTTTACCAGCATATGCACACGCTGGAAGAGCAGGTGACGCAGGACGAAGCCGCGACGAAGGCGATTGCCGCCTACATGGAAAAGCGCACGGCGGTCGAACAGGCGATGCGCAAGCCGGACATCGACCCGACGCAGCTTGCCGAAGCCGCGCAGGAGCTGGAAGACGTGCAGCAGGCGATGAACGACTGCCCCATCATCCGCGACATGCGGGACGCGCAGAAGAAGTATCAGGACATGATGGACAACGTGAACCGCATCCTGCGCCTTGTTGTCACCGGCGAAACGGAAGACGACAAAGGCGGTCAGCCCACCTCCGGCTGCACCGGCAACTGCGCCTCCTGCGGCGGCTGTCACTAATTCGGAATAAACAGGAAGATTATCTCTGGAAACATGCCTATATGAGTTGGAAATCAAGCAAGCCAGCCGAAAAGCACCTCCCGCCCGCAAGAAACTTTGACGGCGGGGGGAGTCCAGAGGGGGCTGAAGTCCAGACTTGCACCCTCTTCAGCCCCCTCTGGGCGCTCTTTGGTTACTTTCTGGCGCGCCAGAAAGTAACAACTTCGCGTCCGCAGACGCGACGGGAGCAGCAGGAGAAAACAGCTTGGTTTTCAACCCAATCAAGCCAAAGTAAAGCATGTTTCATAAAAACAGCAAGTTAAACAGAAACAAGAACGAAAGCGGGGAACAGACATGGCGAGCGTCACACCGATGATGCAGCAGTACCTTGATACCAAGGCGGAATATAAGGACTGCATTCTTTTCTTCCGCCTCGGTGACTTTTATGAGATGTTCTTCGATGACGCGAGGACTGCTTCGCGTGAGCTGGAACTGACGCTGACGGGCAAGGACTGCGGACTCAGTGAACGCGCCCCGATGTGCGGCGTGCCGTACCACGCGGTGGACACCTATGTCGAGAAGCTCATCGAGCGTGGCTATAAGGTCGCTATCTGCGAGCAGATGGAAGACCCCGCGCTGGCGAAGGGGCTGGTCAAGCGCGCTGTCACGCGCATCATCACCCCCGGCACGGTCATTGAACCGGCGATGCTGGACGAGAAGGCGAATAACTTCCTGTTAAGCATCTGCTTTGTCGCCGACCGCGCGGGGCTGGCGTTCGCCGACGTCTCTACGGGCGAGTTTTATGTGCATGAAATCACCCAGCCGGAAACGACGCTCTCGGACGAGGTGGCGCGCATTTCCCCGATGGAAATCATCTGCAATGACCAAGTGAAGCTGCGCGCGTGCCTGCAGCGGGAGATGCAGAATGCTTCGGAGCAGCCGAGCGCGTGGTTTCAGCTGGCGAACGCGACGGAAGCGCTCTGCCGCCATTTCGCGCTCAATGACCTGTCTCCGCTGGGACTCAGCGACGAGTACAAGGCGGGCGCGAGTGCCGCGGGCGCGCTGATGCGGTATCTGTCCGAGACGCAGAAGAACGCCTTGGAGCACATGACCAGCCTGCGCATTTATCAGGGCAGCGAAACGATGCTGCTTGACCGCAACACGCGGCGAAATCTGGAATTGACGGAATCCATCCGCGGGAGAAGCCGCAAGGGGAGCCTGCTCTGGCTGCTGGACAAAACCAGCACGGCGATGGGCGGCCGCCTGCTGCGCTCGTGGATTGAGCAGCCGCTGGTGGACGAAGCGAAAATCAACCGCCGTCTGGACGCGGTGGGCGAGTTTGCGCAGGAGCATGTGCTGACGATGACGCTCGCGGAGGAATTGCAGGGCGTGTACGACATTGAGCGCCTGCTGTCGAAGGTCGCCTATAAGTCGATGAACGCGCGGGATTGCTTGTCGCTGTGCGCGTCGCTGCAAAAAGTGCCGAAAATCCGTGAGCTGCTGCGCGAGGCGAAAAGTCAGGCGGTGGAGGAAATCCGCGATTCGCTGGACACCCTGCCGGAGCTGACCGACCTGCTGACCCGCGCAATTCACCCCGACGCGCCGATTCTTATCACCGAGGGCGGCATCATCCGCGATGGCTATTCCCAGATGCTGGATGAATACCGCGCCGCGTCCACGAGCGGCAAGCAGTGGATTCTGGAACTGGAGCAGAAGGAACGCGAGGAGACGGGCATCCGCAACTTGCGCATCCAGTACAACCGCGTGTTCGGCTACTACATCGAGGTCAGCAAGTCGTATTACGAAATGGTGCCGGCGCGCTACATCAGAAAGCAGACGCTGGCGAACTGCGAGCGCTACATGACGCCGGAGCTGAAGGAAATCGAGCAGAAAATCGTCGGCGCGCAGGAGCAGTCCACGCGCTTGGAATTGCAGCTGTTCACCGAGGTGCGCGAGAAAATCGCGGAGCAGATTGCGCGCATCCAGAAGACGGCGATGGCGCTCAAATCGCTGGACGCGCTGCTGTCGCTGGCGAAATCCGCGATAGAGTACCACTACGTCCGCCCGGAAATGACGCAGGACGGCACGCTGGATATCGTCGAGGGGCGCCACCCGGTCGTCGAGCAGACGATGAGCGAGGGCGGATTCGTGCCCAACGACACGCACATGAATGCTGACGACTGCCGCATGTGCATCATCACTGGGCCGAACATGGCGGGCAAAAGCACCTACATGCGGCAGGTGGCGCTGATTGCGCTGATGGCGCATATCGGGTCGTTCGTCCCGGCGAAGGAAGCGAAAATCCCCGTCACCGACCGCATTTTCACCCGCGTCGGCGCGTCGGATGACCTCGCCAGCGGGCAGTCCACGTTCATGGTGGAGATGAGCGAAACGGCGTACATCCTGCGCAACGCGACCGCAAAGTCCCTCGTCATTCTGGACGAAATCGGGCGCGGCACCAGCACGTTCGACGGCTTGGCGATTGCGTGGGCGGTGGTGGAGTACCTGTGCGATAAGCAAAAATCCGGCGCAAAGACGCTTTTCGCGACGCACTACCACGAGCTGTCCGAGCTGGAAGGGCATATCGACGGCGTGCAGAACTACTGCATTTCCGTCAAGGAACACGGCGAGGATGTCATTTTCCTGCGCAAAATCATTCGCGGCGGGGCGGACAAGTCCTTCGGCATCCACGTTGCGCGGCTGGCAGGCGTGCCGCATCCGGTCTTGGTACGCGCGCACGAAATTCAGGCGCGTTTGGAAGTCAGCGACATCAACCAGCACGGCATTGGACAGAACATCCTGGGCGATGCCGAGAAGCGCAAGGACGAACAGGTCAACCTGTTTGACTATCGAAAGACAGAGATTATCAACGAACTGCAAACGCTGGATGTGATGGCGCTGACGCCGATGGACGCGATTAACAAGCTGTTCCTGCTGCGCGAGAAGGCAAGAAAATTGTAAAAACAGACCGAGAGTCGGCAAAAACCGACCAACATCTCATAAAAACCGACCCGAAGTCGGGAAAACAGACAGAAAGGGAAGCAAATGGCAGGAAAGATTCAGCTCCTGTCCGATGAGGTCATTGGCAAAATCGCGGCAGGCGAAGTGGTGGAGCGTCCTGCCGCCGCCATCAAGGAATTGGTGGAAAACTCGCTGGACGCGGGGGCCAGCGCGGTTACGGTGGAAATCCGCGACGGCGGCATCAGCTATTTCCGCGTGACGGACAACGGCAGCGGCATCCGCGGCGAGGACATCCGCATGGCGTTTGAGCGCCACGCGACGAGCAAAATCCGCCGCACGGATGATTTGTTCAGCATTCAGACGCTGGGTTTCCGCGGCGAAGCGCTGGCGTCCATCGCGGCGGTGGCGCATGTCACCTGCACAACACGCACGAAGGCAGACCCAAGCGGCATCAAGGTGCAGAACAACGGCGGAACGATTGAGTCCATCGAAGAAGCCGCCTGCCCCGAAGGCACGACGTTTGTCGTCCGCGACCTCTTTTTTAACACCCCAGTGCGCCTGAAATTCCTCAAAAAGCCGGTCACGGAGGCAGGCTATGTGTCCGACCTGATGATGCGGCTGATTTTGTCCCGCCCGGACGTGTCCTTTCGCTACATCAGTCAGGGCAAAACGCTCTACCACTCCGCGGGCGACGGCAAGCTGTCCTCCGCCGTGTTCAGCATCTACGGGCGCGAAATGCTCCGCTCCATGCACGAGGTGGACGGGCATCAGGCGGGGCTGATATTGAAAGGCTTCGTCGGCGTGGGCGAAAGCGGGCGCGGCAGCCGAAATCATCAGTCCTTCTTCATCAATGGGCGATATATGAAGTCGTCGATTTTGTCCGCGGCGGTAGAAGCGGCGTGCCGGGAGCGCGTATTGTCCGGCAAGTACCCGACGTGTGTGCTGCACCTGACCATGCCGTATGACACGGTGGATGTCAACGTGCATCCGAACAAGCTTGAAGTTCGCTTCCAGAACGAAGCGGCGGTCGCGGAGGCGGTCGAGGCGATTGTGGCGGATGCGCTGGCGGACAAAGCGCCCGTCGAGCAGCCAGATGTGCTGCGCCTGACGCCTGAACCGCCGCCGACGGTGCCCGTGACGGTCGTTCGGCAGCCCGTGACGGCGAGTGAGACTGCGCAGCCGGAAGCTGCTGTCCCACCTAAAGTTGAGAAAAAACCGACCGTCGGTACGGAAATCCCGCAAAAGGCGGCAATTTCTGCGAAAAACCCGCCGATTCCGACACCAAGCGCCCCAGCGGAAAAGCCGTCCGAGCCGCCGAACGATGCCATTCCCGCGTGGAAGCAGCCGCTGGTGATGCGCAGCCCGTCAGCACTGGCGCAGCATTACAACGCCGAACCCGCCGCGCCGCCTGCAAATCTGCTGAAACCGACCGCAAGTCTGGTTTCGCCGATACCGGTGCAGCAGACGATTCTGCCGAATGAACAGACGCACATGCGCATGATCGGCACGCTGTTTGACAGCTACATTCTGGTGGAATATGCGGACAATTTGATGCTGATTGACCAGCAGGCGGTGCATGAACGTGTGATGTTTGACCGCATGATGAAGGCGCTCGACCAGCACCGCTGCGGGCAGGAGATGCTCGTGCCGATGATTGTCAGCCTGACGCGCCGGGAGCAGCAGCTGCTCGACGAGCACGCGCGGGAATTGGCGGACATCGGGCTGGTGGTCGAGCCGTTCGGGGAGAATGAGGTGTCGATTCGGTCGATTCCGATGATCCTCGGTCAGCCGCAGGCGGCGGGGCTGCTGCGCGACATCATCGACCAGCTGGAGAATGAGCGCGGTGTGGTTTCGCTGGAAAAGCGGCGCGCGGCGATTTTGGCGCTGGCGTGCAAGCGCAGCGTCCGCTCCGGCGAGCGCCTGAACGACGCCGACATCCGCGAACTGGTCAGCCGCGTGGCGGATAAGCGCGTCATCCCGGCAAGCCCGCGCGGTACGCCGCTGGTCGTTGCGCTGAACAAAACGGACATCGACCGGCGATTCCGGCGGATGCAGTGAGGTGACAATATCATGAAGGAAACGTGCTGGGTGCTGACAGGCCCGACCGCGAGCGGCAAAACCGCGCTGTCGCTCCGTCTGGCGCGGACGCATGACTGCGAGATTGTCTGCATGGATTCGATGCAGATTTATCGCGGCATGGACATCGGCACGGCGAAACCGACGGCGGATGAGTGCGCGCAGGCGGTGCATCACATGGTAGACGTCGCCGACCCGACGGAAGATTTTTCCGTCGCGCGCTATCAGGAGATGGCGGAAAGCTGCATCGCGGACATTCAAGCGCGCGGGCACCGGGCGCTGCTCGTCGGCGGCACGGGGCTGTATCTCCGGGCGCTGCGGCAGCCGATGGCGATGGGCGAAGCGGCGGCGGATGAAAGCATCCGGCAGGAATTGCAGCAGATCGCGGATGCGCCCGGCGGCAAAGAGCAGCTTCATCAGCAATTGGCGGCGGTTGACCCGGACACGGCGCAGCGCCTGCACTTGAACGACGTCCGCCGCGTGATTCGCGCCTTGGAGGTCTACCGCCTGACAGGCCGTCCGTTCTCGCAGCAGCCGCAAATAAAAACCGACAGTCGGTTTTCTTACCGCGTTGCATCGCTGACGATGCCGCGAGACATCCTCTATGCGCGGATTGAGCAGCGAATCGACCAGATGCTGGCGGACGGGCTGGCGGAGGAAGTCAGCCGACTGCTGAAAAGCGGCGTTCCGCGCGACGCGAAGGCGATGAAAGCCATCGGCTACAAGGAAATGATACCGTATGCTTTGGGCGAAACGACGCTGGATGAGGCGGTTTACGCGCTGAAGCTCAACACGCGGCACTACGCGAAGCGCCAGCTGACGTGGATGCGCCGGGAGGAGGACGTCCTGTGGGTGGACGCGCTCGAACCGGATGCGTATGATAAATTGGAAGCGTATTACACGCAAGGAGAAGCAAAATGACCATTGAAGAATTGATTGCACAGGCGGAAAGCGGTTTGACGGCGCAGTTCGCCCGCATTGACCGCATGGAGGAAATTGGGACGCGCCGCGTGCTGGACGCCTTCCGGGAGCATCAGGTGGCGTACCGGCATTTCGCGCCGACGACGGGCTACGGCTATGACGACGTGGGGCGTGATACGCTCGAAAAGATTTTTGCGGAGCTGTTCGGCACGCAGGCGGCGATTGTCCGCCCGCAGATTGCCAGCGGCACGCACGCCATCAGCCTGTGTCTGTTCGGGCTGGTGCTGCCGGGGGACGACATCGTGTCTGCGACGGGGATGCCCTACGACACCTTGCAGGACATCATCGGCTGGGGCGAGGGCGACGCGCCGGTTGGCTCACTGCGGGAAATGGGTGTGAGCTTCCATCCTGTGGCGCTGCGTGGCGGCAAAATCGACCTTGACGCGGTGGAAAACGCCATCACCCCGAAGACGAAGCTCGTCATCGCCCAGCGAAGCCGCGGTTATGACTGGCGGCCGTCGCTGATGCCGGAGGAGTTTGCGCCCTTGGCGAAGATGCTGCACGAGAAGCATCCCGGCGTTCGCCTGATGGTGGACAACTGCTACGGCGAGTTTGTGTGCGAGAAGGAACCGAGTCACTACGGCGCGGACGTGTGCGTAGGCAGCCTCATCAAGAATCCGGGCGGCGGACTTGCCCCCACGGGCGGCTACATTGTCGGCACGCAGGAGGCCGTCGAGCGCATTGCTTACCGCCTGACCGCGCCGGGCATCGGTCTGGAGGTTGGTTCGTATGCCGCAAGCTACCAGCCGTTCTATCAGGGATTGTTCATGGCGCCGCACACCGTTGCGCAGGCCATTAAGACAGCGTGTTTGGCAGCACGCGTGTTTGAAATCCTTGGCATGACGACGACGCCCGCGGCGGATGAACCCCGCGCCGACATCATTCAGGCGATTCAAATGCGCACGCCGGAGCGCCTCGTCGCGTTCTGCCAGGGGATTCAGATGGCTTCCCCGATTGACTCGATGGCGCTGCCCGAACCGTGGGATATGCCCGGCTACAATGACCAAGTCGTCATGGCGGCGGGCACGTTTGTCGCGGGCGCGTCGATTGAGCTGTCGGCGGATGCCCCCATGCGCGAGCCATATACCGCCTACATGCAGGGCGGCCTGACCTACACGCACGGGCGAATCGCGCTGCAAATGGCGCTGAACCGCATGGTGGAACAGGGCGCGCTGACGCTGAAGTAATTATGAATTTAGCACGATAGATTTAGATCATACCCCTGCTTTTCCCGGCATACGATGTGCTGGAAAGGCAGGGCTTTTTGCTATGAACGAAACGAAACAGACGGAACTCCGCGTGCGCCCAAGGCGTACAGAACTCGCAGCCAGCAAGCCGGACATCGAGTGGGTGAAAACACCGAAAAAGCATTGGCAGGAGCGGCTGCTGCCAAATCTCGCCATTGCGTCGGCGCTGATGCTCTGCGCGGTTGCGCTGAAAACCGGGGCGATTCCGCCGCTGACGGACGCTGTGCAGTCAGTCATGAGCGCCGCGACGGATGATTCGCTCTTGAACGGCGATTTGGGCAAGCTGTCCTTTGTCAGCAGCATTTTCCCGGAAGCATCGCTCGTTTTCGGTGAATCGGGCGGCAAGCTGACCATGCCGGTGGAAGCGGAAAGTGTCGTGCACGCGTGGTCGCAGAGTGAGCCGTTCATTTCATGGGATGCGCAGACGAAAATTGTCACGTCCGCAATGGCGGGCGAGGTCATCGGCGTGTACCACGGCAATGAGGACGAACGGCTGGTGCAGGTGTTAGGCGCGGACGGGCTGAGCTGCTTGTACGGGAATCTCGCGAGTGTGACGGTCAGCACGGGCGACATGGTGCAGACGGGCGACCCGCTGGGGACGCTGCTGGACGGTCAGCCGTGCGTGATGGAGGTGCGGCAGGACGGCTTGAGCGTTGACCCGGCGGTGATGATGCGGCAATGAAGCGAAAAATCGCGACGCTGGGAGAAACGGACATCACGGTGCATCCGGCGGCGGGTATTCTCCTGCTCCTTGGACTCCTGACGCGCTGGCGGGCGCTGCTGATTTGCACTTACGCGAGCATCCTCCTGCACGAAACGGCGCACGCGGCGGTCAGCGCGCTGTGGCATCATCCGCCGCAGGAGGTAGAAATTACGCCGCTTGGCGCAATGATGCGCTTGGAGGACGAGGAACGTCTGCCGCTGACGGCGCGAATCAGCGTGATACTCGCCGGGCCGCTGATGACGCTGATTTTGTGCGCCTTGTCGCTGTGGCTGACGCAAAACGGCGTGATTCCGCGGGAAGCGGGGCGGCTGATCTTCCTCGGTAACGCGGGGATTTTGCTGGTGAACCTGCTGCCCGCGCTGCCGCTGGACGGCGGACGGCTGCTGTCAGCGGTCTTGCTGCGCCTCCTGCGGCGGGAAACGTGCTGGCGGGTGATGCGCATCATCGGCACGGCGGCGGGGGCGCTGCTTGTCGTCGGCGGCGTGGTCGGCGCGGTGCGCAGGTGGCAGGGAAGCTGGTCGCTGGCGGCAGCGGGTTGCTTCCTACTATATAGCGCGGTCAGCGCGACGACGAGCACAGCACTGATGGAGCTTCGCGCGCTGATGGACCGAAAAATCCGCATGGAAACGCGCGGAAAACTGCCGATTCAGCCTATGGCGATGCTCTCCACGCGGACGCTGCACCACGCCGTGCGCGCCCTGCACCCAACGCGCATGACGCAATTGTACATCATCGAGCCGGGGACAATGCGGCTTCTTGGCATACTGACGGAGCAGCAGCTGATTGCCGCCTACCTGAGCGCGCCGCAGCGGACATTAGCGGAGGAGGTGGACGCATGACGATTGTGGAACTTGCGCCGGGGCAGTCGGGTGTGATTGCGGCGTATCGCGGGGCGGACGCGGAAGAGCGGCATCTGCTGGACATGGGGCTGACGCCGGGCGTGCGGGTGCGGCTGATTGGTACGGCGCTCCTTGGCGACCCGGTGATTCTGCTCGTGCGCGGCAGCCGCGTGTCCATCCGCCGGCGTCTGGCGCGGCAAATCATCCTGTCAGGTGGTGAGGCGGAATGAAAACGATTGCGCTGGTGGGCAGCCCGAACTGCGGCAAAACGACGCTGTTCAACGCCGTCACGGGGCTGCATCAGCATGTGGGCAACTGGGCGGGCGTGACGGTGGAGCGCAAAGAGGGGACGCAAAATGGCGTCAAGTGGGTGGACTTGCCCGGCGTGTACGCGCTCAGCCCGTATTCGGCGGAGGAAAAAGTGACCATCGACTACTTATCCGGCGGTGATTATGATGAAATTCTGCAAATTGTGGATGCAACCGCCCTCGCGCGCGGGCTGTACCTGACACATCAGCTGACGCAGCTGTCGCGCCCGATGACGATTGCGCTGAACATGATGGACGAGTGCCGGAAGCGCGGCATCACCATCGACACGGAGGAATTGTCGGCGCGGCTGGGCATTCGCGTGCTGCCGATGAGCGCGCGGGATGGCACGGGCGTCCCGGAACTCCTGCGCGCACTGAAAGACGGGGCGAAAACGCCGAAAAGTCCGCCGAGCGCGCCGTACACCGCCATTATCCAGCGGATGAAAAGTGCTCTGCCGGCGGGAAATCTCCCGTCGGAGTTCCGTGCGTGGAAAGCGCTGGAAGGCGATGAGATGGGCGCGGCGGAGGCGGCGCGGGCGGGGCAGGCGCAATTGCGGGCGCAGTCCGGCATGTCGGCGGCGGCAGCGCTTTCGGCGCTTCGCTATGCGTGGGCGGATGATCTTTGCGCGGCGGTGCGGCGGGGGAATCCTGACAATCCGACGCGGGCGGACGTTATCGACGCGCTTGTGCTGCATCCTGTGCTGGCGCTGCCGATTTTGGCGGGGCTGCTGGCGCTCATGCTGTCGCTGGCGTTCGGACGGTTCGGCAGTGGGCTGTCCGACTGGCTCACGAATATCATCCTGATGATACAATCGGCGCTGGATGGCGTGCTTCGGCACTGGCAGGTCGCGGAAGCACTGCGGCGTTTGATTGTCGAGGGGCTGATGACGGGCGTGGGGAGCGTCGTCAGCTTCCTGCCGATGCTGCTGATACTGTTTGCGTGCCTGTCAATGCTGGAGGACAGCGGCTACATGGCGCGGGCAGCGTTCCTGATGGATCGGCCGATGCGGGCGCTGGGCTTGAGCGGGCGGTCGTTCATCCCGCTGCTGCTGGGGTTCGGGTGCTCCGTCCCGGCGGCGCTGTCGGCGCGGTCGATGCGGGGCGAACGCGATCGGCGTTTTACGCTGCTGATGATTCCCTTCGTCTCGTGCAGCGCGAAAATGCCCGTTTTTGCGGCGCTTTCGACGCTTCTTCCCGGCGGCGCGTGGATGATTTTTGCCCTCTGCGCGCTGGGAATTTCGCTGGCGGCGCTGATTGCGCAAATCCTGCGGAAAACGGTTTTTCCGGGCGAATCCGCCGCGTTCGTGATGGAACTGCCGCCGTACCGCCTGCCCTTGATGTCAAGCGTCCTGCGCAAGGTGCTCCGCCGCACGGGCGAGTTCCTCAGCCGCGCGTGCAGCGTGATTCTGCTGTCGTCGATGGTCGTTTGGCTCATCGGGCGATTCACCTGGACGGGCGCGTGGGCGGTGAGCACGCAGGAGAGCATCCTCGGCAGCATTGCCGGGGCGATTGCGCCGATTTTCGCGCCGCTGGGCTTCGGAAGCGTGGCGGTAACGGCGGCGCTGCTGACCGGGCTGCTGGCGAAGGAGAGCATCATCAGCACACTGGCGGTCTTGGCGGGTCAGGGGAGCATCCGCGCGGCGCTGTCGGCGTCCCTGCCGACCCCGGCTGCGGCGTTGGCGCTGATGACGTTCGTGCTGCTGTATCCGCCGTGCGCCGCGGCATCCGCAAGCATCATCAAGGGGCTGAAAAGCCGGAAACTGTCAGTGCTGATGGTCACGGGGCAGTGCCTGCTGGCGTGGATATGCGCGTGGATTGCGTACCGTTTGCCACTCGTTTGACAAATTTCGCGCAGGACAGATTGACAACGCGGCAGAATGCGGCTATAATGAAGATAATGAAATACTGCGGCATCGTGAGGAGCGGCGGCGCAGGATCAGAGATAGAGGAGGTACTTTGATGGATATTCAGGAACTCCAAGAGGTCTGCCGTCAAGTGCGGCGGGACATCATCATTATGACCAACAAGGCGGGTGCTGGCCATCCCGGCGGATCGCTGTCTGCAACGGAAGCGCTCGTTGCGCTGTATTTTGATGTCATGAAGGGCATTGACCCCAAGGACGACAAAAATCCGAACCGTGACCGCTTTGTGCTGTCGAAGGGTCACGCGGCTCCCGCGCTCTATGGCACGCTGTGCGAACGCGGCTATTTCGGACGTGAGGAGTTTGACCATTTCCGTCAGCTGCACGGCATCCTGCAGGGGCATCCGGACGTGAAGAAGTGCCCCGGCGTGGATGCGTCGACGGGTTCGCTCGGTCAGGGCATCTCCATCGCGGTCGGCATGGCGCTGGGCGCGAAGAAGACGGGTAATCCCTGCCACGTCTACACCATCATTGGCGATGGCGAATCGCAGGAAGGGCTTGTGTGGGAAGCGTCGATGGCGGCGGCACACTATCACCTTGATAACCTGACGGTTATTTTCGACCACAACGGCCTGCAGATTGACGGCTCGAATGACGAGGTCATGTCGCTGGGCGATATTCAGGCGAAATTCAAGGCGTTCGGCTATGACGTGATTGACGTCGCTGATGGCAATGATATGCAGCAGGTGCTGGATGCGCTGCACGCGCCCGCCTGCCCCGGCAAGCCTCGCCTGATTCACCTGCACACCCTCAAGGGCAAGGGCGTTTCCTTCATGGAGGGGCAGGTCGGCTGGCACGGCAAGGCTCCCAATGCAGAACAGACGGCGCAGGCGCTGAGCGAACTGGAGGGCTGAACAAATGGAAAAGAAAGCAATTCGTGTGGCGTATGGCGAGGCCATCGTCAAGCTCGGTGCGGAAAATGACAAGGTGGTCGTGCTGGACGCTGACCTTGCGGCGGCGACCATGACCAATGGTTTCAAGAAGGCGTATCCTGACCGCTTCATCGACTGCGGCATTGCCGAGGCGAACATGGTGGATATGGCGGCGGGTATGTCCACGATGGGGCTGATTCCGTTCTGCTCCACGTTCGCGGTGTTTGCGGGCCGCAGCTACGACCAGATTCGCAATGGCGTGTGCTATCCGAAATTTAACGTGAAGTTTGGCTTCTCCCACGCGGGCATCACGCTGGGCGAGGACGGCGGCTCCCATCAGGCGATTGAGGATATCGCCCTGATGCGCGTGCTGCCGAACATGACGGTGTTCGTCCCCAGCGACGCGACCGAGTGCGAGCAGTGCGTCCGCGCGGCTGCGGAAATCAACGGCCCGGTGTACATCCGCACCGCTCGTCTGCCTTCCCCGGTGTACGACGCGCGCCCCTTCACGGTGGGCAAGGGCAACGTCATCAAGGACGGCAAGGACTGCGTGATTTTCACCTGCGGCATCATGCTGGAGCACTGCCTCGAAGCGGTTCAGCTGCTGGCGGAACAAGGCATTGACGCGGCGCTGGTGTCCTTCCACACCCTGAAGCCCTTTGACGACGAACTCGCCCGCACCTACGCGGCGAAGTGCGGCAAGGTGTTCACGGTGGAGGAGCACTCCATCATCGGCGGTCTGGGCGACGCGGTGGCTTCCGCCATCTGCGGCATGGGGCTGAAGCACTTCGAGAAGATTGGCATCAACGATGTGTTCGGTCAGTCCGGCAAGCCCGCTGCGCTGCTGGAAGAATACGGTCTGACCGGCAAGCAGATTGCCGATCGGATTGCGAAGGCATAATTTTTGCAAGAGATACTGCGGACAGCACTCCGGTGTGGGCGCTGTCCGCTTTGCGTGAGTCTGAATTCAGGAGAACAACAACAATGCGTATGCTGATTGTCAATCCAATCGCTGGGTGCGGCTATGCGCTGAAAGTGATGGAACAGGTGCAGAGCGTGCTGACCGCGCGAAACCTCCCGTTTCGTGTGATGCGGACGGAATACCCCGGCTACGCGGCGAAACTGGCGCGGGAAGCAGTCGAAATGGGCTGCGAAGCCGTCTACGTCATCGGCGGTGACGGCACGTTCAGCGAGGCGGCGCGCGGATTGGCGGGCAGCGGCATTCCGATTGGGCTGATTCCGGCAGGCACGGGCAACGACTTTGTCAAGACGCTCGGCACGCCGAAAGAGCCGATGGCGGCACTCAATTTCATCCTCAGCCACGAGCCGCGCCCGTGCGACGCGATTGACCTGAACGGGCAGATGTTCTTGAACGTCGCCGGAGCGGGCTTTGACGTGACGGTGCTGGAAAATGTTGCGGATTTTGGCGGAAAAATTCGCGGGCTGCTGCCATACCTCATTGGGCTGATTCGCGCGATTTGGAAGCATCAGCCGCTGCAGCTGACGTATACGGTGGATGGAAAGACGCGGACGAAGGATGCGCTGCTGTGCATTGCGGCGAACGGAAAGTGGATTGGCGGCGGCATCCCGATTTGCCCCGATGCTGTGCCGAATGACGGCGAAATCGACTTCATGGTCGTCGGGCAGCAGCCGCGGTGGAAAGTGCCGTACTATCTCGTGCGCATGATGATGAAACAGATTTTGAACTTTCCGTTTACGGAGCACGTTCTTTGCGACAAAGTGACGGTGTCGTCGTCCGGAATGCATGTCGAGGTGGACGGAGAAATTATCGCCTGTGAACATGCGGAATTTACCATGCATCCCGGCGCGTTGATGCTGTACTGGTGAGGTGCGTATGGCGACGATCAGCATCATCCGCGTGGAAAATCCAGCAGAAAAGGCAGAGATTTCCGCGCACATCCTCCATGCGCTGCCGGATTGGTTCGGCTTGCCGGACAGCACGCAGAAGTACATCGACGACAGCCGAAACATGCCGTTTTTCGCCGCCGTGCAGGAAAATCAGGCAGTCGGATTCGCGGCGCTGAAGGAAACCAGCCCCTGCGCGGGGGAAATCTACGTCATGGGCGTATTGCCGGAATATCACCGGAGCGGCATCGGGCGGCAGCTGTTTGCGGCGATTCGGGCGGAGGCAATCGCGCGAGGCTATCGGCTGCTGCAGGTCAAAACCGTGCAGACAGGGCATTACGCGGAGTATGACCGCACGAACGCCTTCTACCAGCGCATGGGCTTCCTGCCGCTGGAGTGCCTGCCGACGCTGTGGGATGAATGGAATCCGTGTCAGGTGTATGTGCTGCCGCTGCAAAACTCGTAACTTTTCCTGTCAAAAAGAAGGGATTTCCGCGTTCTGTGGCGAATATATAGAAATATCCGCAGAAAAGGAGGCAACGTTATGGCTGATATTGGAAAGACAGTCAAAGAAATCTGGGAACAGAGCATGAAGGCAGTCAACAAGGCGGCGACGAACATCGCGACCAGCACGAAGCAGAAGGTTGATGAGATGAACATCGTCACGCGTCGGAAGGAACTGCAAAACCAGCTTGGTCTGCGGCTGTATGAACTGTGGCAGGCGGGCGAGGACGTGCCGGAGACGCTGAAAGCGACGCTGGAGGAAATGCGCGACCTGGAAGTGAAACTGCAGGAGCTGCGCGAGAGCAAGACCACCGCGCCGGAGGACGAGAAGAGCGCCGAGACGCCGGATTCTGCCGCCACCGCGCCTGACACGACGGACGTGAAAGTGCCGCTGGAGGACGACGACGTGCCGACGATTGAGATGCCGGACATCCCCGAAAAACCGGAGCGCCCGATGGAAGCGCCGAGTATCCACAAGGACGACGAAACACCCGCTGAATGACATCTATTTGCACACAAAAACTCGCACACAAAAACGCCATTCCGACGCATGTTGTTCGGAATGGCGTTTTACTTTGCGGTTAAATCAGCTGCACGTCATATCCGCCCTGCCAGCTGTGCCCGGGCTGAAGCAGCGTCACGAACGGCTTGTCCTCGAAGCGGCCGCTCTCCGTCACCTGACCGGGCATCCCGTGCCACGGCTCCAAGCAGACGTAATCCGCATTCTTCTTTGGCATCGACCAGACCGCCAGCACCTCCATCTTCGGGTAGGAGAAGCGCAGTCCTTTGCCGCTGCTGCGGTTGACCAAATCGACCGAGCGGCTCTTCAATTCGGTGAAAATCAGCGCGTCGCGGTCGTCGAAAAGGTCGTGGCTGAGCGGCAGCACGCGGCTGTTGTGGAAGCAGGGGAGATATTCGCTGCCGTCAATGAGATATCCGCCGGGGCAGAGGCTGTTGCGCCCGTCCTCAACCTGCGGGAAGACCAGCTCGTAGTCCGTGTAGCTTGCGCCTGCCTCCATCGGCACGATGAAGCCCGGATGCCCGCCGCAGCAGAACGGCATCACCTTGTCGGACTTGTTTTCGACAATGAACTGCGCGGAGAACCCGTTTTCGCGCAGCGTGTAGACAACGTGGAACGCGAATTCAAACGGGTAGGATGGCTTGCTTTCCTCCGTGGGGGTCAGAACAAGCTCGATGAAGTCATCGCTGATTTTCTCGACCGTAAACTCTGGGTTACGGGAGAAACCGTGCTTGGCAATCGGGTAGGACACGCCGTCGATGATGACGTGGTTATCCTTCGCCGTGCCGCAGATCGGGAAGAGCACCGGCGCGTGATTTCCCCAGACAGCGGGATTGGCCTGCCAAATAACCTCGCGGTTATCATTCCCCTTGAAGGAGGTCATCTGCGCGCCCTTCTGCCGGACGCGTGCGGTCGTATCACCGCAGTGAAGCGTAAATTCCATGAGAAACACCTCCGAAAATGTCGTTTCCGCAGGAAGTATTCGCGTCACGAAGCGAAAAATCCTGCATAAAATAGAACTGATTCAGCGAAAGGAGGAAAAAATCATGCGGGCAGCAGGATCGCCGTTTCAGGCGAAAAGCAGTCAGGAGCAGAAGGAACAGTGGATTTGGTGGCAGTGCCAGCGGGACACGGTGCCGCCGGAGGAAGAAGCGCCGCCAGTGAACGCCCTGCCCGAACGGGACGCGCCGCCGATGCCTGTACCGGTGCAGCCGACGCGCCATCAGCAGTACGACGCCATCATGCAGCGCATGAAGGTCGCTCAGGGGCGAACAGGCGCGTTTACATCCTGCGGCACCAGCACGCAAGACTCGTCCGGCAAGTGATACGCATCGAAATACGCATTCTCCAGCGGAATCCACCGCGCGTTAAAACCCTTCAGCCGCGCTGCGCCGACGCGCTGCAATAACCGTTCTTGCTGAACCTCCGGGTTAATCCGCAGGAAGAGCGACAAATCCGCATGACGGCGGATGTCCGGCAGCATACTGTAACTGCCTTCCAGAATCGTGATGGGCGCGTCGGGCAGGGGAATCGGCGCGGAGAATGCGTCCTCGCGGCACAGGTAGCGCCGATAGACGACGGGCTGACCCGCGGCGAAGGGGGCGATGACCTCCTGCATCAGGCGCTCCAAATCGACGTTGCCGCCCGGAATTGCCAGCCGCTGCGGCGTTTTCAGCGCGTGGGGCAGGAAAAAATCATCCATGCGGATGATGGGCGCGTTCAGTGCGTCGGACAGCGCATCCGCCAAGGTGGATTTGCCGCTGCCGCACGGCCCGTCGATGGTGACGAGCAGGCGCGGCTTCTTCGGCAGTTGGGCAATCCGCGTGAGAATCGGGGCGATTCGCGCGTCACGGGAAAAATCGGGCTGCATAGAACCTCCGACACAATCAGGCGCACTGCGAAAAACATGCAGTGCGCCTAAATTTGATTACGCGAGATGCTTTTTGAGAATCGCCAACCCTGCCGCCAAATCCTCGTAGGAAATGTTCAGCGGGGGCAGCAGGCGCACCTTTTCGTGCGCCGTCAGCACCATCAAGCCGTCCTGCAAGCACGCCGAAGCAACATCCGCCGCCGTCTTGTGCTCCGGCAGGATGCCAATCATCAGCCCCAGCCCGGTGATGCTCTTCACGCCCGGCGCGCCCGTCAATTCCTTGCGGATGTACGCCGCACGCTCCTTTACGCCCGCGAATACGTCCTCATTCAGCCGGGAGATGACGTTCAGCGCGGCGGCGGCGCAAATCGGGTTGCCGCCGAAGGTTGAGCCGTGGTCGCCCTTGCCCAGCACATGCTCACAGCGCTCGCCTAAGAGGCACGCGCCCATCGGCAGACCGCCCGCCAGCCCCTTCGCCGTCGTCACCACGTCGGGATGGATGCCGAATTGCTCGTAGGCGTACAGCGTGCCTGTGCGCCCGTTGCCAGTCTGCACCTCATCGACCATCAGCAGAATGTCATTCGCGTGGCAAAGCTCCTCCGCCTTCTTGACGAACGCCGGGTCAAGCGGAATCACGCCGCCTTCGCCCTGCACCATCTCCATCAGCAGCCCGCAGACCTTGCCCGTGCTGAGGATGGCTTCCAGCGCGGGAATGTCGTTCGCGGGCGTGTAACGGAATCCCGCCGGGAACGGGCCGAAGTGCTCATGGAAGCGGTCTTGCCCGGTCGCCGCCAGCGTCGCAATCGTGCGGCCGTGGAAGCTGTTCACCAGTGTCACGATAACGTCGCGGTTGTCCTTCTCGCCGTATTTCCGGGCGACTTTCAGCGCACATTCATTCGCCTCCGCGCCGGAATTGCCGAAGAAAACCTTCTTCATGCCCGTGCGCTCGCACAGCAGCTTTGCCAATTGCGTCTGCGGTTCGGTATAGTAGAGGTTCGACGTGTGACCGAGGGTGGTCAGCTGATGCGTCACGGCGGCGACCCAGTCGGGATCGCACGCGCCGAAGAGCGTCACGCCGATGCCCGTGCCGAAGTCGATGTAGCGCTTGCCGTCGAGGCCTTCGTAGTGCGCGCCCTCGCCTTTCAGCATCACCGCGTCAAAGCGGCCGTATGTGCCGGCGATGTAAGCACTGTCCGCCTGTTTAACTTTTTGGCACATAATTTCCCTCAATCTCCTTCTTGAACATCGTGCCGGCGCCCTCGTCGGTCAGCGTCTCAATCAGCAGTGCGTGGGGAACGCGGCCGTCGATGATGAACACCTTGCGCACGCCCGCGCGGATGGCGTTGGTGCAGCACTCGACCTTGGGAATCATGCCGCCGGAGATGATGCCCTCCGCCTTCAGCTCCTCCACGCCCTTCAAATCGACGCGGCGGATGAGGCTCGTCGGGTCTTTCGGGTCGCGGAGCAGACCGACGGTGTCCGTCATGGAGATGAGCGCCTCGGCGTGCATGGCGGCGGCAATCGACGCGGCGGCGGTGTCGGCGTTGATGTTGTAGACGTGGCCTGTTTCGTCGCACCCGATGGTGGAAACGACCGGAATGTATCCCTTTTCCAGCAAGTCGAGAATCGGCTGCGGGTTGACGCTGCTGATTTTGCCGACGTAGCCGAGCTTGGGGTCAATCATCTGCGCCTTGATGAGCCCACCGTCCATGCCGCAGATGCCCATCGCGCGCCCGCCGAGGTTGTCCAGCTTCGCCACCAGCGATTTGTTGATTTTGCCCGCCAGCACCATTTGGACGATTTCGCTCGTTTCCTCGTCCGTCACGCGCAGACCATTGACGAACTCCGTTTCCTTGCCGACGCGCTTGAGCATACTGGAAATTTCCGGGCCGCCGCCGTGCACCAGCACCATTTTGACCCCGATGAGGCTCATCAGCACCATGTCGCGCATGACATCGTGCTTGAGCTCCTCGTTGATCATGGCGTTGCCGCCGTACTTGACGACGACGATTTTGCCGTTATACTTCTGGATATAGGGCAGCGCCTCGACCAGCACCTGCGCGCGCTGGCGGTTCGTCATGCCGTTGTACATCTGCATATTGATTCGTCCTTTCAGCTCCGATAGTCGCCGTTGATTTTGACGTAATCGTACGTCAGGTCGCAGCCCCAAGCGGTGGCGGAGGCGTCACCGTCGTGCAGGGTGACAACGACATCCACCTCGTCCTCCAGCAGGATTTCCTTCGCTTTTTCTTCGCTGAAGTCGATGGATGCGCCGTCTTTGCACACGTCAATCGAGCCGACGGCACTGCGGAAGGCAACATCCACCTTCTTCACGTCGATTTCCGCGCCGGAGTAGCCCAGCGCGCACAGCACGCGCCCCCAGTTCGCATCCGCGCCGAAAATGGCTGCCTTCAGCAAGCTGGAGCAGATGACGGACTTCGCGGCGAGCTTGGCGTCCCGCACGGTTTTGCCGCCCGTCACCACGCACGTCAGCAGCCGCGAGGCGCCTTCGCCGTCCTTAGCAATCATGCGGCACAGGGCGGTTGTCACCTCGTTCAGCGCGGCGCAGAACACGGCGTAATCCGCGTTTTCACTGTCAATCAGCGCATTGCCCGCCAAGCCGTTCGCCATGATGGACACCATGTCGTTGGTGGATGTGTCGCCATCGACGCTGACCATGTTGAACGTGTCCTTCACGTTGTCCGACAGCGCCTTGCGGAGCATCGCGGGGGAAATTGCCGTGTCGCAGGTGAGGAAAACGAGCATCGTCGCCAGATTCGGGTGAATCATGCCTGACCCCTTCGCGATGCCGCCGAGGTGGCAGACCTTGCCGTCCACCACGAAAGACACCGCAACTTCCTTCAGCCGCGTGTCCGTCGTCATGATGCCTTCCGCCGCTTCCTGACTGCCATTGACCTTCACGGCGGCGTACAGCGCTCCCATGTGCTGGGCGATTGGTTCGATGGACAGCGGCTGCCCGATCACGCCCGTAGACGCGACAATGACGTGGTGCGGGTCGATGCCCGCCGCCTTGCCCGCCAGTTCGCACATTTGCCACGCGACTTCTTCGCCGTCGGCGTTGCAGGTGTTCGCGTTGCCGCTGTTGCAGACGGCCAGCTGCGCAATACCGCCCGCCAAGTTCCGCTGGGTGACGTAAATGGGCGCGCCCTTGACCAGATTGCTCGTGTACACCGCCGCCGCCGAAGCAGGAACTTCGCTCACAATCATGCTGATGTCGCGCTTGCCGCGGTTCTTGCGGATGCCGCAGTGAATGCCGCCCGCCTGAAATCCCTTCGCGGCACATACGCCGCCCGAAATATGCTCCATATGCTTTTCCTCCATATTATATGCTTACAGATTCAGTCCTGCCGTTTCAGGTGCGCCTGTCATCAGGTTCAAGCACTCAATGGCCGCGCCGGACGAACCCTTGCCGAGGTTGTCGAACAGGCTGACCAGCTCGATGCGGTCGTCATTGCCCAGCACCATCAGCTTCATGCTGTCCTTGCCCGCCAAGGCGTTCGCGGGGATGAAGCCGCCGAACGCCGCCACGTCCTGCGCGTCCAGCACGGACACGATGGGGGAGGAAGCATAGTGCGCCTTCAGGCACGCGGTCAGTTCCTCAACCGGGTGCGCGCAGTTCAGCTGCTGGCGGAACAGCGGAATCGTCACTTGTATCCCGGCGTAGTAATCCGCCACAATCGGCGCGAAAATCGGCGCGTGGGTCAGACAAGAAATCTGCTGCATTTCGGGCAGGTGCTTGTGCGATTGCGTCAAGCCGTAGGGGCGGGGCGCATCGAGGTCAGGCGTGCGGGTGTCCGCCTCGTACTGGGCAATCATCTTCTTGCCGCCGCCGCTGTACCCGGTCAGGGAGAAGCAGGAAAGCAGCGTATCCGCCGGAATCAGCCCTGCGGCGACCAGCGGCGCGGCGAGTGCGATGAACCCGCTGGCGTGGCAGCCCGGCACGGCGACGTATTGCCCAGAGACGACGGCGTCCCGATGCTTCTTGGACAATTCCGGGAAGCCGTACGCCCAGCCGGGGGCAACGCGGTGCGCCGTCGAGGTATCAAGAATGCGCGTATTGCTGCCTTCCGCCAGCGCGACGGATTCTCGTGCAGCAGCGTCCGGCAAGCAGAGGATGGCAATGTCGGCGGCGTGAATGGCTTCGCGTCGGGCATCGGCGTCCTTGCGCTTTTCCTCCGGGAGCGTCAGGAGCGAAAACTCCCCGCGCTCCGCCAGCCGATCGAAAATCCGAAGGCCTGTTGTGCCTTCCTTGCCATCAATAAAGACCGTCCATGCCATGATATTCCTCCTCCATTTATGCGGAATAGACGCATAAATATACAAACCTATTATACGCACATCGGCGCACTTGTCAAGCGAAAAAGCACGAAAAAATCAGGTTCTTCACGGAATCTCGGGGGAAGAGCAGCTTGAGGGCGCGTCTGCGGACGCGCAAAGTTACTGGCAGGGACGCTTCGCTGCCTGCGCCT
>ERZ773243.1743-NODE-1743-length-21736-cov-4.216641_pt1 | contig 21736 bp, 19 predicted proteins | sample MGYA00580520_ERZ773243 | MGnify/ENA primary metagenome ERZ773243 (study PRJEB29015, sample SAMEA2737747) | human gut metagenome | biome: human gut; feature: human-associated habitat; material: faeces | place: China | collected 2012 ... | reverse complement strand
GATGATGCATAGCCATCAGGCGGCCTTCTTCTTCGCTCCATTCAAACATCGGGAAATCTATTACCCAAAGACAAGCAAACTTGTTCTTATCACGCAATCCCAACTGCTTACCCATTTCCAGACGCAGTTCACAAAGTTGTTTCCGGGTCTTCATGGTATCATCGCCGGACAGTATCAAAATCAAATCGCCCGGTTTAGCTCCAAAAGCTTCTTTCATCTGCTGAAGCACCTCTTGTGTATAGAATTTGTCAACACTCGATTTTACCGTACCATCGGCTTCTACACGTGCATATACCATTCCTTTGGCACCGATTTGCGGTCTTTTTACGAATTCCGTCAATGCATCCAATTGCTTACGGGTATAGCTTGCAGCACCTTCGGCACAAATACCGCCGATATAGGTCGCATTGTCGAATACGGAAAAGCCGTGACCTTTCATGATATCCATCAACTCTACGAATTTCATTCCGAAACGCAGGTCCGGTTTGTCACTGCCGTAATATTTCATGGCATCGCTCCAAGGCATGCGTATAAACGGCTCTGTTAGTTCCACTCCACGAAGTGTTTTGAACAGATGTTTTGCCATGCCTTCGAATGTAGCGATAATGTCTTCTTGTTCAACGAAGCTCATCTCGCAGTCTATCTGGGTAAATTCCGGTTGACGGTCGGCACGAAGGTCTTCGTCACGGAAACATTTTGCAATCTGGAAATAACGGTCGAAGCCGGCCACCATTAACAGTTGCTTTAAAGTCTGCGGAGATTGGGGCAAAGCATAAAACTGTCCCGGATTCATACGTGAGGGAACTACAAAATCGCGGGCGCCTTCGGGAGTAGAACCTACCAATACCGGAGTTTCTACTTCGATAAACCCTTGTTCATCCAGATATTTACGTACCTCTATCGTCATTTTATGGCGCAATTCCAAATTGGAACGAACGGCATTACGACGCAGATCGAGATAACGGTATTTCATACGGATGTCATCTCCCCCGTCCGTATTATCTTCAATCGTAAAAGGAGGAGTTACGGCTGCATTTAGAATATTCAGTTCCGATACGATGATTTCGATATCTCCCGTAGGAATATTTGAGTTTTTGCTGAAACGTTCGTTTACAACTCCGGTTATCTGGATAACGAATTCGCGTCCCAGTTTGTTAGCTTGTTCACATAGTTCGGCGTTTACTTCTTCGTTGAAAACCAATTGAGTGATGCCGTAGCGATCGCGGAGATCAATAAAAGTCATACCTCCCATTTTACGGCTGCGCTGTACCCATCCGGACAGCGTTACTTGCTTGTTTACATCAGAGATTCTAAGTTCTCCACACGTGTGTGTTCTAAACATATCCTTAATTTACAATTAGACGATTTACTATTTTACAATTTTGCAAAAGTACACAAATTCTTAATCCTTTCGGGTTAATTTCTTAATAATTTTCTGATTTTTGTGGGTAATGTTGTCTACAATAGCTTCGTTGATCATTCTAATGCCGTTTACGTATTCCTGTGCCCTCTGCAATACATTTGCATTGTCTTTTTCCACGGTTGTTTTGGGCACGATAACCCGTAACCCTTTTTGTATAATTTCGATGTTTACATTCTCATCAGCCTGCATCGGATCACCGTCAAAATGAATGACTCCCGGTTTGGAACGATGAATGCGCAAGTTTTTACAACGGAAAGTTTTGATACGGCTATTTTGATCGATGGTTTTATTGAACAGTTGGAAGGCGAGCGACGGTACGTCCAGAACGGTGAACGGTTCAAGAATGGTAACATCCAGAAGACCGTCTGTCAGGGTGGCTTGTGGTGCTATATAGGCGTTGTTGCCATATTGTGACGCATTCCCGCATGCAATGAGAAATGCCTTATATTTATAGGTACCGTCTTCGGTTTCCAGTTCGTAAGTTTCGGGTTGATAAGTCAGACTCTCCTGCAATGTTTTTTCCAGATAGGTCAATAATCCGCGTTTTCCGGCATTGGCAAATTTCAGACTGACGAAAGCGTCGAATCCTACTCCGCAAGTACAAAAAAAATCTGTACCGTTGATCTTACCATAATCTATAATGTCGCATATCCCGTCGTTGATTATCTCCAATGCCTTTTTAGGCTCCATCGGGATATGCAGATGTCTTGCAAGTCCGTTGCCCGATCCGCATGGGATGATGCCGAGTGCTGTTTCCGTATGTACCAGCGAGCGTCCTATCTCGTTGATCGTTCCGTCACCACCGATAGCTACCACTACATCGGTTTTCATTTCCGCAGCTTGGGCAGCAATCTCTATGGCATGACCGGCTCTTTTTGTATACACCACATCCCAAGTATACTTCTCCTTATCTATTTTTTCGTCTAATAGATTAAGAATAAGCTCCTTACTCTGTGTGCCTGAAATCGGATTGACGATGAATATTAATTTCTTCATGTTTTCGTTCATGCTATATTTTTATCGATTGTGATCGACAAAAGTAATATAAATTTCTAAATTTTAAGTCTCCTCATCTCTCCAAAAGCATAAAGAGCATATTTTTTCTACTAAAAAGAACAGCTGAAAACAAATTTTGTTATCTTTGCCCCCTGTTTTAAACAGTTATTAAGGATAAAAAGGATTTGGACTGTTGTCTATCAGTAACCAATAAGCGAATAATAAATAACAATTCATGGGATTATTACAAGAGAAGTTAGCTAAATACGACTTGCCACAACAGTATATGGCAATGGGCGTATACCCCTATTTTCGTGAGATAGAAGGGAAACAAGGTACAGAGGTGAATATGGGCGGACACAAAGTTCTGATGTTCGGCTCAAACGCATATACCGGCCTTACCGGAGACGAAAGAGTTATTGAAGCTGGTATTAAAGCTATGAAAAAATACGGTTCCGGCTGTGCCGGTTCACGCTTCCTGAATGGTACGCTCGACTTGCATGTGAAGTTAGAGAAGGAATTGGCTGCTTTTGTCGGTAAAGAAGATGCCCTTTGTTTTTCTACCGGATTCACAGTGAATTCTGGTGTAATAGCTTGTTTGACTGATCGTAATGATTATATTATTTGTGATGACCGCGACCACGCTTCTATCGTAGACGGACGTCGTTTATCATTCTCTCAGAATTTGAAGTACAAACACAATGATATGGCCGATCTGGAGAAACAGCTTCAAAAGTGTAATCCGGATTCTGTAAAGCTGATTATCGTGGATGGTGTATTCTCTATGGAAGGTGATTTAGCTAATTTGCCCGAAATAGTGCGTTTGAAACATAAATATAATGCTACTATCATGGTGGACGAAGCTCATGGATTGGGTGTATTCGGAAAACAGGGACGCGGTGTTTGCGACCATTTCGGTCTGACAGACGAAATCGACCTGATTATGGGTACTTTCAGTAAATCGTTGGCTTCTATCGGTGGTTTTATTGCGGCTGACGAGTCGATCATTAACTGGTTGCGTCATACTGCACGTACTTATATTTTCAGTGCTTCCAATACTCCGGCTGCTACGGCTTCTGCTTTAGAAGCTCTTCATATTATCCAGAATGAACCGGAAAGACTTGAAGCGTTGTGGGAAGCTACGAATTATGCATTGAAACGTTTCCGTGAAGCCGGTTTTGAGATTGGTGCTACGGAGTCTCCTATCATACCGCTTTATGTACGCGATACAGACAAGACTTTCATGGTTACCAAGTTGGCATTTGATGAAGGTGTGTTTATTAATCCGGTTATTCCGCCGGCATGTGCACCTCAAGATACATTGGTGCGTGTTGCGTTGATGGCTACGCATACGAAAGAACAGATAGATTCTGCGGTAGATAAGTTGGTGAAATGCTTCAAGCAACTGGAAATTCTCTAAAAATCCTATCATTTAAGAAATATGAAGAAGAGAGGTGTTCAATATCAGAATGCCTCTCTTTTTTTTAACATTGTTAATTGCCTTTTTCAAGTATTGCTTTCTGTCCGGACAAACTATTAATTTCTTAAGTGTAAGAATACGTATTCTTGCATGTAAAGAATGCATTTTAACACAGTCTTAATATTAATGTTTTCCCGCGGGGAATAGTTATTCGTTTTCTTAGAAAAATATTCATTTATGCATTTGATATATAATGCTTTATCTGATAGGGGTCACCTTCTATAAAATTATCCTGGTCGGTCGGATTTCAAAAGACACTTTTCTTGTACTTGTCAATATGACAACTAACTTCAATCATATATCCTAAATATACGTACCATATTTTTTGATTTCTCTTTCTTATTTATGTAGGTAAGTATTAGATTTTGATAGGCCGGTTATATCGGGGTTTCTCTTTTTTCGTTTCCAGTGGAGTGATCAATCGGTACTTGTTAGTTTCCGGGTTTAACTCCAATATTACCAGACTTCCGTTTTCCGGTGATTGCATTGTTTCGAATTCTTCCACAGTGAGATGGAACCATCGCATAATAAATAAACGGATGGCCAGTGAATGAGTAATCAATATGCAATTTTCAGGATAGGAATCGGTAGTAAAATCACGATGTAGGGACCCTAACAGATCGTTTATGCGGTCATATACGTCACTTCCGGCTTCTCCTCCTGGGAAGCGATAATAGAATATTCCATATTCCCGTCTTTGTAATTTTAGTTGCTGTAATTCTTGTTCTGTACGCAGATACCCCCACTCTTGCTCCCTGAGTCGTGGTTCTTCGGAATAGTGAAATTGTTCTCGAGGAAATGCTTTCACGATTGCTTCAAAGGTGGAGCGTGTTCTCCAGAAAGGTGAAACATAAAAATAGAGTGTTTCTTCTTTTACTATTCTTTTTAGTTTTTTTCCGGCTTCTAATGCTTGTTCATAGCCTTTCGGGGTTAACTCGATTGTATAATCAGGTATTGTGGCGAATTTATTTTCGTCAATGTTTGCATCACATTCGCCGTGGCGGACAAGGATAATTCGTTTGGGTTTCATCAGATGATTTCTTTTTATTTTATACAATTTCTATAGTGCGGGACGTTTGGCGATGTGCCGGTTGATATATGATTTTTGTATAACAATTGACGCAAATCGGATAGTATATGACTGTATCGGAGCGTTTATCCAATATTTTTTTTATTTTCTCTTGCACTTGTAATAGTTGGATATCGGTAAACATACATTCGAATACACTGAAATTGACTCTTATTCCATATTTTTCCAGAATTTTAGAGACGCGTGCTCTTTTCCGGTCTTCTTTAATATCGTATGCTACGACACAGAATGTCTTTTTTGCTCTTGCCATTTGGTGTTGCGTATTTGGAGGTAAATATAATGAAAATGCGGGATATGTGGTATTGGAAAAGAAAAATTTTGAGGTTAAAATGGGGTAATATTATTAGAGTGAATTAAAGGTGTATGGATGTATCATTGTTTCTGAATTCGGGATAATGAGATATAAATGATTTTAGAGAGTTGCTTGTCTTAATATTCTACTGGAAGTAACTCAAATACGGGATCTGGGTTGTGACATGGCGTAACGGAGAAAAGTCTTAATCCTTATTCTACTGGAAGTAACTCAAATCAAATACTGCAACAATAAGAAATACGCAGAGCTTTTAAGTCTTAATCCTTATTCTACTGGAAGTAACTCAAATAAAAAAGACATTGCAACATGGGCACTAGTTCAGTCGTCTTAATCCTTATTCTACTGGAAGTAACTCAAATTACATTTCGAACGGCACATGCAAATCATTGAGCAGTTGTGCCGCGTCTTAATCCTTATTCTACTGGAAGTAACTCAAATTTCCGGAAAGCGCTGTGAGATGTATCTCGGTAAAGTCTTAATCCTTATTCTACTGGAAGTAACTCAAATGTAAGTTTATGCATGACACGGCCAAAGAAGATATGTTGTCTTAATCCTTATTCTACTGGAAGTAACTCAAATCTTGCAGGTTCTCGCCCTGTTAGGTATGGACGCGTCTTAATCCTTATTCTACTGGAAGTAACTCAAATATTGTTGATCATTTGAGTGAGGAATTGTCTGCATGTCTTAATCCTTATTCTACTGGAAGTAACTCAAATGCTTTAATTGGTGCATTTGTCGGCGTTTGCTGCAATGTATGTCTTAATCCTTATTCTACTGGAAGTAACTCAAATAATGTATTGCTTCTCACCTGACGGAAGACACTCATTCGTCTTAATCCTTATTCTACTGGAAGTAACTCAAATCTGCTCAAAATTACAAAGGGTTTTTAACGAAAAAAAGTCTTAATCCTTATTCTACTGGAAGTAACTCAAATGTGTAAAAGCCGCCTACAAATTTGATATCTGTAAGATGTCTTAATCCTTATTCTACTGGAAGTAACTCAAATTTAAAGCGATCAAAGCAAGTGAAAAATTAGCTAAAAAGGTCTTAATCCTTATTCTACTGGAAGTAACTCAAATAAAATTGCACGTTGGAAATGGTTAGGGCAATGCCGTCTTAATCCTTATTCTACTGGAAGTAACTCAAATTTCTTCTCATTCAGATGGAGAAGTGATTATGGAGAAAGTCTTAATCCTTATTCTACTGGAAGTAACTCAAATCAATCTGATACCGCCTTCATAGTAGCTGGTACCGTCTTAATCCTTATTCTACTGGAAGTAACTCAAATTCGAAGTGATTGCACCCTCTCCGTATTTTCAAAGTGTCTTAATCCTTATTCTACTGGAAGTAACTCAAATTTTAGTATGGATGGTTGTTTGTGCAGGTATTGGCGTATGTCTTAATCCTTATTCTACTGGAAGTAACTCAAATGTGTCATGAAAGACAATGCCAAACTTGCTATATTTGGTCTTAATCCTTATTCTACTGGAAGTAACTCAAATTTTTACAGACAAAGAAACAGTCGAAACTGTATCTGAATGTCTTAATCCTTATTCTACTGGAAGTAACTCAAATAGTTATCTCCACGATACTATTAATAGTAGTAATGTCTTAATCCTTATTCTACTGGAAGTAACTCAAATTTCACCAAATTCCGCTGACAAAAATGAACCGCGTTTGTCTTAATCCTTATTCTACTGGAAGTAACTCAAATCAATCACGACTTCTCTGGTCAAACTGACGGAGAAAGTGTCTTAATCCTTATTCTACTGGAAGTAACTCAAATATTGCAGATTCTGACAGATATTCGAATCAACGAGTCTTAATCCTTATTCTACTGGAAGTAACTCAAATAAAAATTAACTGCGAATGGTCTGCAGATTCTGCAACGTCTTAATCCTTATTCTACTGGAAGTAACTCAAATGAGAAGAGGAAAATAAGATATTAAGGGAAGCACAAATGTCTTAATCCTTATTCTACTGGAAGTAACTCAAATTTTGGTGTTAATACTCAAGTGGATGCCAAAAGCGTCTTAATCCTTATTCTACTGGAAGTAACTCAAATATACAATCAAGGGGCTTAAGAAAAGCTTCGATTGTTCTGTCTTAATCCTTATTCTACTGGAAGTAACTCAAATACCATGCTGGTAAAGCGAGATGTGGACACAGATAGTCTTAATCCTTATTCTACTGGAAGTAACTCAAATATGAATTATGGGGCGGTGATAATTACTCGGATTTGCAAGTCTTAATCCTTATTCTACTGGAAGTAACTCAAATTTTACATGACACGCCCCCTAACTTTTTCCGTTGAAGTCTTAATCCTTATTCTACTGGAAGTAACTCAAATAGCGTAAACTTGGGTTCCGTTGAAAGCACCAGCGTCTTAATCCTTATTCTACTGGAAGTAACTCAAATTAATCAAGGACGCAAGTCCAGAGATGTTGCTCGATTGTCTTAATCCTTATTCTACTGGAAGTAACTCAAATTTTCTGATAGTACCAGCAATCATATGTTCCCTGGTGTCTTAATCCTTATTCTACTGGAAGTAACTCAAATACTCTGATTATCAATAATTTATTTTTTACTCTTTGTTTTGTATATTTCTCATAAAGTATTGTTATTTAATACAATACGCTATATTCCAATAACTTTTTCGCAAATGTATGTATTATTTTTAAGAAAATCAATAATTTGTTTGGCTAATATAGGCTTATCTGCTTAAAAATAAGATATTTACATTGAATATCTATTTTCGCAAATGATTTTGATTTTCTTTAAAAAAAATCATTTTCGAAAAACAGCATAGAGGTATTATACAATATATTATTGATTATAAATGCAATACGTCAAAGATCACTTGTATAGTAATGATTCATTTTCGCAAATGATTTACTTTGTTGCTAACATGTATTTTGTTGCGAATGTGATTTAAGTAATACAATTTATCTAAAAAATATAATATCAAATAAATCAGATAATTATCTTTTTATCGTTTTTCGCAAGAGTTTGGCCTTTTTTCATGTTTTGTTCACTTCATCTCACCACTTGGCTACATAGGGTTTGAATTCATTATTCTCTCCGGCTATATAATGAGCAATATCTTGAGACTGTTTCAATATGATTTGCGAAAAAGTAATTTCTTCGCCGCGAAATTTTTCATATCGGTTAAGTCTTTCTAAAATATGACGTATCAATGTACGCTTAGTGGATTCGTTTAATAATCCGTCATGCATCTTTAGTGGAATTTTCTTCTGAATCATACTGATTACAATACGGTCTACTACCTGTGAACGGAATAACTCTACAATGTCGAAAACCAATGTTGGTTTTCCATCTTGATGAGCATGTAAAATGCCGATGGATGGATTCAGTTTAGCAGCAAGAATATTTTTCCACACACGAGCATACAATATGGCATATCCATAATTCAACAATGAATTCATTAAATCAGTAGCTCCTTGATGTTCACGAGAGATAAAATTGATACCATCGTCAGCTATCAAAACACGTATATATGCCCAATAAGCTATTGCCCCTTGAGATTCTATACCCATTAATCCACTGGCATACTTTCCATCAGTTATCGGATAACTTTTTGCTTTTTCTATTTGTTGCTCAAGTTTGAGTACCGCTTCAATATATTTTTCTGATAACTCTCCACCTAATATATCTTTATGATACTTATGATAATATTTGATGAGATTCAGTTGATTCTTTAATTTCCCGACAATAATTTGAGAAGCTAATTTTACTTTTCGTTCCAATGGAAGACTGACCTGTTTACTCCAAAGAGTTTCATCTAAAAAGACAGGATTCAGTACAGTGGCATATTGCTTTCCTTTACTATCAAAAAAATCAATAGGAATTTTATGATTCATACAGAACATCATAGCATTACTGGAAAAACTAACACCCTTACCTATCACTGTGATGTGACGTAATGCCGGAGAAGGTTTATTAATAATTTTACCTTGTAATTTTACCGTAATCCCTTTGTAAGACGCACCAATATAACTTCCGGGAGTACTTACTACTAATTCTGCCCCTGCATTTTCCAGCTTTTGATATTCACGTTTCTTTTGAGTAATTAGTTTGGCATTGTTTCCGGGATTTTTCTTATCGGATGTAGTAGCAGAACGAGAAGCATGCACAACGTATGTACTGCAAAGTTGCTGTATTAGTTGTTGTTTATTCAGGTTACTACTTTCTGCAAAAAAGTCTACTTTCTGAAGATTAACAGCTAAGTCTTTCTTACTGATTATGTTGTTACAATTCTTTCGGATAAGCGTATTTAGGCGGTTCATCAAAGTACAGTCCAACTCTTTTAAAATTTCTTGAGGAAGAATTTTTGCATAATAATTTCTTATTCCCCGTAATGTCTCCAAGCTCTTAGAGGAAAGGGATGCTTTGACAAAACAGATAGAGTTGATTCGTTCTTGTAAGATTTTCATCTTTTGTGCAGTAACTGCAGCATGGCTATCAGAAACGATAATTCCTAAAAATTCAACTCCATCGTGGAAATTGCAAACAAGAGGTTTGTTCAGTTGTAAATAGAAAGTATCGGCTAACTCCTCTTTTATTAATTCTACGGCTTCCTTTGTCTGTTTCTCAGATGGACTCGCAATTAGAAAATCATCGGCATAGCGAATATACATCGGTGCTTTACTAATAGCAAACTGATCAAAAGGATGCAAATAAAAGTTGGCCAATAGCGGAGAGAGAATAGCGCCTTGAGGTATACCTTTCGTAGTTCTCTCCCATTTTAGTTGTGGATTTACTATACCGGTCTGTACGCACAATTTGATAAGCCGTAAAGTCTCGTCGTCTTTGAGCCAGTTGCCTAAGCGGGTAAATAACCTTTCTTGGTTGATGTTATCAAAATAATTATCAATATCCAACTTTGCTATATATCCGTTTTTTAGCTTCTTTAGTTCTTGAATTGTCCTTCGGATAGCTCTTTCCGCGCCTTTTCCTGGCCTATACCCATAGCTGATGTTTAAGAATGTTTTATCCATCTGAGGTTCAATTGCTGTTTTGATAGCTTGTTGCACTATCTTGTCTTTAATACAAAGCAATCCTAATTTTCGTTTTTCTGTTTCGTTTTTGGCTATTTCCACTCGTAGATAAGGTTCGGGATTCCATGTACCGGTAACAAGCTCGTGATGTAATTCTGTTAAATTATCCGTTAATTTCTTTTCGAAGTGGGCAACGGTAAATCCATCTACTCCCCCTGCTGAGTTTTTGGCTCGCACGGCTCTCCATGCATTTTGCAATGCATGGAGAGTAGTAAAGGATTGGAATAGACTTTTCATAACTAACTGTTTTCTTGAGAAATATGACGACTTTACTTTGTTAATAGTTGCCCATATCCCACATTTGTTTTTGCTCCTATCCCACTATCTTGCAATATCTTAAGAAATAATGCCAATTTTTCTGCATTTGTTATTATGGAATTGACTAAGCGAAAACGTAACTCCATAGTACATCCCGATGCTATTTTTATAAAACTAATAGGTACAGGATCTCTTAGGGGATTCTTATGGGGAGTGATATAATCACTGGCCAATATATGGCCTGTCGAATCTGGAGAAATAATAACAGCGTCAAAAAAGATATCTCTCTTATAAATAGATTTGTTTTTATATGCAATTGTTCCTTTTATCGGATCATCATTTTCGGGATCACGCTCTTGCCCATCAAAAATATCTTTTATCAGATCCTTAACTTCTATTGTTTTATCTTCTACTATTTCGTCTAATAATGATTGTATATAGTCCGGATCATTGACAAAGGCAGAACGTAGAACCCCCTTTATTGAGGAGCCGTAGATAATAGGCATTCCATATGTGTAGTCTAAATGTATACCCAATTTAAATTCTCCTTCAATACTGGTCTCATGTGTAATGCCTGAACCCGTTATCAGACCGGGATATTGCACCTGTATCGGTACTTGGACATTTGTGCGTTTACATTCGGGAATGATAGCCAAAGTAGCTCCCAGCAGTTCTTCATTTTTGGCAGCTATTTGTGCTTGATTATTCTCTATAACTTCTCGATTGTTGGAAAAGAGATATGAGAAATTTACTTGGCTATAATAGTCCCTATAGAATAATTTATATAGGTTTTTATTCATTGTGATACTAAATTATAGGTTCTGACAACTTGTTTTAAAGCGACCGCACAATTCACAATTTCACGCTGCAGTATCTTTAAGGTATCTCGGTTGGCATTAATTGCAAAGCGTAATAAACTTTCCGCGTTGTGAATTGTCGGATATGTACTTTTTAATAATGCGTCGTTATGAATCATACGGGCAATCACTTCAAGAATGGGTCTGCGGTCTACTGCTCTGGTTTCATTGTTACTTCCTTTATAATATATTGCCAATGTCGGACATATCCCATTCATTGCAATTGATACGCCTAATGCTGATATCTGGCCATTGTACGAATCGCTAATATTTCCGGTAGCACGGTCCAGTAAAGTCGCTTCACCACTCTGCAACACTTGATCTGCTATTTTCATTAATTCATTATTTCTTTTTGTACTCATAGCTGTTCTTCTTTAGAGTTGTATAAATTCACAATAACCATAACCAATAGTAGCGTTTGCGCCTATCTGTATTACTTTTCCATTTAGCACTTTGGCGAGAGTGTCTTCACTTGATAAAAGCAAAGTACCCAAAACGGTTTCGCGTGGTAACACTTGTTCATACCAGAGATTTTTGCTTTCACCATTTTCAAGGCAATTGCGGGCAATGATAGGAAGTTCGTCATCTTCGCAAAAATCTTTGAATTGTTCACTGGAATAAATGATTGGGGTTCGTCCACAAATCGTCTGTATTTTATTAATAAGTGTGGCTTTATTGATAGGAAGTTGGAAAATTGATAATCTTTCTACAAAACGGTCTAATACGGCATCACAAGTGGCGAGTTCATATAATGTATGGTCATTGGGACGCGGAAGAGCCAGAATGTTAGCATCAAAAAAGACAGTATTTCCCTTTTGTGTTTTACTTTTGTCATTCTTGTCAACCCCAAAAATGGAAATACGCTGTTGGGGAGTGATAGAAGTGGTGCAAACCATAGTGGTGTATTCATTTATGGCTCCTTTTAGCGAACTGGAGTTAATACATGGTAGATTGGTAACAATATCACGTTGAATTGCTTTATCTATAAGTCCATAATTTGAAATATTTTCATTTCCTACATGAAGATTGGCTTTTGCTATAATAAGCCATGCATTTTTGTATTCCATAATTTTATTATTAAAAGTTTTATTATCGTTTAATTATTTGGTAATGATTGTACCCTATTTGTTTAAAACAGGGTTTCTCTAACGTCTCTTTTAAAGAAAGTAGTTGTTCGGAAGTACAGAAAAATACACTTCCTTTCTGATATAGATAGTATTTGTTACTCCTGAGATTTTTTGGAGACAATATGGTATAGTCTGTTGTCTCTACAGTTGTCTGTATAAAACGGAATGGCACTATATTAGTTATGGCATATTGAATTTTTTCTACCTCTTGGCGTTTCAAGTAACTATCGGATAATAGAACAACTTTATATTCAGAAGCAAATTCCTTTTTATTATTATACGATTCTGGATAAAAAATACTTTGCTCTTCTGTGGCTTTACGTGCTTCAAATATGAATTGTGAACTATCTCCTCCAATATTCACAATGGAATGTTGGTATGGAGGCGCTGTCAAATTAATACTGTCGTCTACCTCTACTTCAAAAGCAAATCGGAACTTTCTTTTCTGTTTATAATTGCCAAGACGATAACAAATTTGCTTATAATATGAACTGTCATCTTTTTCTGTTTTTCCATTATATTTTTTGTCAATACCAATTCGGGCATCCTCAATAAATATTTCAGATGCTTTTATACACGTATTGTTTCCAATATATAAATCTTCTTTCCATTCTTTAGGATCATATCCTGTAAGGATGGGGGCATCTCCTTGTTTTCCATTAAAAGAAACTTTAATGGCAGGAGTAAATGATACGTTGTAGCCATAATCTTTAGGAGCTGGTAACAGCGTTGTCCATACCCCTTCATTTACAGACATTTCTAAAAAACATGGGGAGATATTTTTAATTTTCTCGAAATTATTACTTGCGTAATCTTTGGTAATGACAAAACCTTGTGCACCTATTATTTCCCGGGCTTTTTCCGTAGAAATAATTTTTAGGTTTATAGTGTCAAATGCTTCTGATGAATTGGATAGCAACAAAAATCGCATCATGCCAAGCAAGGAAGTCTGCTGGGGGAATTGACCGGATTGAATAACGTAGCTGCTGTAACGTTCGTTGTAATCGTTTTTGTCACTAACTTTAAATGTCATATCTCCTCCAAAAAAGTATTTACCCAATGGCGTTAATGATACAATATATTTACTCATATTCTTTCCTCCTCTCCGTTTATAAATTTTGCAGTACGTAACATTCCGTATGCACAAGAAATTAGGGCTGGTATGTCTTTTATTTTTTGTTCATGCAGACTTTGGTACAATTGCATTAATAAAGTTTTAACCTGCTGTATGTATTGAATTGTTGCAGGCGTTTTATCTTCTATATCTACCACATGATCGAAAAATGCCTTTATCCTGACTGCCAACATATCGTTGTCTTCCGTATTTAAAAGTGCCAATAGGTTTTCATTTGACCGTATTTTATGGGCAACGGCAGAAACCAGTCGGTCTTTTGAAAGAGTGTATAGAATATGAGTAAAAGCGTCATATAAACCTGCTTCGCTTTTACTGAAACTGCCTTCATAAGTAGATCCGCTATGTTTTTGTATTTTCCAAGCTATTGCATTTTTTAATCCACCATGCCTTTCTTTATCTTTGGCTATTCCGAATAGTTGGTTACCGGCAATTTTCCAAGCTTCGTAAAGAGGATATTTATAATATGTAATAGAAAGCCCATAAGACATGGAAGTATGAATCGGGAGACCTTGCTCATCCTTAATATTCAGTTTGCTTACTTCGTTGGCGATATTTCTATATGCGTGGTCGATGCTTGATATTAAATGGAATATAGAATTGGACTGATTACCGCAAACCGGTGCAATAAATAATAAATCATCACCTCCGGCATAAATTGGTAACCCACCGAAATCTGTAATGAGTTCGCAGACTTCTTTACCAAATTTCATTAGTTTCTCTGAAATCTGATAAATTGTATTTTCGGGTAGATGGGTGACTACTTTACCCATATTATCACCGTCAGCTTGAACAATGCAAATATAATCATGATATGATTTGCGGGAAACCTTCTTATTGAAGTTCAATTCGGTCGTTGCAATTTCTTCTAAAGAACCTATATTGAAAGTCTGGTTTCCAAATGCTATTTCAAATAATGGTGAATGATCTGTTTTTGTTATAAACGTTTGCATTCGTTCTGCTGTCTGTGAGCTATGTGCATGATTGGTTAATTCCAGATAATTGAGGTATTCATTAAGTTCTTTAATTGCCTTGTTGTCGGAATCAGTACTGATAGATACAGACATTACATTAAAATAATCCTGTACCGTTTCTACGGGTTGTTGGATATCTTTTGAAAACTGAAAGACTCCGCTTTTTATTAATGCATCGATATCAATATCATCTGTTGATTTAAAAAATGCTCTATCAGGAAACAATCCTACCCCTACTCTTCCTAATTCTTCATTGGGAACATAGGGCGACATTATTTCTACTTTTTCGGATATAGCATTAATTAAGCATTTCATAAAATGTGAAAACAAATAGCTGGCTAACCAAAATTCTCTGGGCTTTCTGGCCATTGAAAAAGTGTGTGAAATAGGACCGATGTTTATTGCTGTATATTGCTTCATGCTTAAATATTTTTTAGCTGTTTGTAGATATCTTCTAATATATCAAAATAAATATGAGTATGATATTGAGGTTCTACGTGATCGTTGATATTAAAATGAGAATTATCCAGAAAGTAGCTAAAGAAATCTTGTAGTTGGAATTCTTTAGGCAAATCGATGATAAGACTGCGGTGTTTTTCACGACTTGAAATGTGAACTTTTCGATATGAAAGGAATTCTTCCAATTTAACCTCTTTCTCTTTAAATATCAGATAAATATGATAAACATCTTCATCCTCATCGTATATCGGTTTGAATAATAATGGAGATTGTAGGCGCGTAGGTACAGTGGTGTTGGCGGCTGGTGCTTGTTGCCAATGTCCGTTAACTTGAATAGCTATGCTTTTTTTTATTGAATCTCTTTCACTTAGCCATTGTTCATCGGTCGAAAAGCCAAAAACATCTTTTATGTCACAACTTTCTTCAGGAGTGGTAGTTGAAATATTATAAAATGTTTCTTTGATTTTACGTTTATCCCACTTCTTTAATAAAATATTTGTGCAATATCCATAAGCTATTGATTTAAAGTAGAACATTGTATTTCCTTGTCTATCTATCTCATTTATTCCGCTTCGCAGGGATTTATAGAAAGTTTCTATAACTTTGAATAGGATTTCAAACTCATTTCCTCTACATATATCTTTATAGGGCATAGATTGAGCATTTACAGAAAAAGTATAGGTGGTCAACTGGGTAGGAGATACATATAAAGGATCTTCTTCAGCAATATAAAAAGAACCGAATCCTTTTGAATTTCGGGTACCAAAATTGGTTCTCAAAAAGAATTTTGGAAGTTGTGAGTTGTCGTTTATGAAATTACTCAATGCTACCATTGCATTTGTACTATTCTTAAAAATGAAAGTCATTTTTAAATAATCTGTCATAGAGAATTTTTTATACTCTACCGGATTTTTATAGTCTGCATCCATATTGGCAAAATAAGCAGGATAAGGATTTAGGCTGATAATCTCGTGATTATCATGACTTCTGCTTTTTTTCATTTTATATTTTCCATCTCTTTTTTGAGGAGAGTTAGTATCCATCATTTCAATATCATCCATGGGAGATATTTTCATCTGATAATTGAGTGCTGGATGGTTACCATCGCCAATAAGCCATTCTTTGATACGGGCACGTTCAATGCCTGTTTCGTAGTCTCCATCGCCCAATTGGGTGAGAAGAAAACGATCTAATTGCGGTTTTACTTCGGAGGCACGCAAAGTTGCATTATCTTGGTAATGCTGGAAGTGGATGAGAGGTGTGTGCTGCCGAAGGATTACTGTTAGTTTTCTCATAATATTATTTACTTTTAGTAAAACTTCTTTTTGATCACTTTATAAGTTTCTTCTATTTCTATCAGAGCTTCTTTAATTTTTTGTGAAGTTATCTTCTCTTTATCTAATGCAAGCTTGTGAAAAAGCATCACTGATTTTTCGATTTCAATTTCTGTATTCAGTTTTTTATGTAAACTACTTTTTTCTTCTTGTAATTTTTCAATTTTCATCTTAAGATTGATTATCTCTAAAGTCTCTTCTACCGGGGAGACTTCTGTTTTTAAGGTTGAAAGATACTGTTCCCATTCTTTTTTTCTCTTGAGTTCTTCATCATTTTTCCAATCAGTCCATAATATCTCGTTCTTTTTCGATTCTGTAGCTGATATACGTTTTTCAATCACATAAGTGATACATCCTTTTTTTATGATGTAAACAGGCCAAACTATGCAAGCGATAATACTGCCCCATTTGATAACCTCGTTTAAAATTATCATCCAATTTTCCATAACTTAGTTTCTCCTCTTTTTTATGATGTAATAAATAATAGCTGAAAATACTACAATAATAGAGAACTGTACCCAAAAATGCCACCAATTGGATGGGCATTCAAACATATTCATTCCGAACAATCCTGTTATAATACCAGCAGGCAAAAGCAGAGTTGCCAGTATATTAAGCCATTCACTATTTTCATTTCGCTTCTGATCAATAAGTAAACTTATATACTCGTGTAATTCTCCTATTTCTTCATCTAAATCTTTTATTTGCTCTTTAGTGTTAAGCTGTTTCATCAGTAAGTTGTACATTTCAATACCTTGATCTTGTGCCGTGACACTTCGGAAATAAATCTGATTGACAAAACGGATATATTCTTTATATATGGAACCAATTCTTTCGGCTATAATTTTATTACCTTTTTCTAATACGCTTACCCGAGTGACTTCACCGGAGAATCTTAACATTGAGGCCCGCTGAATTATTGCTAATTCAAACATACGGGAATAAATAGTGCGCATGTGCATGGAAAGGCAATTCTTTGCAAAATCTCCTTCATCGGTAAGCGCTACCATGGAATATCGTGTAATGCCATATAAAGTCCCAAACTTCTGCCAACGTTCATAAGTGCTTTCTTTTATAAGCTTTGTTCTTAGTTCTTTATTTTGGCATGTTACATCGTAATCGTTGTCTCCACTATCAACGAATACATATTTATACCAGAAATCACTATTGATAAATTCATTAGAATCTGATTTTACTTTCATTGCTAAATCATTGTTACTGTACCAACAATTAACAAGCATACGATCATCTATAATAGGGATAACTATTAATGATGGGGAAAGATCTTCTATCAGATTGCGGATAAATGTTGCCGGCTGCCAAGTATCGGATAAACCGAATTGAGATTTACCATCTATGCTATAATCGTATGAATCAGTATATCGTAGATTAACATCATTGTGAAGTCCTTTTAGAGAAATACATTCGGCTAACATGTTTCGATGGTTAGCTGTAAACTCTCCACAATGTGGTGGCATGATTCGACGTCCATATTGATTAATATCTCTGATTGCAGATTCCCCCTTTTGTTCTTCCAGTTCATTAGCTAAATAGAAAGAAAGAACCCCTACTCCGGTAGCATATAAATTTAAGTTTATTGCATCTATTCTTAAAATATATTCTTTGTTTTTATGTTTGATACAATATTCAACATTATTTTCTTGAGGTTCCCGACGTTCATAGTGTGAGATAATTGGGTTGGGTTCGTTCTTTATATCGTATAATACCGGATGGACGAAATCAAAATAATATTGCTGCTCGCCAAAAAGCTCTTGAGCGTCTTTTAAAGCTTTTTCATCAGTTAGTATCGTTTTATCGCGGCGGGTTATTTGTCTGCGTTCCCACATAGAATAGGTCTCTACAGGTATATGTTTTAAATCTACTTGTTCAGAAAGTAACTTTTTCTCTTCTTCAGGTAAATGCCATTTAAAAGGAAAATAAAAAATGTGATAGCTATAACAGTGTTTATTCATGACATGTATTGTTTTATTTGGTTAATAATCGTTTGTAATTCTATGAATGAATATCTTTTTTGCTTGGTACCTAAATATCCATTATCTCCTCCTCCACAAAACATTTTTCCAGCTAACAATTCTTCTTTGAATATCTTTTGTAATAGAGGAATTCCTTTTCCATAATATACCAATTCTTTATCTGTATAAATGAGGAGTTGCTTAAAAGGATATAATCGATCACATATTGGAGAAAAGCGATCAGAGTAAGCGCGGACAACTATCAAATTTTCAGTTTCTTCTTTGTTCTCTCTGATCGCTTTTTCTGCTAATAATTCATCATTAATGCTCACTCCTTGGGCTTTCCTGTCTTCAAAACGAATACGTAATATTTCTTCTTGGCTGGCACCAGCTTGTTGAAGACCGGGGATATAGGCTTTGTCATTGATGGCTATTAACTGTTGCCATCTGTTGAGAGGATGATGTAAGAGTTCGGCTATTTGTTCTAATGCACTTGGTAATTTAGTGTATTGGTTATGATGATCTATCCGCACATAATTGCTGGGAGGGACAATGTCTTCCTGTAATTCAATGCCGTATATCTTATATGAGGAATTATCTTTGAACAAAGAAAGGTCTTGTTCGTATTGACTTAAGTATGCATTATTCCATTGGAGAGAGCGGTCCTTATATATAAGGTGATGCTCTTCCAATAATTGGATGATGGCGTTCATCTCTAAATCATGTCCTCCAAGAAGAAATAGGCTTTGATATCTCATACCTTTACTTACTTTTACATATCTTCTTTAATAATTCTTTGTCCTCTTTCATGTATTCTCCCAATTCGAGATGCGTACATGCTTCCTCGCGTAATAATTTAGCTGTGGATGATTCTGAAGATAAATCCCATGTAAGTAATATCACATGTATTTTAAGTGCTTTCAATTTCTTTATCAGCATTTCATGATCGGCATCTCCAGTAATCAATACAACATAATCGAATTTACGGAAAAGAGAAAGTTCATAGGCTTCCAATGCAAACCACACATCGATACCTTTTTCTATGACAGTGAGACTCCCCTGTTTCTGTATTTCGCGTAAATGCTTATAATGAAAAATGACATCATTTTCTATTAGGCTGTCTTCGAATTTGCGTTCGGAGAAAAGAAGATGTTTGTTATTGGCATCGTTCACCCGGTAGCGACCACGGAAATAGTGGCTTTCGGTAAGATAACATGCATTTAGAGAGAGGTTATGCTCACGGGCTATTTCCTCACGAATAAACTTGAAAAAGGGACTGATCTCTATGTTGAGGGATAATTGTTCTTCTAATGATTCGTTTATTTTGGCGAAATATCCGCCATCGATAAAAAGACCGATTGATTTGTTTTCTGTATTCATATGAGTTATTTTATATGGTTGATAGTTCCATTGTTGATGCTGCTCGATTTGCCCAATCCTATAAAATCCGGGAGGATGATATTAGCTTGGAATTCCGCATTAAAACTTTTTAGTTCTACTCCTTTGTAAGAAACGGGAATGGAATCTTCAAGTTTGGTTAGTTTACATGTAAGTGGCGAATGAATATGTATGTTGATACCTTTGGTAAAGGAGAGAATGTTGCCGATCAATATTTTATTTAGCATTTCGATTCGTTCGGCCAATCCTTCCACTTTCAGGTATTTCTGATAGTTTTCGCTGTTTAGAGGAAGCCATTTCTGGATACAATAACGTTGTGGATTATCAGAGAGGGATATAAAGATCTGTTCTGATTTTACAGAATTAATTTCCATCTTTACTTTTCGACAGCCGAGCTGGCAGATAAAATTATTGCAAGCGGTAAGTTGCTCAAGGACATCGGCACCCTCGTCTATTCCTAAAATAGCTGCATTTCCATTGATACGTTTGTATTGTATCAATGGGTATGCATATCTTAACTTTTCATTTTGATGGTTATGAAATAACTCACTAATTCTATTACCAAAGTTGTTTATGATTGCTCCTCTGAATAAAGGAATTTCTTCATTGGATATTCTGTTTTTGAATGTGATGATAAGTAGTCGTATGGATTTCATGTTATTAAGATTCTTAGTTTTTATTGCAACAGAGTAATATTGCAATATTCGGAAATATTTTAATCCCAACCAAGAAATATATTTATTTTTTCTTGGTTGGGATTAAAATATTTTGTTTTGTCACCATAACCCGTTACAGCATTTTAGCTTATTCTCCGTCAGGATGATGTATATAAAGTATCTATTTTTTTATCATTGAGCCATTGAGTACTAATTTCTGTGATTGCTTATCCATTATATAAGTTATGAATTTGCACGGAGATATGATTTATGTCTGCTCGGAACAAGGGAAAGAGAGCTACTTTAAACTATCTCTCCCTGTAATTATCCTCTGCTTCCGAGGCTGTTTAGATCGGGATTTAGTTCCTTAACTACTTCCTGAACCTCTTTTTTGGTGACTTTACTGTATACTGCTATTTGTTGTCCGGGCAATACCTCTTGTTTCTTACTTTCAATCTTCAATTGCACTCTTCCTTTTTTAGAGGAAACTTTTTTCTTTGTATCCATATCTTTTGGGTTTAAGTTAATACTTCTGTAAACAGAACGAGTTCTTTTATGGTTCACCGGATCCTTCGTTTTCTGCTTCTAATTCTTTAATTTCTTTATTTAGGAATACAGATAATACTGTGCGTAGTACAACGATTCCTCCTAAAATGGCAAGTTCGTTGAGAGTCGGTTCCAATACGGTTTTCAAGATATCCGAAGCGATGAGAAATTCAAGACCTAAGAGTAGGTAAGTCCCGAAAGTAGCCCGTAGTCTCCGGATATTGATTGAGGTGTATTTTCCGGTGAATCTTTTCAATTCATTAATTGTAAATGCAATAAATGCGATTAAGGCTCCGTAGGTTACGATGAGCAGACTTATCACACTAATAATAGTAGCGAGAAGATTTAAAAATTGTATAAACATAGTCTTGTTTTATATTTATTATATTAATAATACATTCGGTAGAGTGTTTTGGTTCATTCTCATTGTTGATAATATTTTTTTCTTTAAATAAAAAATGATTAGATAAGTAGATGAAGGCCAATATGTTGAAAAATAAATGGTAAAAATATTAAGTTTGAGTATTGTTAATTTAAAAATACTCTCTATCTTTGCACCGCTTTTCGATAGAACACCACGTTATTTTATTCGGGGTGTAGCGCAGTCCGGTTAGCGCACCTGCTTTGGGAGCAGGGGGTCGT
>ERZ773243.1732-NODE-1732-length-21841-cov-25.255577_pt1 | contig 21841 bp, 17 predicted proteins | sample MGYA00580520_ERZ773243 | MGnify/ENA primary metagenome ERZ773243 (study PRJEB29015, sample SAMEA2737747) | human gut metagenome | biome: human gut; feature: human-associated habitat; material: faeces | place: China | collected 2012 ... | reverse complement strand
AATTTAAACAAATTATTAATATGAATTCCGTTGCATTTGTAACTTGAATTCAGCTATCAATTAATGGATAAAATAAGAAAATGCCCAATACAGCCATAAATGATAACTGAAAACCGACATCAAACAAATACATGGGCTGGTATATCAACATTATAAAAGCTGTCAAAGTTAAAGCTGAAAAACCCGAGAAGCGATCCTCTGAAAAGATAGAAGCTACCACATACGCAGAAAACATTGTGACCGCCCTTATTACCGAAGGACTCAGCCCAGACAAGAAAGCAAATCCCCACAAAAGTCCGACAATGAGAAAACTTGCAATCCATTTTCCGCCACAAACCCGCCGTAAAGGATAGAACAGCCACGAAAGAATCATCGATAGTATACCAATATGCAAACCAGAAAGCGCAAGAATATGACTAACCCCAGCTGCATTGTATGTAGCTTTTATCTCACGAGTAAGTTTTGATTTATCACCTACAGTAAGTGCCGATATTATAGCCAACACATCATCTTCCAAATTCCATGTACGAAACTTTTTAACGATTTGTTCTCGAAGCATCAAAGCCTGCATCTTAAATGTTGGAGTACTCGGCTGAAGCAGTTTACGCCAATATCCGGAGTAGACTATTGCCGTTCCACTTATCCCCTGTCGCTGAAGATATTGTCCATAATCAAATCCCGTAAAATCTGCATCAGACATAGGTATCCCGACATGTGCACGAAAGCACATTCGATCACCACATTGTAATGGAGGTTGCATAGAATCAGGCATACAATAAAGAAGTACCTGCTTATTTACCGGTTTCCAACTTCCTGTAGCAACATCTTTTACTTTTTCCACATTGACAGTTGCCTGAATAGTCTTGCCTTTCACACGAGGAATATCACATACGAAAGCAACATACACCGCTTTATCAGAATCCCACTCGTGATGTATATTTTCCAATGATATAACAAATAGTATTCCTCCTAGAAGCAAAAAACTTAGACTAACAGATATCCCAAACAAGAAACGAATCCGATAAGTCTTCGAAAAGTAAAATATAGAAGACAAAAGAACAGACAGAACAAAAACAAAACAAAGTGCATACAAGTAAGTTCCATCTAAAGCAAACACATCAGATAAAAAAATTCCGGTTGCCAGTGCTACCGACAACCGGAACAAAGGATAAAATGTGAAACGAGAACTCACCATTTTATTATTTTAGCTCCTTCAAACGACGAATCATGTCAACCATATCGGGAGCTTTAAAAACTGCATTACCAGCAACTAACACATCCGCTCCTGCCTCAACCAGCTGTGAACCAGTTTCCAGATTTACACCACCATCGACCTCTATCAGTGCCTGAGAGCCACTACGATCTATCAGTTCACGAAGCTCACGTACTTTTGTCAGTGTATGAGGAATAAATTTCTGTCCTCCAAAACCAGGATTAACACTCATCAGCAGCACCATATCCACATCACTGATAATATCAGTAAGCATTGACACCGGAGTGGATGGATTCAACGTTACTCCTGCACGCATACCTGCATCCTTTATCTGCTGCACCACACGATACAAATGAGTACACGCCTCATAATGCACATTCATCATCATGGTGCCCAGTTCTTTTACCTCTCGAATAAATTTCTCCGGTTGCACTATCATCAAATGTACATCCAATGGTTTTTCACTCAGCTCTGCCACATATTTCAAGACAGGGAATCCAACAGATATATTTGGAACAAAAACCCCATCCATTATATCTATATGCAACCAGTCTGCATCACTATGGTTTATCTTCTCGATATCTTCTTTCAGATTAGCAAAATTTGCAGATAAGAGAGAAGGCGATATTTTCAATTCACTCTTCATACTTTAAAAACTTATTCCTAAGAACAAAGATAAGTATTTTTATCGAGATAAGAGGTAAGGCTCAACAAAAACAGCTCTATTCAAAGCTGAAACGCAAACCAAACTGAAGATTGAAATTGAATGGATGTTCTTTGCGAATCGTTTCAATCTGACTGCCATCATCAAAATAATATGCAATACCAGGTTCAGCATATAATCCTAAGTGTTTAGTAAAATTCACCTGTGCCCCTGCTGCTGCCGAAACAGACCATTGCAAAGAATTAACTTTTAACGAAGTGTGTTCAACTTCACGATTTGAGTTTCCGTTTACATATACAGCATCCATACTTCCTGATACACATTTTTCAACCATTCCACCGGCTGATGCATAAAATGAAAACCAACGATTATTCCATATTGAGCGATGTACTTTTAAAGGAATTCCTATATAATGCAATTTCTGTTGTTCTTCGATATATGAACCTGAACCGGAATGCAATTCCGAAGAAAGCATTGTATAATTCATTCCAGTTTCCAATGCCCATTCGCGAGTAATATTCCACTTTATCGAGAGACCTACTGTTACCGGCATTTTATGTTTCACATCTGTAGTAGAACTGCAATCACGGTTATTAAGCAATACCTGACTATAAGCAGTCTGTTCATCACTTTCAGAAACGGCTCCCATATTTATAGGAGTAGCATAAAGCGACCGACTATTCAGACGGCTCATACCTCCAAATGAGCGAGATGAAGAATAAGGAGTATTTCCTGCAGACAAACCAACCGACCACTTACGGTCCTTTTCACCTTTCCCCATAGCCAGCATTTCTTGGTTTCGCTTAACTTGACGACGGTCTGCTTCCAAAGTACGATACGCCCGTTTTTTATCAGTGTCATAATTCGTACTGCCGGTTTCTTGTTCCTTATCCTCTACCTTATATTCTTCCTTTATAGACATTATTTCACTTTCAGCAACAACCTCCTGATTGTGATTTTCAGGTGTCTCGATTTTCGCCAAACAGACTTTAGCCGGAGAAGACGCTACGACCGGATCCGAAGAATCCATTTTTGAATTATCTGATGAAAATATCTTTTCAGAAGAAGATAAAACCTCATCATCAGGAGTTGATGAAAAGTCTAATTCTTCAACCAACGCCTCATTACTACGCATATAATCGGCAGTAGGAGAATTTATAAACCAAAACGTCAACGACGAAACGGCTACGACCAAAACAGCAGCTGCAACAAAGCGACGTGTCCTCCACATTGGAATGACGCGTGGCGCAGACAACTCCTCCTCTAACCTTTCCCACAAAGCATCGGGAAGAGGTTCAGAATAATCCTCCAGTTTATTGCGAAGGTTTTCTACCCATTTATCATCCTCTTTCATTCTAGTTTCCTTTTTCTATATTCATTAATTTTCTTTATCAATAAGCTTTTTGCACGATAGAACTGCGATGAAGAAGTATGTTCTGTTATCCCTAATAAAGAAGCTATTTCTTTATGACTTTTATCTTCAAATACATATAAATTGAATACTGTACGATAACCATCAGGAAGTTCTGATATAAACTTCATCAACACAGAACGAGGTATATCATCCAACTCACTGTCATCAGTATCAGGAACATCAGGTATTTCAGTCATCAATACCTCTTGCTGCACTTGCGTATTCTTCTTCCTCAAGTACCCTAATGCTTCATTTACCATCACCCGCGAAAGCCAAGCTTTGAGAGAGCCTTCACCTTGATAAGAAAACTGCTTGATAGATTGAAATATACGCAAGAAACCATCATGCAAAATATCTTCTGCAATTTCACGGTCACCGATATAGCGAAGGCATATAGCCATGAGCGACCCACCATAGCGCTCATACAGCGTGTGGCGTGCCCGCATATCTCCCCGTTGGCATTGCAACGACAATTCTTCCTCTGACATATCGGCTTTCATCTGCATTTTAATATGAAATGTCCTTGCGGCAAAAATACTGCACATAAAGAGAAATAAATTTTATTCTAAATTATTTTTAACAATTTAAGATGCAGTAAAAAGTAAATTTATCCGTTATATAAACGGATTATAAAAGCAACAGCCATGAAACGACGAAATTGTTTACAACAAATTATTGGAATATTACTCTGCTGCACATTATTCTCCTCGTGTCTGGATGATAATGAACCCGAAACCTTTTTTCCGACACTGGGAACTGTCAATGCAGATGAAAACGACATAACAATAGAATCTGACTCATATGGATTATTAATTCCGACTAACCCCGGATTCATTACTTCCACCCAAACAGATTCTACGGGGCAAAGAATACTTGCTGTTTTTCAATATACAGAAAACACAACTAAAGAAGGAAAAACAGGTATGCAGGTAGAACTAGTAAGAGTAAACAAAGTATTAACCAAAAAAGCTGATGACTTACGAATTGGTATAGAAGATGTATTTGGCAATAGTCCTATTCAAATTACAGCTGCTTCTATCAGTCAGAAACATCTGAACATTCAATATGAATATTATGGAAGTACAAACATCAGCCACCGAATCAGCCTAGTGTTAAATTCTGAAACTCAACTGGATGAAAATGGGTTACTACAGGTAGAATTCCGTCACAATAATCAAGGAGATACTTATTCTGAAAGATTGTGGGGAATTGTTTCATATACACTGGAAAGCATCCCTGATTATGATGAGTCTAAATGTAAGGGATTTAAGATTATCTATGACAGCGGGGCAAACAGTCGTGCAGAATGGATAGTTAAAATAAACTCTCAAGGTACACAAACAGAACAAAATCCGTCACGTTATATTGAGTCTTGTTGTTTCTAAGTTTATATCTCTGCACCATTCAGTAACAGCCCCTTCCCTCTTTTCGGGCTGTTCTGAATGGTTTTTTATTTTATTACTTCACATATGCTTTTTCTGTATGGCGATACCCACGCAAGAAATCATTTATCTCCATACGTTTTTTACCAGCCAGCTGTAACGAAAGAACATTCACATATCCGTCAGACGATGCTATTTTAAAATATGTTTTACAGTCGGTTACAATAGTACCCGGAGCCAATGAATGTTCACAGAATAATTTTTCAGTTTCAAATATCTTCAGCATAACAGGATCAGTCCCTTCCTGATAAAGTTCAGTCCATGCAGCTGGATAAGGTGATAAACCACGTACAAAATCGTAGATCCGTTTCACGCCTATTGTCCAATCGATACGACAGGTTTCTTTAAATATCTTTGGAGCAGGACGAAGTTCACCAACCTGAGCCAATTCTTCTTGTGGAATTGTTTTTACAGAACCTTCCAGAATAGCATCCACAGTCTTCAAAACCAAATCACCTCCCAAACGCATCAAACGTTCATAAACAACCTCCACATTATCAGTATCAGCTATAGGTACACGGACCTGATCTATAATCTCTCCTGTATCAATTTCATGCTTCAGGAAAAAGGTTGTAATACCAGTTTCGGTATCTCCATTTATCACAGCCCAATTTATCGGAGCTGCCCCACGGTATTGAGGAAGCAATGAAGCATGAAGATTAAACGTACCCAAACGCGGCATACTCCATACGACTTCAGGCAACATACGAAAAGCGACCACAATCTGTAAGTCAGCATTCAGGCTCCGAAGTTCTGCTACAAACTCTTCATTTTTTAATTTTTCAGGCTGTAGCACTTTTAAACCTTGGGAAACCGCATATTGTTTTACCGGACTCGGTTGCAATACACTTCCGTGACGCCCCATCGGTTTATCAGGCATCGTGATGACACCTACTATATTATATCCTCCCTCTACCAGTCTTTTTAAACTTTCCACTGCAAACTCGGGAGTTCCCATATATACAATTCTCAAATCCTTCTTATCCATAAGTCTTGTACTTTTTATTCAGCTGAAATATCCACCAATACCTGACGATAGGTATTCAACATTTTTGATTTCGAAACAAACCCAATATACTTATTATCCTCATCAACTACAGGTAAGTTCCAGGCCCCTGTCTGGTCAAACTTCTTCATCACAACTTCCATAGAGTCTGTACTAATAATAGGTGCTTTAGGAGGCTTCATAAAACTTTCTACCCGGAAACGGTGATATAATTCCTGACGGAAAATAATATTACGAATATCATCAAGAACTACTATACCAATTAATTCATCATTTACATCAACCACAGGAAAAAGGTTACGGCTAGATTGAGAAATACGCTTCACCATCTCACCTAAATCCATATCAGGACGTACTTTCAGAAAATCTGTTTCCACAATACTCTCCATATTCATCAGTGTCAATACCGCCTTATCTTTATGATGGGTTATCAGCTCGCCTGTTTTTGCCAGACGCATAGAATAAATACTATGAGGCTCAAATACGATGATAGTCAGATAGGCACATACAGAAACAATCATTAGCGGAAGAAACAAATCATATCCACCTGTCAGTTCTGCAATCAAGAAAATACCCGTCAGTGGAGCATGCATAACTCCCGACATCAGACCAGCCATTCCCATCAGAGCAAAATTCTTTTCCGGAATATATGTATTTCCGATATGGAACTCATTACATACATACGAAAAGACAAACCCCGATATACATCCCAAAAACAGACTAGGAGCAAAAATACCACCGCAACCACCACCTCCATTTGTTGCACTAGAAGCAAAAACCTTAAACAAGATTATCAAAATAAGGTATACGACCAACAGATGCGTGCTACCATAAAACAATGAATTGTTCATTACAGTATTCCACTCTTCCGAGGTTTCACCGTTTAACAACAAACTAATGGTATCATATCCTTCACCATATAATGGTGGAAAAAGAAATATCAGAATACTCAGCATAGCTCCACCAATAACAAACTTAACATAAGGATTGGAATACCGGCGGAATATATTTTCTATCCAGTTCATTGAACGAGTAAAATACCAAGCAACCAAGCCACAAAATATACCTAAAGCGATGGCATATGGAATGCGTTCGAGCGAAAAAGGATAATCCAGATGAAACTGAAACATTGCTTCTGTACCCAAAAGCAGATACGAAACAGAAGCTGCGGTAACACTCGTTATCAGCAACGGAAGAAGTGAAGCCATCGTCAGATCTATCATCAACACCTCCAGCGTAAATACTAATCCAGCTATAGGAGCTTTAAAAATACCAGATACAGCACCAGCCGCTCCACAACCAACCAGCAACATCAAGGTCTTGTGATCCATACGGAAAACACTTCCCAAATTAGAGCCTATAGCAGATCCTGTCAATACAATCGGCGCCTCAGCTCCTACAGATCCACCACATCCGATAGTTATGGCAGAAGCACAAACCGACGACCAAATATTATGCCGTTTAATGCGACTTTGTTTACGCGATATGGCATAAAGAATCTTAGTTACACCATGACTGATATCATCACGTACCACCTTACGGATAAACAAACTGGTTATAAAAATACCCGCTACCGGATATACCAGATAAAGCCAGTTTGCCCCCATAGGGTCAAAATTCTCTGTCAGGAACTCCTTTATATATTCTACAAGAAACTTCAACACATAAGCAGCCAATGCGGTAAATATACCAACAAGAAAACTCAATATTAAAATAAACTGCTTATTTGTAATATGTTTTTCCCTCCATCGGATAAAACGTTGAAGCAAATCGAACTTATCTTGTGAAGTTTTCATCGAACGCGTAATTTTTTATTCTCTTATAACTTTCACAACACCGCCCTTACCTAATTTAATAATACTGGAAGGCTTAGGATGATCATTTTCTTCACGACGAAAATCAACTACATAATCTACCGCATTCTTTATTTCCTCACTTATCTCAGAAAAAATAGCAGGTGCAGGCTGGCCGCTGATATTGGCAGAAGTTGAAACTATCGCTTTACGAAAGCGGAAACATAATTCTTTCGAAAAGGTTTCATTTGTTACACGAATACCCACACTGCCATCCTCTGCAAGCAAATTAGGAGCTAAATTACGTGCTCCATCATAAATTATAGTAAGAGGTTTGGTAGTCATTTCGATTAAATCCCAAGCAACAGGAGGTACATCACTAACATAAAAATCGACCTTCACCGGACTATCTACAAGTACCAGCATTGCTTTACTGTCAGCTCTATGCTTAATTTCATATACTCGCTTTACAGCTTCCTCATTGGTTGCATCGCAGCCTATTCCCCAAACGGTGTCAGTCGGATAAAGTATCACACCGCCTTTTTGCATGATCTCACATGCCTTTTTAATTTCATCTTTCATCATAATGACTGTTCTCGCTAGTTTATTCAAAGCCTCACAAAAGTACAAATGATTTTTATGATAGCCCAAAAAACTTTCATTAAATTTGCATGAAAGAGCTTTTACGTCAAAACATGAACACGAGCCGGAAAATCATACACATAGATATGGATGCATTTTACGCTTCTGTAGAACAGCGTGACAATCCAGATTTAAAAGGTAAGCCTGTAGCAGTCGGACATTCAGAGAAACGAGGAGTTGTGGCTGCTGCAAGTTACGAAGCACGCAAGTATGGAGTGCGTTCGGCTATGTCATCGGTAAAAGCATTAAAAATCTGCCCAGAACTGATATTCGTAGAAGGGCGTATGGATGTATACAAAAGTGTATCGGCACAGATTCACGAAATTTTTCACGAATATACAGACATTATTGAACCGATATCACTTGACGAAGCATTTCTGGATGTGACAGAAAATAAAAAAGACATCAAACTGGCTGTAGATATAGCCCGGGAAATAAAAATCCGGATACGAAAAGAGTTAAACCTTGTAGCCTCTGCCGGAATATCATATAATAAATTCCTGGCCAAAGTTGCTTCCGATTTGCGCAAGCCAGACGGTCTTTGTACTATACACCCCGACCAAGCTGAAGAATTCATTGCCGGATTACCGATTGAAGCTTTTTGGGGAGTAGGACCTGTCACAGCCAAAAAGATGCACACATTGGGAATCTACAATGGAAGTAGGCTTCGTAACTGTTCACTAGAAATGTTGACAAGGCAATTTGGAAAAATGGGGCAAGTATATTACGACTTTGCCCGAGGCATAGATAATCGTCCGGTTGAAGCTATACGTATCCGGAAATCAATAGGATGTGAGCACACACTCGAAAAAGACATATCACTCAAATCATCTGTTATCATAGAACTGTACCATGTCGCATGCGAATTGGCAGAACGGCTTAAAGCCAAAGATTTTCAAGGCAGTACACTTACACTGAAAGTAAAATTTCACGATTTTACCCAGATTACACGCAGTATTAGTGTTAACAAACAGTTGCATACTTTGCAAGATATCCTTCCGCTGTCCAAACAATTACTTGCGGAAGTAGACTACGAGCAACATCCTATACGGCTTCTCGGACTCTCCGTTTCTAACCCCAAAGAAGAAGAATCTCAATTTACAGAAAGCAATAAAGAAAAATGGATCCAATTAACTCTGAATTTTAAAGAATAAAAGAGAAAAGTGTCTTCATTCTCAAAAAATCTGACGTTTTTTCAATAAAAACACGACAAAATCCCTGAAAATTATCCGAATATTTTTAGCTTTATGTTTAATCTTTCTTAATGAAAGAATCGCTATATGAAAGTTTTTTAGTATTTTTGTAGCCAAATCCGGTGTATAATAATGAGACAACTAAAGATTACCAAAAGTATCACTAACCGAGAGAGTGCTTCTCTTGATAAGTATTTGCAGGAAATCGGTCGCGAGGACCTGATTACGGTTGAAGAAGAAGTAGAACTCGCTCAGCGTATTCGTAAGGGGGACCGCATTGCTTTGGAGAAACTTACACGTGCCAACTTGCGATTCGTAGTATCAGTAGCCAAACAGTACCAAAATCAAGGCTTGAGCCTTCCTGACTTGATAAACGAGGGAAATCTAGGTTTGATAAAGGCTGCTGAAAAGTTTGACGAAACTCGTGGATTTAAATTTATCAGTTATGCTGTATGGTGGATCCGCCAGTCTATTCTTCAAGCTTTGGCAGAACAATCGCGAATCGTACGTTTACCGTTGAATCAAGTTGGTTCACTGAACAAAATCAGTAAGGCATTCTCTAAGTTCGAACAAGAAAACGAACGTCGTCCTTCACCGGAAGAACTAGCAGACGAACTTGAGATTCCGGTAGATAAAATTTCAGATACGCTGAAAGTTTCAGGACGCCACATTTCTGTAGATGCTCCTTTCGTAGAAGGAGAAGACAACAGCTTGCTGGATGTCCTTGTAAACGACGACTCTCCAATGGCGGACCGTTCGCTGGTTAATGAATCACTTTCGAGGGAAATCGACAGAGCACTTTCTACGCTAACCGAAAGAGAAAAGGATATTATCCAAATGTTTTTCGGTATTAACACGCAAGAAATGACGTTGGAAGAAATCGGCGATAAATTCGGCCTCACACGTGAGCGCGTACGCCAGATTAAAGAAAAAGCTATCAGAAGATTAAGACAAAATTCTCGTAGCAAGTTGCTCAAATCTTATTTAGGGTAATAAGATAAAGATCGTTTCCGAAAACAAAACAGGATGCAACAGTGGGCAGAGCGCCACACTATTGCATCTTTTTTTATATCCATGCGTTTTTCTTTGTTAATTTTCTCTATTCCTTTTTCATATATTATCGCAAATATCTATTTTTGTGACCTAAAATAAACTAAATCATGAAATATCTTAAATTACTCTGCCTTTTATTGGTTGCGTCTGCAATTTTCCCTGCGCTGGCAAAATCACCAAAAGACAAACATAAATACGGTGTTTACATTACAGGAGTTTCTGCATCATTTTCAGATTCTTTGGTTTACTTTACTAATATACAGTACGTAGACAGTGCTGCTGTTGATGATAAGGATCTGCTTGTCGGACGTGCAGAATACAGCATGCAGCTTAAAGATTATCTGGAGTCAAACAAACAGTTAAAAAACCGCACTTGCTTCGTTTATTTCAACCGGAAAAAGAAAAATCTGCAAAAAGAAATAAACAAGCTGAAGGAAAAATATCAGAAGAATAAAAGTATCGTGGTATTAGAGGTTGATTCTGAATTTATCTTCAAGAAAGCCGAATTATATTATTAAGCATGAAAAAAATCCTGCTATATATTGTTTCGACCTTAATTCTGGTTGCTTGTTCTGATGAAATTCCCGAACATCATCAGCCTGTCCGTGCAAAACGTGCCGTACTTGCCTATATGGTAGCCAACAATAATCTCGATGGGCTTATTATGCAAAATATACAATGGATGTACGAAAGTCTTTCTACAGCCAAGGATAATTGTACACTGGTAATTTACTACAAACCATCAGAAAGCAACCAGTACATGAAAACGGCAGAGATACTTGAGTTCACAACCGACGGATATGGAAGAATAAACGGACAAACAATATTAAGTGGTTCTTCGCTTACTTCAGAAAACGTTATATTGCAGGCCGTTCATCATCAGGCATCAATAGGAATTGCAACCGATCCTTTTATCATGGCAGAAAATCTTCGTATGATGCAAGACATAGCACAAGCAGAATCATACGGATTGATCTTGGGATCTCATGCCAGTGGATGGCTTCCATCTCCTAACGCAATAAGTACATTTTCTTTTGGATGGGACGGAGTGGAAAGTAATACCATTGACATACCCGAACTTGCAACTACTCTGGAACAAAGTTTTCCTGAAAATAATCTCGACTTTACGCTGTTCGATGCCTGTATGATGGGGACAGCTGAAGTCTTTTATGAATTACGCAATGCTACCCACTACTGTATTGCCTCAGTAATGGAAACTCCTGCTGCAGGATTTCCTTATAACCGCTTTTTCACCGGTTTATACGAGAGTGATATAGATTATGCAAAGGTTTGTAATGAAACCGTACAATACAATAAGGAAAACAGATGGTGGGGAACATACGCAGCAGTAGACTGCACTGCAATGGAAAATGTAGCTCAGGCTATAAAGGCAGAGCTAAAGGAACACCAGTCCGAATTAAGTACACTCGACTATACTCAGATACAACAATACGGTTACGAAAAATATAAAAACTTCTCATTCGACTTACTCGATTTTATCAAACAACTTAATGGAGGTACTATTCCAGCTACAGTAGAAAATAGTTTGTCTCAAGCTGTTGTAGCAAAGAATTGCCTGAATGGAGAAGAATATCCATTGGGAACTTTAAAAATAGCTCCGGAACGTTTCTGCGGTATGGGTATGTATTTCCCCGGCAGAAATATCAGTTATACGTGGGACAGATACTGTCAGTCATCTATCGCATGGTATAACGCTGCCGGGTGGGATAAAATACAACCCTAATCGATTTATTTCTTCAGTACTTCAATCAATTGAGGCATCATCGAAGGCAGGGTATGTTCGCATTGTGCCGTAAAGAAATTGCCATCAATTTCATACTCAGCATCCGTAGCAATCCCTTTGCTTATAGCCGATTTTACCATTGGATGAAGGGCAAGTCGCTTACCTTCTGTCACACCGGCTATTTCAAACATCAGTGCAGCAGCACAATGCCCTGCCATCAGTTTACCTTTTTCTGCAAATTCCTTAATAACCTGCATCATAGCAACATAAGGAGCTTCTGAAGCATGCTCTCCAAAAACAGGAATCGCATCTCCACAAGAAAAGACCAGTGCATCGTACTCATCGGCATGCCCTTTCAAATGTTCTACAGTATCATCTGTGCGAAGTGCGATACCTGAATTCGTACGAATATCAGTCGTTTCCGCTACGGCATAGACACGATACTCAATTTTGTTTTCGTAAAAACTTTCCAAGTACTGAAACAGCCCCAATCCATTTACCGGATTGACGGCTAATACTGCAACACGCTTTGCCATAATTCTAGTTTTTTTTAAATATACATTAGTTATTATTAGTAACTTTATTACTTTTGTGTTGCAAATGTATCGACCTTACCCGGATAATACAAGAAGGCACATCAACGTCAGTCACTTACACCAGTGTAAGTATTATTATAAAACAAGCATTTACAAACTGTTAATATATGCAAAACTTTCATCATTCAGGTATATGTCCTATTCGAGATATCATCGCACGCATCAGTACCAAATGGGCAATGCTGGTTTTAACAACCCTTCATACCAACGGAGCTATGCGGTTCAATGACATACAGAAAAGTATCGGAGAGATCTCACAACGAATGCTAACTGTTACATTACGCTCTTTAGAAACAGACGGACTGATAAAACGCACCGTTTATCCGGAAGTTCCCCCTCGCGTGGAATATAAGTTGACTCAACGAGGTGAAAGTTTAATGCCAATATTGAAAATGTTAACCGATTGGGCACTTGATCATGCAGAAGAAATCATGAAAGACCGACAAAAGTAACTATACAGCAAAATAGAAAAGTTATATTCACATGCGTTTTTCATATTTGATTTAGTTTAATTATTTTTGCAATATATGACAAATGATTTTGCATACAGCTATTTTTACAATAATCCTTGAATCACCAACAAAATCAGTATATCATACTTATGAAAAACGACCTCATGTCTTTGATAAACTTTACCGCATGAAAATCTTACTGAAATATATCATTATTCTCCTTGTATGGGCTATAAGTACTACTGCTCAGGCTGAATTGACAAACAAGATGTTCAACATCAGACATATCGGTCACGTAGAAGGACTTAGCAGCCAACGAGTGTTTTCAATCGTAGAAGACAACCATCATGCAATGTGGATTGCAACAAAAGCAGGTATAGACCGATACAATGGCCAGATGGTAAAAAACTATACCTTAGAGGGAAACTTCTATTATGGTGATATGGCTGGACGCAGAATCCGCTTACTGTATCACGAAAAGTACGGATTATGGGCATACGATCACACTGGCAGAATCTATCGATACCGGCCTGATACAGACAGTTTCGAACAAGAATTATATTTAGGCGAATCTATCAAGGGAGAAATTATCCTGAATAAGCTCTGTATGGACCCAAACGGAACATTATGGCTGGGGTTAAGTAAAGGATTATACAAAAAAGCTCCCGATGAAGCTGTTTCACAGATTATTCCGAATAAGTACATCAATGACATTATCTGTGTAGGAGATTCTCTATTTACAGGAACATCCAACGGAGTGTTATATATATCATGTTCAAATCCTCGGCACACCAAAGTTCTCACAGAGAACAAAAACGTACAAACTCTTTTTTATGATAGCGCACATAAACAGCTTTGGATCGGAACATTCAATAATGGACTATGGACACTGGATCCGACAACTGGCATAGTAGAACACATCGAAAAACAGAACTCCTGCTTTTCCAGTCCCATCCGGGCCATCACAGCCTACGACGACCATACCCTACTGATCGGAATAGATGGAGGAGGTGTACATACAGTCAATCTGGAAACTAAAAGAAGTAATCTTTTTATCAATACAGAAGATAACAGCGATATCTACCTGCAAGGAAATGGAGTTTATGCCGTAACCCGCGATCATCAGGGAAATATCTGGATAGGAAGTTATACGGGAGGAGTATCTGTTGCTATCTACCTGAAATATCCTATAACTATCCTCAACCATGAAAGAGGTAATCCACAATCGCTGGCAAACGATAATGTCAATGATATCGAAGAAAATACCAACGGTGATATATGGTTTGCCACTGACGACGGAATCAGTATTTTAACTCCCTCCGGCATCTGGAAACATATACTGAAATCAACCGTTACCGTAACGTTGTGCAAAGGTAAAGACAGCAATATATGGGCCGGAACCTACGGAGACGGTGTGTATCAAATAGATAAGTCCGGAAAAACAACCACACACCTCACAGAAGGAAAAGGAGAACTGACTACCAACTACATATTCTCGATCACCGAAGATTATGACGGCGACTTGTGGATTGGGGGACTTGATGGCGGACTGGTTAAATGGGACAAATCAAGACAACGTAAACAGGTGTTCGATGTGAACTGGATACACTCCATTATGGCTATAAACCATCATCAGATAGCAGTAGCCACAGTAAACGGCTTCTGCATAATAGACAAACAGAGTGGAACTGTCAAACCTTATGCTACCACTCAAGATCTCAATGAGCAAAATGCCAGTGCTTACATCATTTCCATGCTTTTTAATGATGACGGAACGGTATGGTTAGGTACAGAAGGAGGAGGACTGAGTTTATATAACATGAATACTCACGAGCTGAAAACATTTACTACCCACGAAGGTATGTTGTCTGACGACGTATACAGTCTGCAACGGGATTCCCAGGGAGGTATATGGGCAAGTACAGGAAAAGGACTGGCTATTGTTAAAGACTTCCAGGTATCAAATTTGAATTATATCTATGACATAGACAAAGTATATAATAAATCATCGTATACCCAGTTATCTGATGGAAGATTTGCATACGGAAGCACTAACGGAGCTGTATTTATTTCTCCCGACGCAGTAATGATGGTAGATTATCAAGCTCCACTGCGATTTACCGATTTACGAGTTGAATATCTCAATCCGCATGAAGCCAGACAGCTACATCCCTGCATCTATCAGATGCTAGTCGATAAGGACGTCCATCTGGGATACAGCCACAATTCGTTTGTCGTTACGTTCGAATCTATAAACTATCGGTTCCAGCACGACATTGCTTATCAGTATATTTTAGACGGATACGAAAAGTCATGGAGTAATCTATCTTCAAACGGATCTGTACGATATACCAATGTATCTCCCGGAACATATACACTCAAAGTACGCAGTTTGAGAAAAAGTAATGGAGAAATTATATCCGAGCAGACACTACCCATACAAATCGCACAGCCCTGGTGGAACTCATGGTATGCATGGATAGTATATATCTGTCTGGTAGGAGGTATTTTTTACTTTATCCTCCGCTTCAAGAGCAACCAGCTTCAGAAGCAATATGATGAAGACAAAATCAAATTCTTCATAGATACGGCTCACGACATCAGAACTCCGGTTACACTGATTATGGCCCCACTGGAAGATTTAGGAAAACAACAGGAACTATCTGTCGATGCACGTCAGCTGCTGGATATGGCACGTAACAACACGCGCAAGCTTCACACTCTCATCACACAACTGCTGGAGTTTGAGAAAGTAGATACACACAAGAAGTCTATCACACTGGAACCTGTAAACCTGAGTGAACTGCTTGTTGAAGAATGTGCAAGCTTCCAGGCACTATGCGACAAAAAACAGTTGCATTTGCATATTTCATTACCAGATCAGGATGTATATGCCATGGCAGACAGACATCTAATGGAAATGTTACTCGACAATTTACTCTCCAATGCATGCAAGTACACTCCATCACACGGAAATATAGAAATAAGTCTGCGATATAATAAGCAAAAAGTTATCATCGAAGTAAAAGACAATGGCATCGGTATACCCTCCAAAGCCAGAAAACACTTATTTAACAGTGTATACCGGGCTGAAAATGCCAGAGAATCACACGAGTCTGGCACAGGATTCGGTTTATTGCAGGTACAGCGTATTGTAAAGATGCTACATGGAAAAGTATCTTATGAATCAGAAGTAAACAAAGGTACAACATTCTCTGTTACATTACAGAAAGCTCATAATACAGCTGCCGTATCACAAACACTTCAGGCTACTTCACACCTATCATCACCTTCACAACAAAACGAAAATACTACATATTCTTCACCAGAGAAGAAAGAGGTTGAAGAGAAACTGGAAGGTAAAGATACGTTGCTGATAGTAGAAGATCACGAAGAATTGCGCTACTATCTACGCAAGACCTTTGAACACTATTATCGTGTCATTGATGTCGCAAATGGGAAAGAAGCTCTCGATTATCTGTCGAATGAATATCCCGATCTGATCTTATCGGATGTAATGATGCCGGGGATTCAGGGGGACGAATTATGTCAAATGGTAAAAGAAAATCCGGATACAGCCGGTATACCTTTTATCTTGCTCACTGCCAAAACCAATTATGATGCCGTAGTAGAAGGATTGAAAAAAGGCGCAGACGATTATATCCCCAAACCTTTTAGTACCGAAATACTAAAGTTAAAGGTACGCGGATTCATAGAAAACAGAAATCGTCAGCGAGATTTCTTCATGCGACAAGCTCTCAAAGAGGTAGAAAATGGCAGAAACAATACCACATCAACTCCTGACCAGCCAGCTCAACAAAGTGATGACACCATTGATAACCAGCCGGCACTTTCCGAAAGTGACCATGCATTTGTGATACGTGCTACTCAACTGGTCATTGAGAATATCAGCAATGCAGAATTCAATATCAACAGTCTGTGTCAGGAAATGGCTATGAGCCGTACTCTCTTTTACAGCCGGCTCAAATCGCTGACAGGAAAAGCTCCGCAAGAGTTTATCCGTATCATCCGGTTACAACAAGCAGCCGAACTGCTGAAGCAAGGCAAAAACGTGACAGAAGTAGCTACTGATACAGGATTTATAAATGTAAAATATTTCAGCATGCTATTCAAAAAACAATTTGGCATTCAGCCCAGCAAATATGAGCAGGACAGTTCAGCCTCATCATCAGACAAGCAATAAGAAATTCATTTAGTCTTACATAAGAAAGTCGGTAAAAACAGTTTACCGGCTTTTTTATGCCTTCTTCTCTCAAAAACGACTCTTTTCACCGGCATAAAGCTGTTTCAGATAGTCATAAAGCTATCACTTCCAGTAGAAATGTCAGCAATCAAACCTTATATGTCAGCTATCTGACCATCTTATTTGCATACAATCCCCACTTTTGCACAGAGCTCAACAGCCACACGGCGTATTAGTCACCGCAGCTACAACCGGGCTCCCTACGAACCGATAATGATCTTAACCCATAAATATCTGTAATATGAAAAAAGTAAAAATTCTACTGGCACTGGCAATGTGCTCAATGTATCAGTCCTGCTCATCCGATGAAGTAAACATGAATCCGCAGGAAGAATCTCAGGAAAAAGTTGTATTTAAAGATGACTTCGAAACGTTCGACAGCAATGTATGGACCAAAGAAGAACACGAAGCCGGATGGGTAAATCAAGAACTGCAAATATATGATGCAGCACATGTATCGACCGGAACAGATGAAGGACGATCTGTACTTATTTTAACGGCAGAACGGAAAGGAGACAAAATCTATTCCGGAAGAGTAAACAGTCAAGGTAAAAAAAGTTTTCAATATGGTAAGATAGAAGCAAGCATCAAGCTTCCCCAAACAGCAAATGGTCTATGGCCTGCATTTTGGATGATGGGCGACAATAATATGCCTTGGCCTCAGTGCGGAGAAATCGATATTATGGAAATGGGACAGGAAAACGGTATAATCAACGGTACGTCTGAAACCTATCTCAACACCGCCATCCACTATGGAACCGACTACGAAAGCGGACATCGTCAGGAATATCATGCCGATAATGTTTCACAGAGTCTGCAAGATGGGAAATATCATACCTACTTGCTGGAATGGAATGAAAACAGTCTGACTGTAAGCATAGACGGAACCAAGTTTTACACTTTCGACATCAGCAAAGTCAGCGGACGTTATGAATATTTTCACCATAACTTCTACATCCTGTTCAATCTGGCTGTAGGTGGAAGTTTTACCGGCATCACAGATGTCAATGCCATCACTGCATTGAAAGACGGAGAGAAGGTAAACATGTATATCGACTGGATAAAAGTTTATTAATCTTAATACAAACAAATCTATGAAAACAAAAAATTGCAGGTACACACTATTATGTGGCACACTCTCACTTTGTTTTATAGGTGGAATTTCACCGATGAAAGCAATTACCCAACCAGTTCATTCTGCTGTTGAGCAACAGACCCACACTGTAACCGGAACTGTAACCGATGCTACCGGTCCCGTTATCGGAGCATCAGTTATAGAAAAAGGAAATACTACCAACGGAACCATCACCGACTTAGATGGAAAGTTTACATTAAACGTAGCTCCAGGTGCAACACTGGTTATCAGTTACATTGGCTACAAAACGATAGAAATAGAAGCAAGTAAAAAGCCATTGAATATTGTCATGGCTGAAGACAGTAAGGTATTGAATGAAGTAGTAGTAACTGCATTAGGTATCAAAAGAGAACGTAAGGCATTGGGCTACGGAGTTGATGAGGTAAAAGGCGAATCGCTTACAAAAGCCAAGGAAACAAATGTAATCAACTCGATGGCAGGTCGCGTTCCGGGACTTGTAGTCAGCCAGACAGCCGGAGGTCCTTCCGGATCAACACGAGTTATTTTGCGTGGTAGTACAGAAATGACAGGAAACAACCAGCCGTTGTATGTCATCGACGGTGTGCCTCTTGATAATACCAACTATGGTAGTGCAGGTACTTCAGGAGGTTTCGATTTAGGTGACGGAATTTCCAGTATCAATCCCGATGATATCGAAAACATGTCTGTATTGAAAGGTCCTGCTGCATCTGCTCTTTACGGTAGCCGTGCCAGTCATGGAGTTATCCTCATTACAACCAAAAAAGCCAATGGAAAAGAGAAATTCAGTGTAGAATATAATGGTACACTCACCTTCGATACTCAGTTGGCTAAATGGAACGATATACAGCAGGTATATGGTATGGGAAGCAACGGAACATACAGCATCGATGCCATTTCAAATACGAACAAAAGCTGGGGACCAAAAGCTGACGGCAGTAATATGCTGACATATTTTGACGGTGTAGCACGTCCTTATCTCATCATTCCAGACAATACTTCCGGATTCTTCCAAACAGGTCTGACAGCTACCAATACAGCTATCATCAGTGCCAACAGCGGACATACAGGTGTACGTTTCACCTATACCGATATGAGAAACAAAGATATTGTTCCTCAGTCGAACATGAGCCGTGACATTTTCAACCTGCGTACCAACACCAGTCTGGGAAAGGTAGATGTTGACTTCAGTGCCAACTATACTCGCGAAGCTGTAAAAAATCGCCCGGCACTGGGTGACAGCAAATCGAACATCGGAAAGAACCTGATGACTCTGGCAACAACCTACGATCAGGAATGGCTGAAAAACTATCAGGATGAAAACGGTGAATATTCCAACTGGAATGGTATGGACCCATACAACGTAAATCCTTACTGGGACGTTTACAAAAACTCCAACAATTCGAAGAAAGACCAGTTCCGTTTCAATGGAAAAGCAATCTGGAACATTAACAAACACCTGAAACTGCAAGGTACAATCGGTGCAGAACTGAACTACTTCATATTCGAAGATTTCAAAGCTCCTACTACCCCGGGATACGAAGCCGGTTATTTGCAGAACAGTAATTTCCGTAACCGCATGTACAACTTCGAACTACTTGCCCTCTATAACAATACGTGGGGAGATTTCGATTTCAATGCAACATTGGGAGGAAACGTTTACAAGGTCAATAATCAGACTACCGTCACTACTGCCCAGGATATGCAGATTCGTGATGTAGTAGCCCTGATGAGCTTCAATGAAACCAGCTTGGAACAGAACAGTTACCGTAAACAAATCAATTCGGTTTATGGTGCAGTAAACGTAGGATGGAAACATTTGGTTTATCTCGATGCAACTTTACGCGGCGACCAGTCGTCTACCCTGCCTATCGGAAACAATGTATATGTTTATCCGTCATTCTCCGGAAGTTTTGTATTCTCGGAATTACTAAAACAAAGTGACCTGATGCCTTACGGAAAGTTCCGTTTATCATGGGCACAAGTAGGTAGCGACACCGATCCTTATCAGTTGGGACTGGTTTACAGCAAATCGAAATTTACCTACCCGGGCTATACCATCGGATACATCAATAATTCGACAATGCCTAATAAAAACTTGAAACCGACTAAGACCAACTCTTTCGAACTTGGTCTGGAGATGAAGTTCCTGAAGAACCGTATCGGACTCGACTTTACTTACTACACTCAAAACAGTAAGAATCAGATTATGGGTATGGCCAGTTCATGGACTTCCGGTTATAATTACCGCCTGATCAACGCTGGTGAAATTGAAAATAAAGGTATCGAAATCGCACTTAACACACGTCCGATAGAACTTAAGGATTTCTCCTGGGATTTGAACCTGAACTTTTCAAAGAACAGCAATAAAGTAAAGAAACTGGTAGATGGCATGGACATGTTCGAACTTGAAAAAGCAGCATGGCTGGATGTACAAGTTGCAGCAAAAGTCGGCGAGAACTTCGGAGCCATCGTAGGACCGGACTTCAAACGCAATGAAAACGGAGATATTCTTATAGACCCGCAGACCGGACTTCCACAGTACGACAAGAGCAATCATGTACTGGGTAATGCTTCCTGGGACTGGACCGGAGGTCTTGGAACAACGCTTACTTATAAAAACTTATCTCTCTCTGCTCTTTTCGATATCAAAGTCGGAGCTGACCTCTATTCTATGTCTGCCCGTGCTTCTTATGAATCTGGTAAAAGTAAAGAAACACTCGCGGGCCGTGAAGAATGGTATCGCTCGGAAGAACAACGCCAGGCCGCAGGTATTGCCAAAGGTTCTCCCGACTGGACTCCTACCGGTGGTTTCATTGCTCCGGGTGTAATTGATAACGGTGACGGAACTTATCGTCCGAATGATATTTACATTAACCCGGAAGATTACTGGATGAGTGTCTGCCGAAATGCTCCGTCAATGTTTATCTACGACAATTCATACATCAAATGCCGTGAAATCACCTTAAGCTACAGAGTACCTCAGTCATGGCTGAAAAACGTAGTAAAAGGACTCACAGTTTCATTCGTTGCACGTAATCCGTTTATCGTATGGAAGAATATTCCAAACATTGATCCGGATTCAAACTATAACAATACAACCGGTATGGGATTGGAATATGGTTCACTCCCATCACGCAGAAGTTACGGATTCAATGTCAATCTCAAATTCTAAAGATAGTTCACTACGTAATATCAATACTTCGGTAAATTTTTACCGAAAGATTAAAAGTTAAACAATAGAACCGGCA
>ERZ773243.1714-NODE-1714-length-22092-cov-4.306621_pt1 | contig 22092 bp, 25 predicted proteins | sample MGYA00580520_ERZ773243 | MGnify/ENA primary metagenome ERZ773243 (study PRJEB29015, sample SAMEA2737747) | human gut metagenome | biome: human gut; feature: human-associated habitat; material: faeces | place: China | collected 2012 ... | reverse complement strand
CCTAACTTGTTCTTTTATACATATTATATAAGAAAAAAATAAAAAAGGAGGCTTAAATGACAATGAAAGATAAAGTCATAAGACAAACAGAAGAATTTGTTAAAAAAATTAAAAAAGAAAAGTAAAATTATAAATTTCCTCTTAAATGAACATATTTTTATTGAATATTTAAATAAGGAGGAAATTTATAAGATGAACAAATTAGATATTATTCAGGAATTGCAGAAACACGATGGAACTATATTATCATTCCCAAATAGAGGACCCTGGGGGGATAATAAATATAGAGGGAATTGTTCCGGATGGATACAGGCTTTTCTTATATGGAAATACCATATAGAAAAATTAGCTGAATTATTTAGTGGCTCAGGAACAGGATATGACGTAGCTAAAGATATGGGAATATCATATATAGGAGCTGATTTAAATCCAAATCCTAAAAGACCAGGCATTTTAACAATCGATGCTTTTAATGATGAGGTTCCGGAAGAATTTTATGGAGCTGATATGATATTTATGCATCCTCCATATGGTGCAGAAATTCATATACCTTATGCCGGAAGCATGTACCCTGACCCAACAGGCGAATTATCTAAAAAAGATTTAGGACAAATGAAATGGGACACATTCATGAAAATTCTGAATGCTGTAATTATGAAGTATTATGCATCTATGGAATCCGGCTCTAGAATGGCTGTACTTATGGGAGATGTTAGACGCAATGGTTTTCATTCTATGTTTACAGATATTGTAAAACCGGGTTCTTTGGAACAGATAATTATTAAAGGACAACATAACTGTGTATCAAATGGTAGATATTATTCTAATAAAAACTTTGTACCAATAGAACACGAATATATTATGGTTCTTAAAAAATTAGCTCCATATATTATTGATTTTGCACTTCCGCAAAAATATAAAACTGACATTAGAGATAGCCAAAGTGGAACTTGGTGTGATGTTGTTTATGCAGCGTTATCTAAATTGGGCAAAAAAGCTACATTAAATGATATTTATAAAGAAATAGATGGTCATAAAAAGTGTGAAAATAATGTCCATTGGAAAGAAAAAATACGTCAGACATTGCAAAAATATAATATTTTCATAAGCAATGAACGTGGGATTTGGGCTATAATTTAAAAAAAGGACGCGTAAGCGTCCCTTTTTTATGCGTCAAGATAAGTAAACTAATAATATAAAAAGTATAAATTCCCGACATACGAACAATTTTTATTTTATTAAAAATCGGAGAAAAAATCAACCATTGTATTAAAAAAAATCACAAAAACGGAACTTGGTTCCGTTTTTGTTGTTAATAATTCTAGTTTGCAATTTCTAATCTTAATATTTTTTCATATTAAATATAAGAAATAAAAAAACGTAAACAAGAAAGGATTTGTCATATGAAGAAAAATTATGTTTTAGATACTAACATTTTAATTCACAATCCAAATTGTCTTAATAAATTTTCAGACAATGATATTTACATTCCTTATATCGTTATTGAAGAACTAGACAATTTAAAGAAAAATCAAAATGATTTAGGATGGGCTGCAAGAGAATCAACTAGAAATATCCGTAACTTATTAAAATCTAATAAAGAATCCCAAAATGAAGCAAAATTAAAAAATGGTGGGAAATTGCACTTATATTTCCCTGAAAATATAGACTTAAAATTACCAGAAAATTGGGATAGAAAAAAACCTGATAATCAAATTATAATGACAGCTTTAGAATTAAGTGAAAAAATGAATAATGTTATTTTAATTTCTAATGATGGGAATGTACAAATCAAAGCTGATTTATTAAATCTGCCTGTTCAAGAATATAAAAACGATAGATTAAGTGATGATACAGAAATTTATAAAGGACGTAGAACATTATATATTTCTAATGAAGGCTTTGAATTACTAATTAAAACAGGAGAAGTATCACCCTCGCAGTTATTAGAGATTGATGAATCTGCATCAGATGGATACAAAGCTTTCGAAGGTGAGCTATATGTTAATGAATTTATAACAGTAAAAACATTTGTAGGGGCATCTTTGTTAACAAAATTCGATGGTTGGAATTTAGTTAAATTAACATATGACAAAATCAAACCATTTGGATTAGAAACAAGAAATTCAGGTCAGATATATTTAAAAGAAGCATTAATGTCTGAATATACAAAACACCCATTAACTATATGCTGTGGACCAGCTGGAACTGGTAAAACACTATTTGCATTAGCTTGCGGCTTAGAACAAGTAATGGAAAACAATACATATAAAAGAGTATTACTTTGTAGACCTAATATAACAATGGATGAAGAAATTGGATTCTTACCTGGAACAGAACAAGAAAAAATATCACCACTTCTTAGAGGGGCATATGATAATTTAGAGATTTTGCTTGGAAATAAAGATGATACGCCAGATATTTTACAGGATAAAATAGCTGAAATATTTCAAAGAGGATATATTACAGCTCAAAGCGTTGCTTATTTAAGAGGGCGTTCAATAACAAATACATATATTATCATTGATGAAGCACAAAATTGTACTCCTAATCAAATATTATCAATTATTACAAGAGCTGGAGAAGGTTCAAAAATAGTAATTATGGGAGATCCTAACCAAATAGATAATATAAGACTCGATAAAAGAAATAATGGATTAGTATATGCATTAGAAAGAATGAAAGATAGTAAGTTATGTGAAATTATAACATTTAGTGAATCAGAATGTACCCGATCACCGTTAGCTAAAGAAGCATCAGAAAAATTAAAAAAGTAATTTAAAAAAATAAACATATTAATAACGTGATTAAAAATAAGGAGGTACATAATATATGGAATTTATCACAGGAAACATTGTAACTATTGGTATCGTATTATTAATTGTAATAGCTATTGTAGCCATTGCAATGCTTGGATACGTAAAGGCTGGACCTAATGAAGTAGTCATTATTACTGGATTTAGAAAACCACGAATTTTGATGGGTAAATCTGGGGTTAGAATTCCTTTCTTGGAAAGAAAAGACAAACTGATTGCTAAACAGATTTCTGTAGACATTAAAACAAGTGGTGCTATTCCAACATCTGATTATATTGGTGTAGACGTCGATGCTGTTGCCAAGATTCAGATTAAAACAGATGAAGATGGCATTAAATTAGCTATGCAGAACTTTCTAAATATGTCAGAGGAACAAATTATTGATGCCTTGACAGATTCACTGCAGGGAAATATGCGTGAGATTATAGGTACAATTACCCTAAAAGATATTTGCAATGATCGTAAAAAGTTTGGTGACGAAGTACAGGATAAAGCTCAAAAAGACATGAATGCATTAGGTATTCAGATTCTTTCATGTAATATTCAGCGTGTTGAAGATGAAAATGGTTTAATCAATGCACTTGGTCAGGATAATATGTCTCAAATTCAGAAAAGTGCATCAATTGCAAAAGCTAATGCACAGAAGGAAGTTGCAGTTGCCGAAGCAGAAGCTAAAAAAATTGCTAATGAAGCAGAAGTTGAATCTCAGAGAGCAATTGCTGAACGTAATAATGAACTTGCAATCAAACAGGCTGAATTAAAGAGAGCAGCTGACAAGGAACAGGCTATAGCTGATGCAGCATATCAAATTCAGGAAGAAGAACAGCGTAAAACAATCGAACAGACAACAGCTGATGCTAACCTCGTTAAGTTAGAAAAAGAAATTGAACTTAAAGAAAGAGGAGTTGCTATTAAAGAAAAGACACTTGAAGCAGAAGTCAAAAAACAGGCAGAAGCTGAAAAGTATGCTACACAGCAAAAAGCAGATGCTGAACTTTATGAAACACAGCGTAAATCAGAAGCTGAATTATTTGAAAGACAGAAACAGGCAGAAGCTGAAAGGTATGAAGCTGAACAGCAAGCCGAAGCACAGAAGACTAAGGCAGAAGCTAATAAAACAGCAATGGAAAAAGAAGCTGCCGGTATTAAAGCTAAGGGTATTGCCGAAGCAGAAGCAATTAAGGCCAAGGCTTTGGCTGAAGCAGAAGGTATCGAAAAGAAGGCAGAAGCTATGCAGAAATATGGTGAAGCTGCAATCTTAGAAATGTTCTTCAAGTCATTCCCAGAAGCTGTCAAAAATGCTGCAGAACCTCTTGGAAACGTTGATTCTATTACGATGTACGGTAATGGAAATAACGAACAGATGGTTGGCTCAATTATGAATACTGTTTCTCAGGTTACTGATGGAATTAAAGGTTCAACTGGTCTTGATTTAAAATCAATCTTAGCAGGTGCATTAGGCACAAAACTTTTATCAAAAAATGATGAAAAAGAAGTTAAAGTTATTGAAATCGAAAAGGTACCAGTGTCAACTGATATTCCTGAAAAAGTAGATAACCCAAAAGTTAAAAATGTAATTCCTGATAAATCTTCTTCAAAGGAAGAAAAAACAGATAACACATCTGAAAAGAAAGAGTAAAATATATAAAGGGCAAGATTAATTCTTGCTCTTTGTTTTTATAAAAATCGGAACTCGGTTCCGATTTTTTTATTGCTTTCATCATTTTATTATTTGGTACATATAATTATATGGAGAAAACAATAATACAAAATCCTAAAAAACAGCCAAGTGAAAAAGTTTCTACATATTATAAGTGTGTGCAAAGAAAAACTTTGTAAAAAAAACTGAATAATCTTATTATAAGTCTTATATTTATCCCAATAAGACAAGGTAAGAATTTATCGATTCTTAAATTGGAGACCTAAGAAGTCGGTAAAGCTAGCAAATCTATTTCATAGCGAAATAGTAAGAGCGAGCAATACGATTATTGGCAACAATCGAGAAGAGAGATTCCCAACTTGAATTTAAGGAAATCTTGATTGCAGAAGGAATACAATTTCTTCTTTCTACTTATTATTAGTAGGAATCGTTCTTTTGTATAGACGGATATTTCATCCGTAGTAAGAAAAGGAGATTAAAAAAAGATGAAAGGTAGTAATTTAATACGTTTAAGATATTCTCTTGTAATAAGTCTGCTTATTGCATTATCATGTGTAACTACAGTGTTTGCACTAACTGATGATTTAAACGTACAAAAAGTAACTGAAGCAATAACAACAGAAAATAAGATTTATGAGGATAATTCTCATCAAATCAATTTAGTAAATAATTTTTTTAATACATCTAAAACAGATGATATAAAAAAAGTAGAAAAAACAAAAGTCAAAAAAATAAAAGTCAAAGTTAAAAAAACAATGACTGTTTCAACAAAACAAAAAATAAAGATAACTAAAATTTTGCCTGAAAAAGCGAATAATAAAGATATTCAAATAGTTAATAAAACAAAAGGCGTCTTAAAACTTAAAAGTAAAAAATTAACAGCTAAAAATCCAGGTACAGGGAAAATTATAGTTAAATCTGAAGATGGCGGATATGAAGATGTCATAAAAATAAAGGTAAAAAAACAAAAACCTAAATGCGATGGTGTTGAACTTTTATATAATGCTAAATATAATATAACATCAAATCCATTAACTCCATCTATGGGTGTAAAACAATATAATGGACATAGAGAAACTTATTATTCACAAAGAGTTTTACCAGGAGGGGGATTAAATATTCCCGGAAGGCATATTGCTGATGATGGTACCATAAGAGATAAAGATGGATATATTGTTGTAGCTACAAATTACAATTTTATATCTAAAGGTAGTACATTTTTAACATCATTAGGCCCAGCAAAAGTATATGATACAGGTTGTAACTATGGAACTGTAGATATATATTGTAACTGGTAAAATTGTAAATGGGATACAAGGAATAATTTCTATATATAAGAGAATTTGGTTTATTCAGTACCAAGTTCTTTTTTTTTGGAGATAAAATACATATTTTTATTGTAATTTTATAAAAGGAGATGAATGGCTTATGTTAATAATTGGTGGAATAGCACTTTTTTCTTTATTTATATTGGCATTGTGCAAAGCGGGTTACAATGAGAATGCAGAGAATAATGAATAATTTCTTTGGATCTAAAACACAAGGAGGACTAAAAATGAAAATTACTAAAGAAATTATTAATATGAACAATTTGGAAAGAGTACGTTATTTGTCAAATAAAAAATATACTCAACACGGGATAACTCAAGGAGATATTACTTCGTGGGAAAGATTATCCAATGAAGAAAAAGAAAAAATATCTTTTATTAATGAAAAAACTAATGAACTCGCTCATTTAGATTTGGAAAATAGTGTGTTGAAGGAAAAACTACGAAAACTTTGGATACCAGAATCTGGAAGTAAATATACAAATTTATTTAGATTTTTATATGTGCCAAAAGAATGTAATAAAATATTCAAATCGTTGTTTAAAATTTAAAAAAGGGGTAATTGCACCTCTTTTTTTTCATAAACAAAACTATTATACATATTATATACGGAACGAAAATAATAATTTACGCCAAAATGTGATGATAAAAAAACGTATGATAAAATAATTATGTAATTAACAAGAAGCAATAAGCTCTGATAGCTCAGATGGTAGAGCAACTGACTAGTAATCAGTAGGTCTTCGGTTCGAATCCGATTCGGAGCTTTTTAATGGAAAGTAGTTCAGTTGATTAAAACGCATGTCTGATACGCGTGAGGTCAGGAGTTCAACTCTCCTCTTTCCAATCAAATCTGGTTTTCAGATTATTTTAATGGGGATATGTCGGAATAGGTAGACGACCCGGACTTAAAATCCGGTGGCATTTTTGCTGTGTGAGTTCAAGTCTCACTATCCCTATATGCGGGTATAGCCGAAATGGTATAGGCGTCTGGTTTAGGCCCAGATTTTTGTAGGTTCGAATCCTACTATCCGTATTTTATCATATTATTCATGGCGGGATATAGCAATAGGTAGCTTATCGGCCTCATAAACCGAATGTTGAGGGTTCGAATCCCTCTCCCGCAATTATTGGGCTGTCGCCAAATGGTAAGGCACAGGACTTTGACTCCTGCATTTTTGCCGGTTCGAATCCGGCTAGCCCAGTTTTGGATACTTAGTTCAGTTGGTTAGAGCCGCCGCCTCATAAGCGGCAAGTCACAGGTTCGAGTCCTGTAGTATCCACTAAAAAACAAAAATCGGAACCGAGTTATGCTTAGATTTAAAAAGATAAACTAAGTTTTTTTAACAAATCGCTAGTAACGAAGAAAAATAGGTGTTATAAAAATCGGAACTCAGTTCCGATTTTGTTAGCACCTATTTTTATAGCACCTATTTTTTTTGATATTTTATACATATTATAATTGTAATTATTTAATTAAAGGAGAACTGAAGTGGAGTTCTCCTTTTTATTTTTTTTTTAGGAGGATTTTATTATGAAACGAGTAATCGACTCATTAATGACATTTTTGGTTTTCTTTGGAGCATGGAAATTATTTCCTGAATATGTATGTTGTAAAGATTTAAGGACTTTAATTATTTCAGTAATTGTTCTTTATATTATTTCAACTATAATTGGAATTACAATAATAGTCCCAGCTACTTTTCTATTGGATACCAATATTAATACAATTATATGTATTATTATTCTTATAATTGCTGTTATCTTTGGCTCCTTTGGTTCACTATTTATGACAACAGTATTAGTTCCGGGCTTTTCAATTAATGGTATAGTAACATATATACTATTAATAGTGGTAACAGTAGCGCTAACTCCATCAAGTGAATCAGAATAACTTTTAAAAAGAGCCTTAAAAGGCTCTTTTTATTATGAGAAAAAAATCAATACAATAAACATACCATATGATAACATACAAAAAATAAACATATTAATTAATAGAAAGGAATAATAATATGTTTATTTATAATGATGTAAAAGAAATTAATCTTCCCAAATTAGAAAACAAACAATTTTATATATACGCCATAAAAAATGAACCACAAGGCAATATAAAAATAGGAATATCTAGTAATATTAAACAAAGAATGAAATCATTATCCGGGAGCAATAACGGTGGAAACAAAATAGTAAAAATAGCAATAAGCGAACCAACCTATTTATATACATTAGAACCAATTATACATAATCATTTTTCAAATAATAGAATAAAAAATACAGAATGGTTCTATGATTTAACATTTTCAGAAGTGGTTAATTATATTGATGGATTATTTGAAAATGATGAATATAAAAGATTAAATAAAATAAGAGAAAATTTCGTAAACAAGTAAAAGGATATACTTTTTGTATATCTTTTTTTTAATATTTATTCATTTTTTTAATGACTATTTAAAAACAAGGAGGTTTATTTATGAAACTTAAGAAAACATTATTTTTATTTACTTTACTTTTAGGTTTGCTTTTTGTATCTTTTACCATTTTAGCTAAATCTAAAGATGGCATACCATTTGAAAAAGCAACAGTAGACAGAGTTGTAGACGGTGATACAATTATTGCTAACATTAACGGTGAAAAAACTAGAATTAGAATGATAGGAATTAATACGCCGGAAAGTGTATCTAATGACGCATCAAAAAATTGTAAAGAGGGTGTAGTTGCATCTGATTATACAAAGGCAATGTTAATAAAAGACATGACCATATATTTAGAGTACGATAAGAGTAGAACAGATATATATGGTAGAACCTTGGCTTATATTTGGTTAACGGATAATTGCGATACAACTAATTATAATGATTTTTGCAAATATAATTATGGTGCAATATTATTAAAAAACACTTATTGCGAATCAGTTTATTATGCTCCCAATGGAAAATATAAAGAATGGTATGATAAATTAGAAAAAGAATATCAACCATATAATCCTAATAACAACGTGACTACAACAAATAATGATAAAAAAGAAACTACAAAAAATGTAAGCATAAAATTAAACACACCTAAATTAACGTTAACAATTAAACACAAAAAAGTTAATGTGAAATTTAGCAAAATTAAAAATGCAAAAAAATACAAAGTAGAATACTCTACAAATCGTAAATTTAAAAAAGCAAAAAGCAAAATAATAAAAAATAATAAATTAACAATTAAAAATCTAAAGAAAAATAAAAAATATTATTTTAGAATAAGAGCTATAAATAATAATATATATAGTAAATGGTCTAAAATGAAATCAATTAAAATTAAATAATGAAATAAAAGAGTCCCATGAGTAGGACTCTTTTGTTATTTAATATCATATTAATATTATAAAAGAAAGAAAGGGGATTTTTAAAATCATGAAAAAGAAAATTATAGCATTTGTATTAGCATTGTCATTGGCAATCACGCCAACAATTTGCAATCCTAATACAGTTAGTGCAGCTACTAAATCTAAAAAAATAACCATATACAAAGGTCAAACAGTAAAATATACTTTGATTGGTATTATTAATTCAAAAGTTAAATGGAAAGTAACCTCTGGGAAAAATAAAGTATCAATTAAAACCAGTGGCAAATACAAAAAAAATGTAAAAATTAAAGGTAAAAAAGTTGGGAAAGCTGTTGTTAGAGCCAAAGTCGGAAGTAGTGTTTTTAAATTTAAAGTTAAAATAAAAAATAAACCTAAAAAAACTACTTCAACAACAAAACCTACAACAAAAGTACCAGAGAAAAATGAATCAACAGTAGAAAATACAACAACAAAGGCTTCAACTACAGAAAACACAACAACAACAAAGAAACCTGAGACTGAAAATTCAACAACTGAATCAAATAATAAAACAAAAACAGTAACGAAAACAATAGATGTTGTTCCACAATATACCGAAGGAGAATCTGCATTAATAAATGGAAGTTATACTCCAGAACGATATTATTATATAAATAATGAAAAACATGTATATTCAACAGCGGGAATAGGATTTGGTTTTGAATCAGGGAAACATTATACAAAAGTAAGAATTACTTTAGATAGAAAAATTGAGAATGCTAAAATTGTATATCTAGATGGATCACCACAGTCAAAGCCTAAAACATTAGAAGACGCATATACATTTAATGAAAGTAATGGTTATTCATATGAAACAACAGGTTATTTTGGAACTTATGGATTTGCATCATCAATAAAAGTAGAAACTAATGACTCAAATGTAAAAGGCTCAGCAACTTGCTTTAATGAGGGCTCATATAATTATAATGTAAATTTAACAGATATTTCAGGATATGACATGCTAATTCTTGATCCAAATTATTCATTATTGGCAAAAATGGGACCGGCCATGTATATATTTAATACTCGTCCAGATTTGGGAGAAAGTGCAACGCCATCAGCAATTATAGGATCTATAAATGATAATACAGTACTTTTGCCTTCTGATGCAAAACTTGCAACATTTTCCCTCGATACAAATAATACAAATTTAGGAATAATTCAGTATACATACAAATTAGTAAAAAAATAATATAATAAGCTTCAGATTCTAGATTAAAATTTAGAATCTGAGGCTTATTTTTTGCGTGAAGCCTCACACGACTAAAGTCACGAGCGTGCGGCGGCTAATTGCGTCAAAATGTACATTTAAAAAATAATGTGTTAATATATTAATGTAAATTAAAGTTAAAAAAGAAAGGAATAAAAAATATGAAGTCATTAATAAAAACAATCACAAATGTCTTTTTAGTAATGTTGGTTATTTTCTTGGCAAATACAATCAATGTTGAAGCTAAAACAAAAAAATATGTAAAAATATGTGATTATTATACAGACAAAGCAATACATTATGTTACATCTGAAGGACATTGTGATGATACATCCGAGATATATTTAAAAACTAATTATAAAATTAAAAAAATTCTATGGAAAAGTAGTAAAAGTAATGTTATAGAACTTGAAAATCACAATAAAAAAAAGAATACCATTACATATAAAAAAGAAGGGTTATCCACAATTACGCTAACTGTAAAGGACAAAAAGAATAAAAAACATAAATATAAAATACTTGCATCATCATACACACCGGTGGCTAAAGAAACACGATTAGTAAAAAAAGGAACGATAATTAGATATGCACCAACAACTAAAAAGTGTGGTGTATCTTCAAAAATAAAGAAAATAAAAAAACATACTTTGGTTAAAATATATGGCAAATGTGGTAAATACTATTATGTCAAAGTTGGAAAAATAAAAGGCTTTGTTGATAAAAAACATATCATACCTTTTACAACAATTAGCGCAACTCCAATTAATGGAAAAATTAAATTAAATGTTGCTAATCACAATAAAAACACGGTTATTTATAAAACAACAAATGAAAACGAAAATAATTTAAACAAATGCACAAAAATAAACATAAACAAATCAGAATATATTGATTCAAATGTAACGCCTGGTACTCGTTATTATTATAAATGCAAATATAATAATAAAGTATATACAGCAGCGACTGCATATACAAATATTATTAACGGAAACGAAAATATTAAATACTTTAGTTCTTTAGGATATTCAAACCTATATATTCAGGGACGAGATGATAAAGCATTTAATGATGATGAAACAAAATATATTAGATTTTATTTAATAAATAATGGAACCACACTTGAAGCACATATTAATATAAAATACTATCTAGGCAATGATTTATACAGTCCAAGTGATCCAAATAGTTATAACGCGTTAATTAATGGCGGATTTTATTATGATTTGAAAGGCAACAACGATACATATATGGATGTGTTTGAACAGGCGATTAACCATTCATATAATTCCTTCATTCCAGGTTCAAATAATGATTTTGATAATCATTCATTTAATTTTGCAATTAAAACTCATATATATGATTATAATGATTATCATCCGGATGATAATGTTGAAAGTTGTTTGCCGGATGAAATTCCAGATGGTACGACAATTAGTACACCTGAAAAAAAGGAACCTTTAGCTTTTTCAATAAAATTAGGTAATTCAAACTGTTGGTATAAAGACGGAAATGTTGAATATACATGGTCTTTTGCTGATTATAATACCAGAGAGTTATATGTAGCTAATTCGGCAATGTTAGAATTAAATAAGTACATAGATGGAGACGGCATTCCTGGTCAATATAGTGTTACAAAAGAACAGTATCGTAATACCTGTGCTCATGAACTTGGACATATTTTGGGATTAGATGATGCATATGTTGATTCAAATGGTGCTGATAGAATGTCTGAAAACGAGGAAACATGTCGAATAGTTTATAATGAAGGAACTAGAACATATGAAAATCTAATGAAAGATTGTTATGGAAAGATAACTCCTAATGATGTAGAAATGATTCTATACGCAAACCAATCTGGAAATAATCTATTTGTTCAGTCATACAAAACAACAAATAGTAATACGATTTCAAATTTAATAAAAAATAGAAATGATTATGTGAAAAATTAGTACCACTATACACAAAGAGCCACAATCGTGGCTCTTTTTTTGCATAAAAACTTCAGCAAATGGTGATAATTTGCGCCAAAATTAAATCTTAATTTTCTCAATGATATAATTAATATATAAATGAAAAGACATCTAAAAAGGAAGTGATTAAATGAAAAAAAATTATGATAAAAAAAGAATAATTGTAAAATTAATTATTTGTACGATATTAATAATAATGTTAGCTAATAAATTAATAGATATAGCAGGCTTAAAAACTAAGGCACATAATATTATATCATCTGATTTAATTGTTGAATTTATTGATGTGGGATATGGTAATGCAACATTTGTAAAAAATGATAAATTTACAATGCTTATTGATACAGGAGATAAGATCCATTACAACAATGTGGTAAAAACACTAAAGAAATATAATGTAAAAAAATTAGATTATTTATTTTTGACAAATAATGAAGATTCACATATAGGAGCATCATCAAAAATCATAAAAAAATATAATCCTGATAACATACTAGCAAGTGCTATGATTAATAGCTTAGATGCAAACAAGAAGATAAAATATCCAAGTGCTGGTTATATGTTTAATTATGATAAATTAAAAATAAGGGTAATAGCTCCAGTAGAAAATAAAATAACAAAAAATAATTCAGAAATATTATCATTGATGGTTAGATTAGATTATGGAAAAACAGGATTTTTGATATGTAGTGATTCTACCATAGATAAATATTATAAAATACTAAAAAAGGATAAGACAGAAGCTTTCAATAACATTGACGTATTAGGCGTGGAAAATCATGGTTCTATAGGCGCGCATGACAATGAAAAAACAGCAATGGAATTACTAAATCCTAAATATGCTGTTATTTCATCTGATACACATAATATAAAAAAAGAGCTAACCGATGCATTCAATTCTAAAAATATTAAAGCACTATTTACAAAAGATAGTGGTAATATTACATTTTATTCTAATGGAAACAAAGTGAAAGTTAATAATTAATAGAAAGGAGACCTGCTAAAGCAGGACGTGTTTTAAATCACATTCAAAAAACGCGTAAAAAATATATTATGATAAAGTTATTAAATTCAATCCCTACATCATTAAATGATACATTTTTCTATTTAACCGGAAAACACAAAGAAATAAAATCAATAGGAAAATTAAAAATGTTACTTATAAACATGGGCTTTTCACCTGATGTAATTACATTTACTGACATTAGCGATATATGTATGTTAGATAAAAATAAAGGCATAATTTTATGTCAGCATGAAGTGCAAACTCGCTCTCGAATATTCTTTATTGAAGTCCCCCAATATATGGCTTTTATGTTTAAAAGTAGGTATTATAGTGAACAAAAAAATTTATATAATGAAATAAAGAGTATGTATGATTCCTGCGCTGATGATATGATCGACATATTATATTGGTATAGAGATGTATTGGAAATAAATCTCACTGAAGAACAAGTAATAAATTTATTAATTTACGCAAATCAACACCCCACCACTAAAGTAGTGGGTTTGCAATAGCAAGTGGTTGATTAGCCTAAGTACTTTGAGTACTGTGTTACCATGGAATACATAGTCACCAGTGGATACTTCTCACGTCCATTGCTCTGAGAGGCCGAGTAAACATCTCTGAAGGGTAAGGAGAAGTCGGAACCGTTAAAACCCATGGATAACATTGGCGATGAAAACCTACCACATTCATTTACTCATGTATCTGGATGTGAGAGTGATATGGAGTGGATTTCCACTCCGATTATTACTAGAAAAATCGGAACTGCTCTAATTAAGTTTCCGTTAAAAACGGAACCGAGTTCCGATTTTTTATTTGCATTAAAAATAACTATATTTTTTATAAATATTTCATCATATTAAGAATACAACAAAAAAAATTCTTTTAAGGAGGACATCTATATGTTAAAAAAAGAAGATTATATTATGCAGGATGAAATGTTACTAGAGGAAAATAATTGCGAAAAAATAAAAACTCGATCTGAAAAAAGAAAATTGTCTTTAAGACATAAAGCTCGATTTAATAAAGTAGCAAAAAAAACAAAAAAACATGGAATTAAAACTTTTTCAGTTAGGAAAAATAAAAATAAAAGAACTAAAAAAATTGAAAAACAGTCATCCAAAAAAGCTAGACGTATGGTTAAAATGCAGCTAAAAACAATCAATTTAAAAGCTCCTGAATATGATAATATTTATAAGACTTTTGAAATGTATGAAAAGCAGGCAACACCAAATCATATGTTTGGTTAATAAAAAAAACAACCCACGTAAAAGTGGGTTGTTTTTTTTCTATAAAGATAAAATCAACTATTTGCGCCAAAAAAAGAACATCAAAAAATACATGCTATAATATATTTATGCAAATAAAAAAAAGATTTGCAAAAAAAATGCATAATAGGGAGATATTATGAGTAAACAAAACAGACGAGTAAGAAGACACAGAATTACAGGGGAACTATTAATTGAGAATGGAAGCAAATACGTAAGTATTTATGGGGAAGAGTATTCAAGTGATGATATTATAGACAAACGAGTAAGGATACCTAAAGATTACCGATTAGCATTAGACGAAGGAATCGAAACAAGTCGCTTAATAAAAGAAAAATTATCATATTTAAATAAAGTGATTTGTTTAGATGATCAAATAAAAAAGAGACAAAGAGATACTGAGAAAAAAATAAAAAAAATAAAGACAAACTTAACAAAAGATGAATTTATTCACTATTTAACGGAAGAATTGACAAAAAAATATAAAAAAATAGATCATAAAAATTTAAAAATAACATCAGATAAAGATAATCTAATAATAACTATAACAAATCAATTAAATGTAACAGATTCAATTTATAGAAAAGTAACTCGAATCCAAAATGACACTTGTATCATTAACAAATCAACTCCAGAATCCAGATATGAAATAGAACTTTTACTTGAAAACGCAAGAACTTTTTACAATCCAGAAAATTTAAATTTTAAAGAATCTTTAATAGTAAATAACGATAACCTTGAATATAAATTAGAAAAAATTATTCCAATAAAAACAAAATTTTATAAATGTTTAGCTGAAGAAATAATAGAAAAGATAGCTGCATAGAAAGGTGGTGTTAATCATGTTTAACTCAACTGAAATTACAATAATAAACAAATTATGTGACAAATACAAATTTGAATACATTGTTTATGATGATATGACATATATAAGATCTAAATATGATTCTTGGAGAATAATAAAGAATGATTGCACTTATAAACTATATCATAAAAATAGATCTAAACACACTTGTAACTTAAATCAAAGCTGTGAAGATATGGGAAATTATCATTTTCAATCAGAGTGTCAAGATATGACAAAATTAAGTAATATTATTAATTATTTACATCGTCATGATGAAGGCTTAATAAAAAGATATGTTACAAAAAAGACCAGTGTTGATATTATGTTTGAAAAAATTATAAATCCTAAACGTTATAAAATTACATAATTTTTTCGGAGTGGAGTCCACAATTTTTTATGGATGAAACTCCGTTTTTTTTCATTGAAAAATCCAATATTCACTAACTAATCCGCTACCTTCGGTTTTGTTAATTGCGTCAAAATTAATTTTTGCATTTTTTGGTGATATAATTAATACATAAGTAAAAAAAAGAACCCAAGATCATAACTCTAGAGTCCTTTAAATACATTATTTTTCTTGTTTAAAAATACAAGAAACAATAAGTTGTTCAACTTTTTCCCGTTGGTGCTTTTTTCTATAGGTTAATAAATATCCATTAATATCAACAAAAGTACCATAAGGATAATCATTTAATACAGAATATGGTTTGTCGGATTTTAATTTAACCCAAACAGAACAATTATCATACTGTGGATTAATTAAAATATTAGCGCAACCATCACTGATTCGAATATCTTGTATATAACCACGTATTTCAAAGAAATTAGAATCACTGTATGTGTTGTCATCATTTATTTTAATCCCAAAAGCCTCCGGTAAATCATTTATTGCATATTCAATAGATTTTCCTCTATTGTACTGAATGAATTTATGTGACGCGTCTTCTTGCTTTTTAGCAAAGGAGCGAATGGAACCCTCAACGATAATTAAATCTCCTTTTTTGAATTTACTAGGTTCAGCGGCTTTTGTGCCGACGAATTTAAAAGATGGGAAAAAATATCGTTCACCTATTTTTGTTTGTAATGTAATTGTAGAAACTTTAGAACCAATGTATATATCTACAACTTTACCTTTTGCATAAATTTTGTTCATAAATGAACCTCCTGTATATTTTATCTATATATAATATGCATTTTTCTTCGTGTTAAATGAAAATTAACTCATATTTAAAATAAGAAAGTTAAAATAAGAAAGGAATAAAAATAAATATATGTTAAATTATCAAAATAAAAAAAATATAATAAATGCAAATTATGAATGCGCCAGAACTCTTGTTGCTAAAAATAAACATGAAAGTGATCCTGATTATATCGTAGATGATTTTGAAAAAATACTAAATATTCCTATTATTAATAAAATAAGAAGAAATAAAGAATTTTATATCTTAGAAAATAATACAAAAAATATTTTAGACATAGTTCCAACACTTACACTTTTGATAATGTCTTTTATGTTTATGTCTTCATTTGGATTATTTACTTCAATTATAAATATTGTTTTATGTATTAAAGCCTTCACAAAAAAATTAAAAACTTGGCAAACTTATTACTTTAGTTTGGTTCTTATGCTTTCAATACCATTATCTATGTTTATATTAGAAGCTTATATTCATGTCATTTCAAGATAGAGGTACTTTTATGAGAGAAAATTATAGAAAATGTGTTATTTTACATTGCGGCATAGATAAACAAAGGTTAGAGATAACACAAGGAAAACATAATCTTTATTTAAGATGTCCATTTTACAAACAAGAAAAAAGACCACAAAATATTTTATCTTGTCAAAATAGAATATCTAAATCCGACGCAAATAGAGTTTACGATTATATAGAAGGATTAGACATTGATGGAAAATTAAAAGTAGGCAAAGCTTTTAGATTGGTTAATATCGATGCTAAAGTAATAGAAATAAATGATTTTTATATAGTTGTAGAAGTTATAAATAGACATAAAGTAAAAAGTGAAAAATTCATATAATATTTTAATGGAAAAGGAGATAAGAAAATAATGAAAAATAATATTAAAAACAAATCAAAAATAACCAGATTAACATTTGACCAGTATGATGATTTATTAGAACAGTTCGAAACAGTTGATGTTGCTACGGTATATCCAACATTGCGTCAAATTGATTTATTTGAAGAAAATCCTAAAAAGTGGATTATATCATGTTGTTATATGTATGAAATGGGAGTTCCACCAGTCTCAAAAGATGAAGAATATAGAAAAAAAACGCTTGGACAATTTATTAACAAGTATTTGGAACTTTATGAAACAAAGGAAGACATAGAAGATGCTGAAAAGAAAGAAATGCAGGAACTAGAACAATGCTTAGCTTAATACTTAAAACAGTTAGAATATTGTTTACTATTTTTACTTTTTATATTACATATGTCATGATTTTTGCTTGTAGGTATAAATATAAAAAAAATAATGATAATATTGACCCGCCATGGTTATTATTTACCATTAGTTGTATTTCAATATTAATATCATTAGGTGTTTGGATTATACCAAATTTAATTAAATAACAACTAATTAAAAATTTGCGCCAAAATAAAAGAACAAAAAATCAAATGATATAATTAAATTATGAAAGGGCTGTAAATGCAGTCAGCATAAGCATGTATAAACCTGCACCGTAGGACATACGGGAACAGTATAATCTAGCTTGTGGACACTGTGTAAGACATTGCGATACCGTGAGGTATCAGCCAATGCAGTAGTGGTAGAAACAAAAATCCCCTTGCTTTAGCTGTGGGGAGTGTCAAAAAAATATTGAACGACTAAAAAAGTCAGAAAGGATTTGTTTATGAGAAAAATAACAAAATTTGCAACCAGTTTAATACTAGCTACAACTATGGTTTCGACACTTGTTTCCGGTGCCGAAGCAAACAACACATCTACAGAAAATGTAAATATTTTCGCTAATAACAAATGGGAAACATGGAATGCTCCTAATTCTTGGGGAAATGGTGATTACTACAAAAATACAATTACGTCTACAGATTCATCTTCATTCGTAGCAAATGTGGTAACTACAGGTTGGGCTGCTGTGTGGCAGTACAAAGACAATGAAGCCCCTGATGGGATACCAGTATTAGGAAATTGTTGGGCAGATAATCCGATAGCATCAGAAGCTTTTGTAAATGAATCTTATGTTGTGTCAGGTGAAACATATGATTTAAAAATGACTGTAAAAAACAATATGAAAAATAATGGCAATCCAACAGAAAAAAATATCACAGTTGTTATTGGAAAGATGAATCGTTCAGATGATGGAAAGTGTTCACCATACGATAAGGACACAACATATTTTAGTAAAACTTATAAAATTGCAGCTAATAGCACTATAGATATTGATGAAAAAATTAAGATTAATGGTAGAAATGTAGGTTTGGCTATATATTATGGGCCTTATATGTATTCAAAGAATGGTGGAACAGCCGAAGGTTATGCTCTATCACCTGGAACAACAGAAGATGCAAACTGCGAAGGAACTATCGAATTTAAAAACGTAGCATTAACAGGCAAATTAGGAACAAAAGAAGAAAAACAGGAAGAACCACCGAGACCTACAATTTCAGCAACAACAATTGTTAATGATACAACTGAACCACAGACATCTATAACAAATAATGTTAAGAAAATAAAAACTCCAACAATTAAAGTAAAAAAAGTAGGAAAGAAATCTATCAAAATTACTTGGAAAAAGGTTTCTTTTGCTAAAAAATATCAGATAAAAGTAGGTAAAAAAACATACACGACTAAGAAAACGTCTTATGTAGTAAAAAAATTAAAAAAAGGAACTTACAAGGTAAAAGTAAAAGCTCTTAAAAATGGCTCATACCAGGCTAGTAAATTCAGTAAGGTTAAAAAAGTAAAAATTAAATAATCATTATCTTAAAAAATCGGAACTGAGTTCCGATTTTTTTTGAGCATTTGTCATATTTATTATGGAAATAAAATTTAAGGAGGTAATTATATGGCAAATTTATGTTCTTTTCAGATGGAAATAAGAGGTTCTAAAGAAGGGATATTAAAGTTTTTTAATGCTCTTACCCAAGAAGGAGATGTATGGATGGGAAGAGGAGCTGATGCAACACTCTATTTAGATGAAAAAAATGAATCTGCATCCATTGATGGATGTTGTAAATGGAGTATTCAATCAGCTTTAATTGATGATGCTATGTCAATGGATCATCAAAAGAAAACGGGTAAGGGATATTGGTCCTGGGACGAAGAATCTCAAAAAAGAGATTACATAACTTTATTTGAGGCTTGTAAAAAATATCATGTAAATATGGAAGTATATTCTGAAGAATGTGGCTGTGAATTTCAAGAACATTATAAATATGAAAACGGATATGAACTTGAAGATTGTGTGGATTATTCAGAAGAATATGATGAAGAAACAGATGAGTATATAAGTACAGGTGGATATGAAAGTTGGGACTTCGACTTAAAACCGGTTGCATAAACAAACAAAAAGAGTGTCTTTTAGATGCTCTTTTTTAACGCCACACCTGCAAAAATTTTATGATTAATAATATTCATATTAAATACAAATAAAATTTAAAGGAGAGTACAAATATGCTTATTGTATTATTGGGAAAAACTTGTAGTGGAAAAACAACGTTAGTGGATTCCATGAAGCCTGATTTAAAGAAAATTGTAACATATACGACCAGACCTAAAAGGCCTAATGAAGTGGATAGTATAGATTATCATTTCATTTCGGTTGAAAAATTTAAAGAGATGGAAGCATCCGGAAAATTTATCGAAACAGCCAGCTATAATGCATCATTTGGTAAATGCTATTATGGTTCTAGCAAAAAATCATTAATAAACGCTGTTTGGGATGCCAGCAATGACTATGTTATAATACTTAATCCTTATGGATACAAGGCATTAGAGAAAAGTGGCTTGGAATTTATATCGATTTATTTAAATGTATCTGAAGATGAATTATTTAAAAGAGCGCTTGCTAGAGGAGACGATACAAAAGAAATAAAAAGAAGACTAAAGACAGACAACTTTGATTTTAAAAATATTGAAAATGAAGTAGATATTATTTTAACTGATAATTCATTAGAAGAATCTAAAAATTTTCTAAACAAATTAATTAATGTAAAAGGGTCCTGATAGGGCTCTTTTTTTTCTTTCTTGTTAAAACATATTAAATATAAATTAATAATTTTTAGGAGGAAGATGTTATGACGAAAGTTTATTGTGAAAAAACGGTATATCCTTATTTATGCCAGGTACTTGATAAAAATTTAATAATTTATGAAGCAGAAAAAGAAACAAATGGATACAATATAATATCTGCTATTGACGAAAATTCATTTAATGAATTTTTAGATGAAGCAAAAATTTTAAGAAAAGAGCTAATTAATGAACTTGAAATTTTAGAGGGTCCAGATGTTTTTATTAGAACAAATACAAGCAAACGAGTTTCATAATAAAAAATATTGTAAAAAGAGAGATTTTTCTCTCTTTTTTTTATTTGCAACTTTATTTTTTATACATATTAAAAATGTAACACAAAGAAAGGAGCTGCCTATGATAGATTACAGACACATATCAAATAAAGATACAAAAGATGAAAAAATGGAAAAATATAAGTATGTGTTTACAATGCTATTTGGCAGAGATGATGAATATTTTTCTAATATATTCTTTGCCACAAGAAATAAAGGTAAATTAAATACCATAGGAGCTCTTAGTAACAATGAGTTTTTAAATGTTTTATCTAACAAAGAACATAATAATTTTGAAAAAAAATTAATAAAACGTATATGGTATAAAAAAGACTTGTATATATCGTTTAATGGGTTCAATTGGAAAGAAAGAGCCCGAAATAAAATATCAAGTTTTTATAATGTTTGTGTGGATATTGATTGTCATTTTCGTGAATATGGTAATTCACTTATAGAACAAAATATGAAAGGCTACGCCCTTGGGATGAAAAGGGATAACGAATTCGAAAACCATGTAGATGAATTAATAGATTTAATAAGAGAAGTATCCCAAAATGAAGATTTTGTATTACCATATATGTTTGTAAAAACAGGTAGAGGATTACAGGTTTGGTATTCTATTGAACCAATACCAGCAACACAAAAGTTCGCCTATGACTTTTTTAGGGAAGACGTACTAGAATTTTATAGAAATTTATTTAAGAAATTTGATAATGTAACTTGGTTATTTAAATTAGATGAAAAGATATCATATAATGATGCCGGATTAGTTCGTTTCCCTGCTACATATAACTCAAAAGTTAAATACTGGGGCGAAGTTATAATTGAAAACGAAGATAAAACAAATGTACATGAATATTATTTTAAAAATAAAGTTAAGAAAAAAATTACAAAAGCCAAATTATATGTACCGGATTTAGGATATTACAAACCATACATAAACAGAAGACAACTATTTGACAACTTAATTGATTACAGAAATAAAGAAGGATTAAATGAAGGCTATAGAAATAATTTATTATTTGTTGCTTATAACAATGAAAGAAGTGCAGGACTAAACAATGAAGAAGCAAT
>ERZ773243.1684-NODE-1684-length-22449-cov-11.122711_pt1 | contig 22449 bp, 19 predicted proteins | sample MGYA00580520_ERZ773243 | MGnify/ENA primary metagenome ERZ773243 (study PRJEB29015, sample SAMEA2737747) | human gut metagenome | biome: human gut; feature: human-associated habitat; material: faeces | place: China | collected 2012 ... | reverse complement strand
CGTCCTCGCGGGCTTCCGACGCATTTATCATTTCAAGCAGCGTCGTGAAGTTCTTCTCGTCCTCCGGGGCTTCATACCAGATATAGCCGATTAGTGCGGTATAGTAGAGCTTTTCCGCTTTCACCCAGAAATCCTCGCCGGATTTTTCCCCGTCGCCTTTGGTGTTGGCGATAATGGTATTGACTAACTTCAAAATGTCCTTTTCGCTCCGCAGATAGGCAAAGGGGTTGTATTTCATGGATTTTTTGAAGTTAATCGTATTTAGCACTTTGATACGGTATTTGTACCGCTGCAACATTTTTCCGGTTTCCAAAATCAGTGTTCCTTTCGGGTCAGTGACGATATACGACGTTGGAAAATCCTTTGACGTACATTGCATGAGCGACGGTTTCACAAAGAACCGGGTCTTGCCGCTGCCGGAACCGCCGATTACAAGGATATTTTTGTTTCTTGCGTATTTCGGCTGCTTCGGGCGGCTGTTCATGGTGAGCCGTTCCGTCTGCGTTAAGGGGATATTATTCTCAAATACCGGGTCTGTGTATGGCTTTATATCGTCAGCCCCGCCCCAACGCGCCGAACCGTATTCTGTCCCGCGGCGGTATTTCTTCGCGTTCTTGCCTTTGGTGTAGATAATCAGCCGAACAATGACCGCCCCCGCAATGCCTAAAGCTAAGTCTGCCGGGTGGAAGCTCGGCGCGATACTGGAAAAGGCGGCGGTAAAACCGTCCCCAAGATGTAGCAGCTTTGCGCTTGCGTCCGCGCCGGGGGAGAGCCGGACAGCCGCGCCCGCTTTATCAAAGAGCCAGACAAAGAGCAGATACGGGAGATTTAAGATAAGCAGCTTCTTGATTTCCGGCTTCATAGCGATACCTCCCTGTCCTTGTTCTTGACCTTTGCCCGTTCCGCGTTTCTGCCCTGTGCAGCTTCTTTGAGGGTAGAGAGCAGCTTTCGGATTGAGGGCTTTTTCTCCTGTGTCAGCTTTTTTGCGGAAAATTCCTTAAAGGCTGCGGTCAGCACGTCCGCGTCCCGCCCCTTGAAGAAAACCAGATAGCGGGGCGGGCTTTCCGTCGCGTCCTTTTTCAGCGCAAAGTCGATACCGTACTTTTTCGCCGTACTCTCAAAGGCTTTGATATTGCCCTCGGTAATCTCAATGTTGGAAACGCCCGCGTTCTGCTTCATAAGCTGCTTTAAGCTCTGCTTGCCCTGTGGCGGTTTGGAAAGCTGCTTTTTTCCCTTTGACAGTATGGCTTTCATTGCCTTTTGGAGCGTCTGGGCGGTCAGCTTCCCGGTCTTGATGTAAAGGGCTATGGTCTTTTCGTTTACTTCGTCCTGCAATTTGTCGCGTCCTCCTTTCGCGTTTCTTTATGGGGCGGCGGTCAGATACGCACCCGCAGCCCGTTCAAGTCCTCGGCTCTGATACCCACAAGATACCAGTTGTCGCCGTACTCAATCCGGGTCGGCTTCCACTTGCCCCGCACGAATACGTCAAAACATTCTCCACAATGCAGCCCGCCATAGTAGCTGTTTAAGTCAAAGCGAATGTCGTAACGGTCGGTGCGCTCGTCAAATACCAATGCTCCTGTCATTTTCTGTGCCATAATAAAATCCTCCTTTTGTTGTTTTACAGGCTTTCGCCCGGTTTGCATGAATAATAGTCCGGGTCGCCGTACTGCGGCTTCTTCGGTGACAGTGCGCCGCTTGCCATGTCATGGGCGACAAGGGAAGTGTAATAATTGCCGATAGTGGACGGGGCGTTGAAAAGGGCTGCTTTCAGATATTGCTTGATGTTGCGGATTTTCGTTGTGTTCTCCCGCATACAGTCAAGCACAAAGCGGATATGCTCGCCGTCCAGTTTCATAAACTTTGACTTCACAAGCTCTGCCGGGTAGTCGTCCCCCGCAATCCGTACCCGCTTTCTGGCGGTGCATACGGTTTCAAGCATGAGGTCTACAATCTCGTCAAGCCTGTCACTGTCAAACTTCATGTCCTGTTTGAGAATGTGGTAGTCGATATTGTCCTTGATGATTTCCCGGTATATATCAACTGCGCTCTGTGCTGCCGCTTCCGTTCCTTTCCGTTCCGGCGGCGTAGCCGCTTCTCTGCAAGGAGAGGGGTTAGGGGAAAGGATAGGAATGGAATGGGTACTTTGTTCATCAGTAATTATTTTTTCTTTTTTTGGTAAGTCAGTTCTTTGTATATCTTTATTTAATTGCGTTGGATTTTCCAACGTAGGTTTTTCCAATGTAGGTTTTTCCTGTGTTGGATTATCCAATGTTGGATTTTCCAATGTAGGTAAATCCGGCGTAGGCGGCTGCGGCTGCTCGAATATCACATAGTCCGCGCCCCGCAAGCGTCCTTTCTCGTCGCGCTCCCTTGAACGGACGATATACCCGGCGCGTTCAAGCTCCTTAATGGCTTCGCGGATAGCGTCTATCTTCTCCCGGTTGATAAGGGATAAGCCTTTCAAGGTGTAGTCCCAATCTTCGGGGAGTGACAGCATTTGCGACAACAGCCCCTTTGCCTTTAGGGAAAGCTCCTTGTTGCGTAGGTGGTGGTTGCTCATTACGGTGTAGCCCTTGTTCCGTTCCACTCTGAAAACTGCCATAGTTCATAACTCCTTTGCTTTGGATTTGTTACGCAGTAGAAGCGCGGTTTCGGGGGATAAGGTATAAATCCCTTTCCGCACCAGATACGCGCCCGGAAAACCGCTTGTAGCAAGGCTTTTTCTGCCCCTACTGCGTAACAAAGGGCATGAAAAAAGCGGCGTTCCTGTTCTCCCATGTAGAGAGTAAGAAACGCCGCTTCTGCGTCGTATTCAGTTTTTAGTACAATACCCTGCTTGTCCGTCGCTCGAAAAACCTTGATTTTCCAGTGTTTTCAAAAGTATCGTTATCTAACGTCAGCTTTCGACCGTCCCGCATTCAAGGAAATGATGCAGGATGTCACCGATGGAAATATCAACTGCGTCATTGTAAAAGACCTCTCCCGGCTGGGGCGCGAGTACATTGAAACCGGCCGGTATCTGCGCCGGGTATTCCCGGCCTATGGGGTGCGCTTCATCGCCATCACCGACAGCATCGACACCGCCCACGACAGCGGCGATGATCTGGCCGTATCGGTCAAGAACATTATGAACGAAGCCTACTGCCGGGACATTTCCATCAAGACCCGTTCTTCTCTGGACGTGAAGCGGCGCAACGGCGATTTCGTCGGCGCGTTCCCGGTGTACGGCTACATGAAAGCCGAGGACAACAAGAATTTGCTCGTCCCTGACCCCTACGCCGCCCGCGTTGTCTGCGACATCTTCCGTATGCGGCTGGAGGGCGCAAGCGCCTCTAAGATCGCATCAGAGCTGAACCAGCTGGGCATTCTCTCTCCGCTGGCATACAAGAAGAACAACGGCCTGCCCTACGCGAAAAAGGGATACGCAGACAAGGCTGACTGCAAATGGTCGGCAACCACCATCATCCGCATCTTGCAGGACGAAACCTATACCGGAACGCTGGTGCAGGGCAAACAGGGTACGCCGCATTACAAGATCAAGCAGATGGAGCAGCGCCCCGCCTCCGAGTGGGTGCGCGTCCCGGATGCCCATAAAGCGCTGATTGCCCGTCAGGATTTTGAGCTGGTGCAGCGCATTAAGGGACTGGATACCCGCACTTCTCCCAACGAGGATACGGTGTACCTGTTCTCCGGTATTCTGATCTGCGGGTGCTGCGGAAGCCGCATGACCCGCAAGACCAACCGTGCAAACGGCAAGGAGTACCACTACTATTATTGTCCTACCGGCAAGAAAAAGGGCTGCGCCCATCCGGTCATGCTGAAAGAAAGCAGCCTGATCGACTGTGTGCGGGACAGCCTGAAAGCCTATATCGGCAATATTGCTTCTCTGGAGGCGCTGCTGACCGGCATTGACCAGACCAGCATCAATCAGGCGCTTGCCAAGGAATACAGCGACCACATCACCGACAACGAGCGCCGGTTGGAGCAGGTGCTGGAGTTCAAGGCACGGCTTTATGAGAGTCTTGTGGGGGGTATGCTTACCAAGGAAGAATACGCTTCCTATAAGGCAAAGTACACCAAGCAGGCCGAGGACATCCGCGAGAGCGTCCGCGTTCTCAAGGAAAAACTCACGGAGGTGCTGGAAAACCGGAGTGAGCGCAACCGCTGGATTTCACAGTTTACGCAGTTCTCCACGCTGGAAACCTTAGACCGCAGGGCGCTCATTCACATGGTACAGAGCATCCGCGTCCGTGGGAAGAAGGAGCTGGATATTACCTTTACCCATGAGGACGAATACAAAAAGGCGTTGCAGCTTCTGGCGCTGGCAGCGCAGCAGAAAGATTACGAACAGAGAAAGGTGGGCTGAGCATGGCAAGGAAAAGCAGAAAAGAAACGGCTGCGGTGGCCGTGCAGGAGGCTGACGCCGCTTGCCGCGCCGCGATCTATGTCCGCCTTTCGGTGGAGGATACCCACACGCACAGCGTATCCATTGAAACCCAGCAGATGATTATTGCCCGCTATCTGGAGCAGTACCCGGAGATCAGCGTGTACGATACCTACATTGACAACGGCGCGACCGGGACAAACTTCCACCGTCCGGGCTTTCAGCAGATGCTCTCAGATATTGAGGCTGGTCACGTCAACTGCGTCATTGTGAAAGACCTCTCCCGTTTGGGGCGGAACACCATCGACACCGGCTACTACATCGAACAGTATTTCCGCATCCGTAATATCCGCTTTATTGCGGTCAATGAAAACTTCGACACCGCCGCCCCGGAGGATGCCCATTCCGGTATCATCATTCCGCTGCGGAACATGATAAACGAAGCCTACGCTTTGGACATCGGGCGCAAGATCAAGGCGCAGCAGCGGCAGGCCATGAAGGACGGCAAGTTCATCGGTGCGCGAACTCCCTACGGCTATCTGAAAGCGGAGGACGATTGCCACCAGCTTATCATCGACCCTGTTGCCGCCGTTGTCGTGCAGCGGATGTTCCGCTGGGCTTCCGAGGGCGCTGGCCTGAATACCATTGCCGTGCGGCTGAACGAAGCAGGCGTTCTTACCCCCAGCCACTACAAGAAGATGCAGGGCAAGATCACCCACGAGAATTTGCTCGGCAGCGGCAAGTGGCAGACCCGAACAGTCGGCGTCATTCTTCGCTCCGAGGTCTACACCGGCGATCTTGTTCAGGGGCAGACCAAAACCGTGGATCACCGGCAGGTCAAGGCCGACGCCGAGGAATGGACGGTGGTGCGGGACACCCATGAGGCCATCATCAGCCGGGAACAGTTCGCGGCGGTGCAGGAAATTCTCAATCAGACCGCCAGCCGCGCCAAGGCGCGGGAGATCAACGCATACACACCGAATTTGCTCAAAGGCAAGGTGTTCTGCGCCCATTGCGGTGGCAGCCTGCACCGGCAGAGAAACATCCGCAAGAAGTCCGATGATGTGTACTTGTACCATTGTCTGAGCAGGAGCCGAATCAGCAAGGATGCCTGCCCCGGCGTGACCATCCGCGAGGATATGCTGCTGGATATGCTGGCAGATATGCTTCAGGATGCGCTTGATACGGCGCTGGGACAATATACCCTCTCCCTTGCAGAGCTGCCCCGACAGGTCGATGACCGCGCCGAGCTGCGGGAGAAGATCACCAGCCGCAAACAGGAAATCCAGCGGCTTCGCGGTATCGTGCGGAGTTTATATGAAAACCTCGTCCAAGGCGTTCTCACCAAGGATGAATACTTTGACTACAAGGAGAAGTACGAAAGCCGCATTGCCGACCTCGCCGTGGAAATGGAACAGTTGGAGGATGGCCTGCGAACGATGGATGCTCAAACAGAGCAGCACCGGGCGCTGGAACAGGATGCCGCGCAAATCAAGACTGACCGTGCGCTGACCGGCGCACTCATCGAGCGGCTGATCGACCGCATCGAGGTATCCCACGACAAGCAGATCACGGTGCGCTATCGCTTCCAGAGCGAGTTTGAAACCTATGCGGAGGTACTGAAACAATGCAGAAATATGTAATTGCCCTCTACATCCGCCTCTCCATTGAGGATTACAAGTACGACAGTCTGAGCATTGAAAATCAGAGCCTTGTTCTCCACGAGTACGCGGCTTCCATGCCCGAAGCTCTGAACGCGGAGATCATGGAGTTCATCGACAACGGGTACAGCGGCACGAATTTTGAGCGTCCGCAGGTACAGAAGCTCATTGAGCTGGTGCGGGCCAATCAAATCGACTGCATCATCGTCAAGGATTTTTCCCGCTTCGGGCGAAACAGCATTGAAACCGGCTATTTCATCGAGCGTGTGTTCCCGCTGTTCCACACCCGCTTTATTTCCATCAGCGATGATTTTGACAGCAGCAAATTCAAGGGTGACACCGGCGGCATGGATGTGGCGTTCAAGTATCTCATCAGTGAGTATTACAGCCGCGATATGTCCATCAAGACCAAGAGCGCAAAGTACGCCAAGATGCAGCGAGGCGAGTATCAGAGCAAGATTTGTCCTTACGGCTACCGCAAAAGCGCCGATGGCAGAATGGAGCCTGACCCGGAGGCCGCTGCCGTTGTGCAGCTCATCTTCCAGCTTGCCGCCGAGGGCATCAACGCCACCGCCATCACGCGGGAGCTGTTTCGCAGAAGCATCCCCACTCCCGGCCAGTACAAAGCCGCGCACGGCAATCACACCCATGATATTTCCCGCTGTCACGGGATTTGGAGTACATCCACTATTCTCCGCATTTTGGAGGATGAACGCTACACCGGCGTGTATGTGATCGGCAAGCGGGCGGTTCTCGAAGTAGGCGGCACCAGAAGCCACCTGAAGGACAGAGAATCATGGTACATCATCCCTGACCATCACCCGGCCATCGTAGAGAAAGCCGTGTTTGATACCGTGCAGGCCAGCCAGCTCCGCTTTTCCCAGCCCAACAAAAAGAAGCGGGACTACCCGCTGAAAGGCAAAGCCTTCTGTGGCTGCTGCGGTCATGCGCTGTCCCGCACCATGCAGAAAACCTCGTATTATTACTGCCGCCATTCCGAGGCGGACGTAGAAAGCCGCTGCCACAAGATGCGTCTGAACGCCGCAGAGCTGGAACAAGCGGTATTCCTGACGCTGAAAAAGCAGATGGAAGCCGCCGCACCGTTTGCCCCGGACGGTTCGCTCCGGGTGGATGCCTCCGTACCGGAACGCGCCGAATATGAGCAGCAGATCGAGACGCTGCAAGACGGCAAGCGCACACTTTACGAACACTATCTTATGGGCGAGATTGACCTGAACACCTACAAGGCGGAAAAGGCCGCGTGTAACGAGCTGCTGCTGAAAACAAAAAACGCCTATGCCGCAGTATTGGCACAGGCGAAACAGAAGCAGGACGAACAGGCACGGCAGGACAGCCGCAAGGAAGCGTCCAAGGCGATTTTCGATGCGGACACGCTGACCACCGAGCTGGCCGAGCTGTTGATCGACCGGGTGCTGGTATATCCCGATAAGCGCATCGAGATCGCATACAAAATCCAGGACATTTTTGATTGAGGTGGCAGTCATGAAAATCGCTTTCTATTGCAGAGTGGACGGACAGGGCTTTGGCTTTGTCCTCCCCGATGAAGCTGACAAGCTCCGCGAGTTTTTCGCCGAGCATCAGGATAAGCCTGCGCTTGAAAAGCCATCGAGCGCAAGCTAAAAATTTTTGTCGTGTGCTTGACATACGGGTGTCTGAGGTCGTGAAAGCGTATGTGCTCCGCGCCGATAGCCTTCAGGATCTTCTCATGGGTGTGCCGGAAGGAGCCCGGGTCGAACATGGTACCGGTTTTGGGCGATACGAACAGGTAAGGACTGTGGGGGTGCTTTGCGTGCTCCTCCACCAGCAGCTCCACCGCCCGCTGCGGGATAGCCAGCTTATCATACAACGGGGTGACGAGATGGATGAGAGGGCATCTCAAGCATCTCGCGGGACTGCATCATAGCACGCGTGTTTTTGAAATCGTTGCATACTGCTGTCCGAAATCTTGACTTGCGAAAATTTTTCTGTAAGATATTTTTGAGAGGAGGAGGTTTCATGGACATTCCGCGTCGAAAAAACCGCCAGCATTCGGATAAGCTGACGGCAGAGCTGCTGTTTTTCTGTTTTTGGCTGACCCACTGCGGTGAGGTGGAGCTGGGCGCGTATGCCTGGTATGGTCAGCATTCAACCGCCTCCTACCGGCGCTACGCCAAGGAGCTGGAGAAGATCGGCGCTATACCGCGCATGAAGCTGCGGGGAGATGACCGGGACTGCAGGCATAACCGCCGGTTCATCTCCGACCCGCCGGTAGAGAACTTCGCGCCGGAGATACGATTTGATTGGGAGGATGACCACCTGCGGCGTTTGGCGCGGCTGGTGTGCATGGCGGCGTCGGTGCTTGCGCCCGATGGAGAACTGTCGGCATTTGACAACGCCATCGAGGACTACCGGTATTATGATTTGCACTACCCCGACTACCACGCGGCGTATGAGGGGCTGGACGCCCGCACGTTCCGGCGTGATAAGCAGGCGGTGCGGCAGGTACTGCTGCTGTGGAAAGACGACGATACGGCCAGCAAGCAGCAGGATGAGGATGTAGAGGAGGAGATCACGGCGGAGTTTCTGGCGTGGCTGAAGAAGCTGTGAGCGCACGGCTGCCACGCCTATTCTTTGGTTACAGCGGGGTCAAATTACGCATACCATGACCAGCGTAGTAGTTTTCGGTACTTGTCGCAAGATGCAAGCCAATAACCCAAGAAATAACGCAAGAACATCTTACGTTATTTTTAATAACATAAGAAAAGCTCGAAAAAAGTCAAGGAATGTCTTGCGAATTTTCTTCACTTCTTGCGTTCTATATGTTAGAATGGGTGCAAAGGAGTGATTTGTATGGTAGAAAAGGAGCTTCACGATCTGATTGAAAGCATTCGGGTTCGTGGCTGTGAAGGACAAATCATAGAAGTAAAGGCGGCACGGCAGGGCTGTCCTGAAAGGTTATATGATACGATCTCTGCGTTTTCCAATCAAAATAGCGGGGGAATCTTTGTGTTCGGCTTGGAGGAAAAGAACGGCTTCGCAAAGGTGGGCGTCTACGACGCACAGGACTTGGAGCGCAAGGTAATGGAATACTGCGAACAAATGACGCCGATCGTTCGACCGCAATTTACCGAGGTGGATGAAGATGGGCTTACATTTGTCTCTGCGGAGATCCCACCCGTTGATATTGCGGAACGCCCTTGCTTCAAAACAGCCAAGGGACGGCTGCACGGGTCCTATATCCGCGTAGGTGACGGAGACAAGCCCATGACGGAGTACGAAGTATACAACTACGAGGCGTTCCGAAAGAAATATCAAGACGATATTCGTCCAGTGGAGAGGGTGTCCTTCCAATCGCTGGATATGTCTAAGGTAAAAACGTATTTGGAGAGAAAAACATGTGCGCGTCCGAATTTGGCGGGTATGTCGGAGGCACAGCAGTATGAACTGACCGGCATCACGCGGGATGGGAAAATCACCATGGCGGCATTGCTGCTGTTCGGACTCTACCCGCAGGCGTTTTATCCGCAACTGAGCATCATTGCCACCTGTGTACCCGCAGAGCAAATGGGCGTTCTTGACGCAGAGGGCAACCGATTCAGCGACACAAAGCGGATCGAAGGTACGCTTCCGGATATGCTGGAGGGTGCGTTGACCTTTGTTCGAGCCAATATGCGGACGGCCACAAGGATCGACAAAGAAACAGGCGAGAGAATTGATATTCCGCAGTACCCTATGGACGCTGTCCGCGAGGCGATACTCAATGCGTTGGTACACCGGGATTATAGTCTGCATACCGAGGGAATGCCGATCCAGTTGGTCATGTATTCCAATCGGATCGAGATCACAAATCCGGGTGGGCTTTATGGTAGATTGACTCTCGACCAGTTGGGCAATGCCCAGCCGGATACCCGAAACCCGGTTCTTGTTACCGTAATGGAGACCCTGGGGGAAACTGAGAATCGCTATTCCGGGATTCCTACGATTCGGTTTGCCATGAAAAACCGCAACCTGCCAGAGCCGGTATTCGCGGATCGGCGCAGCGAATTTGTCGTGACGCTGTACAATGGTGAGCATGGTGCAGCGGGAAGTGTCGGCGACGAGGATGTAAAACAAGCTAACGTGCAAGACGAAAAAGGTCTGCTGAAATTCTGCCGTACACCTCGAAGCCGCAGCGAGATCATTGCATATCTAAATATTGCGTCAGGGCAGTATGCCCTGCGGCGTTACCTTGATCCTCTCGTAGAGTGCGGAGCGATTCGGATGACGCTGCCCGATAAACCCCGCAGTCCCAAGCAGCGATATGTGGCAGTGGAGGAGTGACACAGTTTATTATGTCTTTTTCCGTGACCCAAAAGCCGAGAGGTCAGGAAAGCACCGGAGAGGGGCGGATGGCATCATCCGTCCCTCTCCGGCTGTTTTTTGCGGGCTACATGGTCTAACTGATGACACTGCCGATGGTATCGGCGGCACCCGCGGCCTTACACAGGCAGCTCACCGGGTAAGGCTGTGGAAGGCTGCTTCTCCATCGCCCTGCCGTGCGCCTGCACATTTACCGAGCGAAACCGCGGACAATTCAAGCTGCTGCCGAACTGGTGGGCGAGTATATACTTTTATAACCATGAACACATACCGCTTGCTACAAAAATGGTCCCCTACGGAAGTTCGATTTGGCACCCCTCACAGATAGTGCCCTAAGTTTTGTCTACTCGGCAGGGGGCGGCACAGGGCACTGTCCAGTTTATGGGACACCTCTTTCTGTAGAATGGGTATTGTAAAGAACGATACAGATCGGAAAGGGAGGAAGCAACATGTTCAAGATCGGTTTTAATGGTTCCGCAGAAGAGCATCGCAAGGCACCTGGGGAGGCGCACTCCATTTGCCCCGCAGTTACGCCGAGAAAATCGGTCGTTCGCGTCCATTTTCCGGCGCGGAATATGAATCTGTCTTACTACAATGACGCCTTTGACCTGAAATGCGGAGATATCGTTTTTGTGGAGGGCAAGCTGGAGGGCCTGCGTGGCCGCGTGGTGGATGTCGCGTACAATTTCAAGATCAAGCTATCTGACTACAAGCGGGTCATCAGCGTGGCCGACACAAATGTACAGGGCGAGTTCTTCTTCGCCGGGTCGCACTTCGTCACGTTCGACCGCAGCACTCTTCCTTACGAAAAGGTCATCACTTGGTTTAAGTCACCCGCCACGGAGGATGAGATATTTGTTTCCGGCAATGATGATTGCGGCTTCCTGCTGCATGATCTGAGCGCCATGAGCATCAGCAGGGCAACTGCCGATCGCGGCCACGATTACTACACGGACAATCGGATACGGTACATTTCTCTGGACAATACCCATGTGCGGGCCATTGTGGAGGGATCGTGGCCTTACGAGCTGGCGTGCGACTATGCTAACGGCGAGATCAGAAATCTGGTTTGCGACTGCTTCTGCAGCGAGCCGTGCAAGCATAAATTCGCAGCCATGCTGCAGCTGAGGGAGACGCTGGAACTCATTGAGAAGAACTACCCTGCACAGCTTGAGGCGACGCAGTATTTCGCCGCCATCTGCAAGGGGACGCTGCTGAACTTTGCGCTGGACGGCAAGGAAACCGGCAGCATCGTGCTTTGAGGGACGCGGGAGGCATCGTAAACGCAAGGCGGTATGTATGACACCATCCACACCCCCGACTATTTCTCAGATTTACAATATCTGACAAATGGAGCTGCGCAGGGCGCGGCAGGGGATGTTCCCCTGCCAGGCCTTGCGCAGCTTCTCCTTTTTACTCTTTCAATCCACGGGAATACCCGACCCGCACAGTATGGCATAGCATACAAAAAAAGTCAATGTTTTTTGGCACTTATCCTTATTACTGAAGTCTTTACAAGCCTCAGCGAGTGTGGTATGGTTAAAGCATCAACATATGCGCGTTAAAAAATATATACAACGGGATGTGATCGCCATGTATCCTGCCCATATCCGCGAAACCGGAGAGCGGCAAACCGTCCGGGAGCATTGCCGGAACACGGCGGCGCTGGCCGCAACCGCACTGCGGCCACTGGGTCTGGAAAAAAGCGCCTATCTGGTCGGTCTGCTCCACGACGCCGGAAAAAACAAACAGGAGTATGCGCAATACCTTTCGGAGGCTGTCAGCGGCGGGAACGCCGTCCGTGGCAGTGTCAACCATACCTTCGCCGGCGTGCGCCTTCTGCTGGATCGTTGGCACGGCGGCTGCGGTACATTCTCCTATTCCGACGTGACCGCAGAGCTGCTGGCCTTTGCCGTTGGCTCACATCACGGCCTGTTTGACTGTATCGATCCCCAGCAGCACAGCGGTTTTTTTCATCGCCAGACCAAGGAGGGAATCTTTTACGACGAATCCCGACAGGGCTTTTTGGCACAGGTTGCCGCCGAGGAGGAGCTGGAGCATCTGTTCCGCGACGCCATCCGGGAGATGACCCCGATGCTGGATCGGCTGGCGGCTCTGTCCACCCAAGCGGACGACAATGAGGCGGATCGGGAGACCGCATTTTATATCGGGCTTCTGGCACGGATGCTCCTGTCCGCCGTGATCGAGGGGGATCGCGCAGATACCGCCGCTTTTATGGATGGGGTAGAACCGCCCGTGTTCCCAGAGGATATGCGGCCGATCTGGGCAGAACGGCTGGCGTTTATGGAGAAGAAGCTGGCGGCATTCCCGCGAAAAACGCCCATTGATCTGGCGCGCCAGACCATCTCCGACACCTGTGCCGCCGGCGCCGCCGGGTCCGGAGGTGTCTACCGCCTGAATGTTCCCACCGGCGGTGGAAAAACGCTGGCCAGTCTCCGCTTCGCATTGACACACGCGGCAAAGCGGAACTGCTCCCGAATTATCTTCACCGCGCCGCTGCTGTCGATCCTGGATCAAAATGCCCATGTCATCCGCGATTACATAGGAGACGACACCTTGATACTGGAGCATCACTCCAACCTTGCCGAGCCGAAGGAGGCACCGGAGCGCTTGCAGGAGCTGGAGCTGCTCACTGCCTCCTGGTCGGCGCCGATCATTATCACCACGCTGGTGCAGCTGCTGAACACCTGCTTCAGCGGAAAGACCAGCGCCATCCGCAGATTTCACGCGCTGTGCGGCAGCGTCATCGTGATCGATGAGGTGCAGACGGTTCCCGGCAAAATGCTGACGCTGTTCAATTTGACTGTCAACTTTCTGTCTGAGATCTGCGGCGTCACTATTGTTCTATGCTCCGCCACCCAACCCTGTCTGGAGGTGGTCGACCATCCGCTGCGCCGCCAGCCCGTCGATCTGGTTCCGCAGCAAAAGGCGCTGTGGGACATCTTCAAGCGCACCGATATCCAAAATGCCGGATGTGCCAGACTGGAGGAACTCCCGCAGATCGTCATGGGGGCGCTGTCGTCGTGTGACAGTCTGCTGGTGGTGTGCAACACGAAAAAGGAGGCGACGTTCCTGTTCGAATCGCTGCAAGCCGCGAATTGCCGGTGCTTCCATCTGTCCGCCGCCATGTGCGTCCAACACCGCAGGGAGACTCTGCAAGCCTTACAGTCCGCGCTGGACAAGCCCTCCGCCGACAGGCAAAGGGTGGTCTGTGTCTCCACGCAGGTGATCGAGGCCGGTGTGGACATCTCCTTCCAGCGGGTGATCCGCTTCTCCGCTGGAATGGACAGCGTCGTGCAGGCGGCGGGGCGGTGCAACCGGCATGCCGAGCAAAAGGAGCCCGCCCCTGTCCGCCTCATCCGGTGTACCGACGAGCGGCTGCGCGGTCTGGACGACATCGTGCGCGGGCAGAACGCCACCACCGCGCTGCTGACCGCCTTTTCCAAAACGCCAGAGGGTTTCCGATACGATCTGTCCTCCGAGGAGGCCATCCGGTTCTACTATCGCCGGCTATACGCAGAGATGGAGCCCGGCTTTCAGGACAACCAAACTCCGGCGCACGGTTCCCTCTATCATCTGCTGGCGGACAACCCCCGGTACGCAGACGCCAACTGCGCGCAGGCGGAGCGCTACCTTCTGCGGCAGGCGTTCCGGCTGGCAGGCAGTCTTTTTCAGGTATTCGACGAGGACACGAGGTCCCTGCTCGTACCCTACGGAAGAGGGCGCGAGCTGCAAAACACGCTGCGAAACGCCGCTCAGGTCTACGGGCAGAAAGATTGGGCGGTCATACGCGGCTGCATTGACGAGGCCAAAGGCTACTGCGTCAGCGTCTACCGTTATCAGCTGGAGCGGCTTGAGGCTCTCGGCGCCGTGACCTCTCTGTTCGACGGCGGCATACTGCTGTTGTCCGACGGCTTTTATAACGAACATACCGGTTTTTCTCTGGAGGCCGGTACCCGTGATTTTCAGGAGGTGTAGTAATTGAAAACGGAACATCCAAACATCGTAGAATTTGAAGTATTTGGCGACTACGCCCTCTTCTCTGACCCTCTCATGCGTCTGGGCGGTGAAAAGTGTAGCTATCAGGTACCCACCTATGAGGCGCTGAAGGGCATTTTATCCTCCGTATACTGGAAGCCCACCTTCATCTGGCGGATCATGGACGTGCGGGTCATGAACCCGATTCAGACCGAGGTGAAAGGTATCCGCCCCATCAAATACAGCGGCGGCAACGATCTGGCCTATTACACCTATTTGAAAAACTGCCGCTATCAAGTGCGGGCATGCTTTGCGTGGAATGACAACCGTCCGGAGCTGTGCGGCGACCGAAATGAGAACAAACATCACTGCATTGCCCGTCGAATGATCGAAAAGGGCGGGCGGCGGGACATTTTTCTGGGTACCCGGGAATGTCAGGGCTATGTAGAGCCCTGCGTATTCGGAAACGGCGCAGGCGCCTACGACGATCTGCCGGAGCTGGGCTTCGGGCTGATGTACCACGGCATCACCTACCCGGACGAGGCCTACTCGGAGGAGACCCGCGGACGGATGACTGCCCGATTTTGGTACCCGGTCATGAAAAACGGCGTCATCCACTTTCTCCCGCCGGAGGAATGTCCGGGGCAGAAACCTCTGCGGGAGATGCCTATGAAGAGTTTTTCCGCCGATGAGGGCAATTTTATCGGTCTGCGGGAATTTGGGGAGGTGGAGTAAATGGGACTGATGCAGCAGGCCTATGACACCTACTGTGCCATGGCGCCGCAATACGCCGGCATCTACGGCAAGGCGAAGGAGCCGCTGGTTCCTGTTTCGCACCAAATCGTAAACGCAGAGCTGGAGCTCACTCTGGACGCGGACGGTCATCTGCTGGACGCCCGCTCCGTCGAGGCAGAGCAGGCCGCCACCATCATCCCTGTGACGGAGAGCTCCTCGGGGCGAACCGGCAAAGCCCCCGGCGCACATCCTCTGTGCGACCAGATCCAGTTTCTCTCCCCGCTGTATCCCGCCAAATATGAAAGCTATCTGACACAGCTGCACCGCTGGGAGCTATCACCCTACAGCCTCCCCAAGCTCTCCGCCATCGCCCGCTATGTGGAGAGGGGGACAATTGTTGAAGATCTGGCGCAGCGGGGCGTGATCTCCCTGGACGAAAAGGGGCTTCCCGCCAAGGAAAAGCAGATGGTCCGCTGGCGCGTAGAGACAGGCGCGGAAAATGAAACGCCCGCCTGCTGGCAGGACCAGAGCCTCTTTCAAGCCTTTATCGACTACTATGCATCCACGAAATCTGAGAAGCCCGCGTTTTGCATGGTTACCGGCAAAAACGCCCCGCCCGCCAGCCAGCACCCCAAGAAGATCATCAACCTGTGCGCCAACGCCAAGCTGATCTCCGCCAATGACACCAGCGGCTTTACCTATCGGGGCCGCTTCACAGACGATTCGCAGGCCGCGACCATGAGCTATGAGGCGTCGCAGAAGATCCACAGCGCGCTGCACTGGTTGGCGGCGACCCAAGGCGTCTTCATCGGTGGGCGCACCTTCCTGTGCTGGAATCCGCAGGGCATCGAGATCCCCAAACCGCAGGCCGCCTTTCTGCGGCGGAGCACCGCCAAGCAGATAAAATACTCCGACTACCGAAAGGCGCTGTCGGAGACTCTCCGGGGCTGGCAGGAGACGATCCCGCGGGACGCCGGCGCCGTGGTGGCCGCCTTTGACGCCGCCACATCCGGACGCCTTTCCCTCACCTATTACAGCGAGCTTCCGGTCTCTGATTTTCTGGAGCGCCTGCACAACTGGGATGCACTTTGCTGCTGGGAGCATTCCTCCTTCGGCATACAGTCGCCCTCGCTTTCGCAGATCGCGGACTGCGCCTTCGGCACGGTGCGCGTCTCCGACAAGCAGACAAAGCTGGAAACGGACGAGCGCGTCATGCGCCAGCAGGTACAGCGGCTGCTCTCCTGCCGGGTGGACCGGGGCAAAATGCCGGCGGATATCGCCCGCGCTGCGGCGGCCAAGGCGTCCAACCTGCAGATCATGGACGCCGCCCTGCGGGAAACGGTATTGTTCACCGCCTGCGCGGTGCTTCGGAAATACAAATATGATTGGTACAAGGAGGAATGGGGCATGGCACTGGAACCGCAGAAGAAGGATGTCAGCTATCAGTATGGACGGCTTTTGGCCGTGTTTGAAAAACTTGAGCGAGACACCTATGACCCCAATGAACAGCGAGAACCCAACGCGATCCGGATGCAGTCCGTGTTCGCAAAGCGTCCACTCTACGCCAGCCGGATCATCTGGGAGCAGTTGAAAAAGGCGTACTACCCCAAACTCAAGCCCGGTGCCAGAACAAAATACGACCGCATCATCGAGCAGATCATCCAAGAAATTTCCTCCTTCCCACAGGCGGAACAGGAGGAGGCCCTGAAGGACGCCTATCTCTTTGGGTACTATCTGCAGCGCAGTGCGCTGTACACATCCGGCAAGACCGAAAACAGTCAGGAGGAAGAATAAATGAGCAGCTTGCAAAACAAGATCGATTTTGTGGCACTGGTCTCCGTGACCCACGCCAACAGCAACGGCGACCCTCTGAACGGCAATCGCCCCCGCACCGACCTGAACGGCTTCGGTGAGATCTCCGACGTGTGCATCAAGCGCAAGATCCGCAACCGGATGCAGGATCTGGGCGAGCCCATCTTCGTTCAGTCGGAGGATCGGTGCAGCGACGGCTGCGGCAGCCTCAGCGAGCGGGCCTCCGCCGCTATGAAGGGCATCAAGGATCGGGAGGAATATGCCCGGCACGCCTGCGAAACGTGGCTGGACGTGCGTACCTTCGGGCAGGTCTTTGCCTTCAAGGATGCCAAGGGCTTCTCCTGCGGTGTGCGCGGCCCCGTCTCTATCCATCAGGCGTCCAGCCTGTCCCCCGTGGAGATCGAGTCCCTCCAGATCACCAAGAGCGTGAATGGTGAGAAGAAGGAAAAGGGTGAGAACCGCGCCTCCGACACCATGGGCATGAAGCACTTTGTCCGCTTCGGCCTGTACGAGGTCAAGGGCTCCATCAATGTCCAGCTGGCGGAAAAGACCGGCTTCTCCGAGGAGGACGCCGACACGGTCAAGGAGTGTCTGCGTACCCTTTTTGTGAATGATGCCTCCTCCGCACGGCCCGACGGCTCCATGGAGGTGGTGAAGCTGTTCTGGTGGCGGCACAGCTGCAAGGACGGGCAGTATTCCTCCGCAAAGGTCCACCGCTCCGTCAAGGTCGCGCTGCGGGACGCAGGTACCATCCCCACCTCCGCAGACGACTATGTGATCTCGCTGGAGGCGCTGCCGGGGCTGGAGCCGGAGGTGATCGATGGCGTATAGCGAGGAGGACTTCCTACAGCTCTCCGGCTTACAGCATTTCCGGTTTTGCAGGCGGCGGTGGGCGCTGATCCACATCGAGCACCAGTGGGCGGAAAACTACCGCACCATTGACGGCGCGATCCTCCACGAAAATGCCCACGACACGGCCTTTCAGGAGTGGCGGGGCGACCGGTTCATTACGCGGGGCGTCAGCGTCTATTCCGCAGAGTTGGGTGTATCCGGACAGTGCGATGTACTGGAATACCATCGGGGCGCCGCGGGAATCCCTCTCTCCGGGAAAGAGGGCCTGTGGCAGCCGTATCCGGTGGAGTACAAGCGGGGCCGCCCCCGCGAGGACACCGGTGACACCCTGCAGCTATGCGCGCAGGCCATGTGCCTGGAGTCCATGCTCTGCTGCGACATCCCCGAGGGCGCACTCTATTATGGGGAAATCCGCCGACGGGAGCGGGTGTCCTTCACCCCGGAGCTGCGCGCAGAGGTACGAGAGCTGCTGGTGGAGATGCACGAGTTGTACCGTCGGGGCTATACCCCCAAGGTCAAGCCCACCAAATCCTGCAATGCCTGCTCCTTGAAGGAGCTGTGCCTGCCCAAGCTGATGAAAAGCAGAGCCGTCTCCGCGTATCTCCGGGCGGCCATGGAGGAATCACCATGAAGCAGCTTCTCAACACGCTATTTGTCACCTCCGAGGACATTTACCTCTCGCTGGAGGGGGAAAATGTGCTGGCAAGCCGAGATAAGACAGTTATCGCCCGCTACCCGCTGCACACGCTGCAAGCCATCGTCAGCTTCTCCTACGCCGGTGCCTCCCCTGCGCTGATGGGCAAATGTGCGGAGGCCGGGATCGGTCTGGCCTTCTGCTCCCCGCACGGACGTTTCCTTGCCCGCATCTGCGGCGAGAGCAGCGGCAACGTGCTGCTCCGTCGTGAACAGTACCGCATCGCCGATGACCCCACCCGCAGCTGTGAAATAGCCCGCACCATGATCTTCGGCAAGCTATGCAACGGTGCCGCCAGCATCCAGCGTACTCTGCGGGATCACGCGCCCCGCGTGGCGGACTGCGGACTGGAAAACGCCGCTGCCAACATCCGGGATATGCTGCCACAGGTGCTGGCTGCCGCCGACTTAGACACCCTGCGTGGAATAGAGGGCGCTGCCGCCACCGCGTATTTCGGCGTCTTCGACCATATGCTCCTGAACCGGAAGGAGGCGTTTTTCTTCCACGGCAGAAGCCGCCGTCCGCCGCTGGATCGGGTAAACGCCATGCTGTCCTTCGCCTACAGTCTTCTGGCGCACGACTGTGCCAGCGCCTTGGAAAGCGTGGGACCGGACAGCTATGTGGGCTTCCTCCACCGCGACCGACCGGGACGGCAGTCGTTGGCGCTGGATCTGATGGAGGAGCTGCGCCCCTGTATGGCAGACCGCTTTGTGCTGACCCTCGTGAACAATCGGATGCTGCGCCCGGAGGACTTTCAGATGCAGGACAGCGGCGCGGTGCTGCTGTCCGATGACGGCCGCCGGAAATTCCTGAAGACCTGGCAGGAGCGGAAGCGGGACACACTGACCCACCCCTATCTGGGCGAAAAGCTGAGCTGGGGCATGATCCCCTATGTGCAGGCGCTGCTGTTGGCTCGCTGCCTCCGCGGCGACTTGGACGGCTATCCGCCGTTTTTATGGAAGTGACACTATGCTGGTGCTGATCACATACGATGTAAACACCGAGGACGCCGCCGGGCGCAAGCGCCTGCGGCAGATCGCCAAAAAGTGCGTGGACTATGGACAGCGGGTGCAGAATTCCGTGTTTGAGTGTCTGCTGGACGCAGGGCAATGCCGCCGTCTGCAGGCGCAGCTTCTGTCCATCATGGATCCTGAGAAGGACAGTCTCCGCTTTTACTATCTGGGGAAGCAATATGAGAAAAAAGTAGAGCATTTCGGTGCGAAGAGCACCTATCTGCCGGAGGATTCCCTGATCCTCTGACGCACACCGTCCGGCACAGTGGAGGTTACGGTGCGCGGATATCCTCTCTCCCGTCCCCGCGAAGTCCAAGTGACCAGTGATTGCCGGGAGGTTCGCAAGGCTTTTCTCGATGCAACGCCGTTCTTTTCCCGGGTTTCTTAGGATGCCACCCCCGTGTTTTTCCCCAAAAACGCAAAAATTCTACTTATTTATCAAAGATTCACAGATAAAACTGTGCATCTTTGCTGTCGCCCCCCTCGCGGGGGGCGTGGATTGAAATCAATCTTTGGGATTCGTTGGGCCCTGTTACTATTGTCGCCCCCCTCGCGGGGGGCGTGGATTGAAATTTATCGATATCAAAGGTCTGGGAAAAAAAGTAAACGGTCGCCCCCCTCGCGGGGGGCGTGGATTGAAATTAGTTCTTGGCCGTATATCGTCATCGGCCTTTTGGTCGCCCCCCTCGCGGGGGGCGTGGATTGAAATCGGTTGTTACGCCTATGGGTGAACTGCTTGGTGGTCGCCCCCCTCGCGGGGGGCGTGGATTGAAATTGTGTTTTCATCTTCTGTAAACTTACACAGAAATGTCGCCCCCCTCGCGGGGGGCGTGGATTGAAATGTTCCAAGGGACAGGATAGGCAGAAGAAACAAGCGTCGCCCCCCTCGCGGGGGGCGTGGATTGAAATCTTTGGCTTCTTTCGCAGTTTTTTGGACTTCTTTGGTCGCCCCCCTCGCGGGGGGCGTGGATTGAAATCGCAGTCTGTTGCAAATGCTCTTGGCGTTGGCGTTGTCGCCCCCCTCGCGGGGGGCGTGGATTGAAATGCCGCCCGAAGGCGGCAGAAGGAGCGTGTATACATGTCGCCCCCCTCGCGGGGGGCGTGGATTGAAATATCCCCCAATAGTCGCATGACGGGAGGGTCATCGTCGCCCCCCTCGCGGGGGGCGTGGATTGAAATCATGCCGCAGCATAAAGCATGGAGCAAGCATTGCGGTCGCCCCCCTCGCGGGGGGCGTGGATTGAAATACCAGTCTTGGCGAGGTTGTAACCGCGATTCTGGGTCGCCCCCCTCGCGGGGGGCGTGGATTGAAATAGCCCACTATTTATTATGCTTATTGTGCCGCTTGTGGTCGCCCCCCTCGCGGGGGGCGTGGATTGAAATAAAACCAGCCGGAACAGTCCCGATTAGTGCTTGTAGTCGCCCCCCTCGCGGGGGGCGTGGATTGAAATTTTAACCACATGGAAAACCTCCTAACTGTTTCAGTCGCCCCCCTCGCGGGGGGCGTGGATTGAAATATACTGATAACCAGAGCCATCAAACAACCGATAGCGTCGCCCCCCTCGCGGGGGGCGTGGATTGAAATCTTGACCAGATCGTCCGTAATGTCGCCGTCCGGCAGTCGCCCCCCTCGCGGGGGGCGTGGATTGAAATCCTGGCGTCCGGGGCCTTGGCCATGAACTGGCGGTGTCGCCCCCCCTCGCGGGGGGCGTGGATTGAAATGATCATCCTGATAAGTTTCAGTATCCCGTTGACGGTGTCGCCCCCCTCGCGGGGGGCGTGGATTGAAATGGGATAGAGATGTGGGACCTAATCGCGCTGGGTCGTCGCCCCCCTCGCGGGGGGCGTGGATTGAAATCTGACGCAGCACAACGCCAAGGCCGCAGCCGAGGTCGCCCCCCTCGCGGGGGGCGTGGATTGAAATCAGCGTGGGGAGAAGCGTACTCCGGATATACTTGTCGCCCCCCTCGCGGGGGGCGTGGATTGAAATAATCACCGTGCCGTTGTCCTTGGCGAAGGTGATGGTGTCGCCCCCCTCGCGGGGGGCGTGGATTGAAATATCCACCCGGATGGTGAAGTCGCCGAACAGGCCCGTCGCCCCCCTCGCGGGGGGCGTGGATTGAAATATTTGCGGGTACTCCTCCACGTCAGGCTGTAGCGGTCGCCCCCCTCGCGGGGGGCGTGGATTGAAATCCAGTATAAGCGCACCAATGCCGAGGTGATCCGGGGTCGCCCCCCTCGCGGGGGGCGTGGATTGAAATTGGGACCTGTCACTACTATTTTCACGTTCCCACTGTCGCCCCCCTCGCGGGGGGCGTGGATTGAAATAATTTGAATTTCCTGTTTTTGCAAATTCCCCCGGTCGCCCCCCTCGCGGGGGGCGTGGATTGAAATGTTGTGGAGGATACTAATATGCATGTTGCTACGGTGTCGCCCCCCTCGCGGGGGGCGTGGATTGAAATCTTGTGGGGCGTGACCGATCTGGCGGCGCAGATCAGTCGCCCCCCTCGCGGGGGGCGTGGATTGAAATCCTCCTCATCATCGTCCTCATCGTCCTCATCGTCCGTCGCCCCCCTCGCGGGGGGCGTGGATTGAAATCCTGATGAGGAGCCGCTGGTCATATTTGCTAAGTGTCGCCCCCCTCGCGGGGGGCGTGGATTGAAATCTTGTCTTATGAAAGAGGGTCAGCCCCGTCTACGGTCGCCCCCCTCGCGGGGGGCGTGGATTGAAATTTTCTTTGAAGTCTCTACCGATGACATATTGTACAGTCGCCCCCCTCGCGGGGGGCGTGGATTGAAATTGTAGTGAACACATTGTAGCCAGTTACCTTCGTAGTCGCCCCCCTCGCGGGGGGCGTGGATTGAAATTCCGGGGCCCGGCGGCGGGCAGTCCCCCGCCCGCGTCGCCCCCCTCGCGGGGGGCGTGGATTGAAATACC
>ERZ773243.1676-NODE-1676-length-22491-cov-14.570645_pt1 | contig 22491 bp, 10 predicted proteins | sample MGYA00580520_ERZ773243 | MGnify/ENA primary metagenome ERZ773243 (study PRJEB29015, sample SAMEA2737747) | human gut metagenome | biome: human gut; feature: human-associated habitat; material: faeces | place: China | collected 2012 ... | reverse complement strand
TCACAATCTCCGAATTATGGCCAGGACCTACAAAGCGATCATTAGCTCTGATAAGGACCTCATATTTATTATCAAGCATTGATTCTCCATTCTTATTCACATACGGACCTAAGAAAGAAGTAGAGCGACCGACAACTGTAGTATAAGTACTTAACATAGAGTTACAACATGAACCAACAGATGCAAACATATAGTAATAATCACCACGTTTATGAATATAAGGCGCTTCAAATGCAGTACCTGCAACCTGCACTCTTTCTTTCTTGGCTGTTGCAATGTCAGGATACACCCTTGTACCATCTTCATTCAGCTTCACAGCATATAAACCGTTAAAGCTACCCCAAACCAACCATTTCTGTCCATTGTCCTCGAAAAAGCAAGGATCGATAGAATTTCTCACATTAATTTCATTTGAAGTGAACAACTTACCCTTTCCATCAACAGATATATCCAATGAGAAGGGACCCTCGGGAGAATCTGCAGAAGCGATTCCAATGCCGGCAGATGCAGGTTTACCCATGGCAGACATAGCATAGTACAAAATATATTTATCACCAATCTTCTCAATGTCCGGAGCCCATACTGCCGCACCTTTCTCTGTAACAAACGAAGGTTTCTTCTCAAACATCTTACCACCCTCTGTCCAATGAATCAAATCTATTGATTTACGGACTACAGACGTATTGGTAGCATATACATAAAATGAATGGTCATTTTCTTTCCAAACTGTTGGATCAGCCGCACTGTAGTCAGTTAATGGGTTTGAATAAGGGTTATTATAAACTAGCTTCTGATTATTATTATCATCATCTGAACAAGATGCCAAGGCTCCTGTCAGAGCCAAGGCAAACAACATATATTTACTTCTCATAATCAATTATTATATCTTTTTTCAAGTTCTTCTACAGGAATATTATATTCATAACCATCGTAACCATAGTTCTGATTGATACGACCTTGGGTATTGGATTCTATGGCATTACGCGGAATAGGCCACAACACATGATACGGCTTCATAATAAATGCATTGGTTGAATAATAATATTCTGTTGCAAAGAAATTATTCTTCTCCATCATACGGTCATAATACCAATTCTTTTCTGAAAAATTATCAAGTGAATATCCATCTATGCCCTTTTCTGCTTTCAAGAAAGCAATACGAGTTAATTCGGTCTTGCGATGGTCTTCCAGAAATAATTCTCTAGCTCTTTCATCTAAAATATCTTCCAAGGTAACAGATGAAAATTCCGGTGCATTCACACGTCGACGAATTGTATTCACATCCGCAGTAGCCATCTCATTATTACCTAACCACCAATAAGCCTCAGCTCTATTCAAGTAAGTTTCCGCAAGGCGGAAAATATACTGATCCGTGAAACCACCTACTGGTACTTTACCTCCTGCGTTCGGATCATCCTTATCAATCAAAACTTTCACAATTGGGAAAGAGAAATAGCAACGCATAGTATCGGTACAGTAAGCAGGATCAACTGGTTGACCAAAATATTTACTGCTGCCTCCTTTAGATGCCGGAAGATTGTAGTAGATACGTGACTTATCGAACCAGTTATTTGAATTATGACGCATATCATCACCACAATTCTTCCACAACTCATATTGTGCATAGTTAGTAGGACGTATCTTAGCAAGTCCTCTACCTAACAGTTCCAACTGTTCGTATCCATCATAAGTCCCCGATGCATCTGTCGTTCCGTTCTTCCCATCTGGTGTCTTCATTTTGCTTCCGGCATGCCACTGCGGCACAAAATTACGTTTACGCTTTGAACCACTTGGAGAAGTACATCCATCCAAACCATAAATTTCCTGACCAATCATGATACCTTCCTTATTTTCAACAATGCTAATATTTTCCTCTTGAAACAAGTCGTTGTATACATCCTTGCTCTTATCATCCATATTAATGCCGAAGCGTTCATTCATCAGATGCAATCCGTAATCATTGATACAGCGAGTAGTTGCATCTACTGCCTGTTGAAAGTCACCGGTAGCCAGACATATTTTGGCCAATAAATGTTCACCAGCAGCCCTACTCACGGCACCACGGCTTACTTCCTTTGGCAACCACTTTACGGCATACTCCATATCTTTCTTGATATTCGCCAAGATAGTTTTACGGGAAACTGTATTAAAGTCCAATTTTGCACCAGTAATCTCTTCTCCAATCCAGGGTACATCTCCAAATTGGTTAGTCAACAGATAATACCAATAAGCACGATGAAAGTATCCTTCTGCCAAACAAGCGTTTCTGTCTTCTTCAGAGGCCATGCCGTCAGCCTCAGAAACACGGGTAATAACCGTATTGGCATACTTGATACCATTCCAGCCAAAAACCCAATAACGAAGATGCAGATACATATTAGTGGTTGGGGTCAACTGAGTAACCATATTATGGATTTCCTTGGTTTCAGGACCACCCATAACAGCCAAGTCAGACCAAGCATATTCATATACAGAATAAGTTTCACAGTTTCCGGAGTTGAAAGCATCTCCAAACCATTCAAAATTCATCTGTTTACGGCAGAGGCGAAGCATTGTTTCCAAACCTGCTTTATCAACAAAAGTGTTCTCCGGTGTCAGAAATGACATCGCTCTCGGTTCAAGATCAACACAAGCAGAAAGACTGGCAGCTATCAGACAAGTTGATAGACTTCTTAGTATATATTTCTTTGTTTTCATTTGAATATCTTTATTTAATTGTTCTATTAGATCATAAAGTAATGTCTACACCAAATGTCCAAATACGTGGCGTAACTGCTTTAGTCAAAGGATCAGAGGTTCTCCATTTAGAGATAACGAATGCATTATCCACATTAATACTGAATCTTAGATTATCAATCATAAACTTGTTGATCAACTTCTTGGGGAACGTATAAGACAATGCCATATTCTGCATTCTTACATAGTTTCTCTTTTCGTAAATATTCACACCCGGACTATCGACGTTTGCACCCAAACGAGCATATTTGCTATTCGGATTCCATGGTGTCCAATACTCAGTCCAAACAGAGTTTGAAGTGTTATAAAAACGATTAGTTTCATTTCTTGGCAGATTATCAATATCCATCCACCCGAATTCCCCACGTAATACGAAAGAGAAATTGATGCATTTGAACAAATTCAGGTCACTGCTCAATGTCATACGATGCTTCGGAGTTTTTGTACCCAACCAAATTTTGTCTTCATCATTGATTTTACCATCATTATTGACATCCAATAATCTCGGATCACCTGGCTGCTTGCCATATTTTGCTGCTTCCAGCTCTTCACCCAGTTGCCATACACCAATCCACTTATAATCATAGATTTCATCAATAGCATGTCCAATATACCAACCATTCTGTACATCATCATCCTCACGCTGGCCGACAATATTACCCTCTGCGTCCAACACGTCAATCATATCGCCATACAGATGCTTAATTTCATTCTTGTTAGTAGAATAAGTGAAAGTAGTACCCCAACGTACATTCCGGGTATTTACGTTTACACTTGACAAAGTCAACTCAGCGCCCTGATTGGCAAGTTCTCCCAGATTGGAGGCAATCTTACCGTATCCGGAAATTTCGGGCATGGCACGGTCCATCAACAAATCATTCGTTTTATTCTTATAAAGTTCCACAGAGCCGCTTAACCGGTTGTTGAACAACCCGAAGTCGACACCGAGGTTAAAGCCAGTAGTCGTTTCCCATTTCAAGTCTCTATTAGCCAAACTTGAAGGATATACACCTTTATAGTTTACACCATTCAGAATAACATTGGTGATAGTTAATCTAGAGAAAGCAGCATAACGACCGATGTCACGGTTACCGGTCTGTCCCCAAGAGAGACGCAACTTCAGGTTATTAATCCATTTCACATCCTTCAAGAACTTCTCTTCTGATATGCGCCATCCGGCAGCAACAGTAGAAAATATACCGAAAGGATTGTTCTGTCCAAAAGCAGAGAAGCCATCACGACGTACAGAACCGGTCAGCAAATAACGGTCCATCAAAGAATAGTTCAAACGCCATAACAACCCATTACCAGTCTGCATTTCATCGTTTGCGCTGACAGTAGGAGTAATACCGGCCTGAATGCCATGATAACTCAATGCACCATTAGGTTGGAAACCTTCATTGTTTCCTGTACTTTGCCAGTTCTGATATTTTTCAGCAGTATACACAAAGGTAAAATCAAAGTTATGTATTTTAGCAAAGGTGCGGTTCCACTTCAGCATATTATCAATGCTCCACTCGTAGTCAGAGTAGTCCACACGTTTTGCTTTACCCCCGGCTACTACACCCGGTTTGATATCAGAATCAAAATAATAATCCTTCCTCCAACCATAACGTACGTTGAAAGTAGTCTGCCAAGTGAATCCGAACGGAAGAGTCAACTTACCATACACGCTTGAGTTGAAGGTTTGTGTTCTATAGTATTTATCATCTACTGAACGGTTCAACAACGGGTTGGCAACGCGGTTGTCATCCCAAGGTCTAACTTTGATGCTTCCATCAGCTTCATAAACATCACCAAAAGGACTGGCTGCCTTGGCTGCACCTGTATCCGCCTTAATATTATCCGAACCTTTATGAACGAATTGTGCATTCAAACCGATATTCAGCCATTTTGTAATCTCAGTATCCAAATTTACACGTGATCTTGCAGCACGGAATTGATCACCTACAACAATACCGTCATTATTGGTATATCCTAATGAGACGTAATAGTTAGTTCTCGCTGTCTTACCGGAAACAGACGCATTGTAATCTTGTCTTAAGCCATTCTGATAAACAAGATCCATCCAGTCAACAAATTTACCAGCTTTGTAATTGGTAACTTCAATAGGATTAAATTCCAAACGTTGCATCCAGGTCTCAATGTAATCACCGGAGAAAGAAGGATCATAAGCAGCCCATTGATCGCGAGAAACTCCCTCAGGCAGATGATCGGGATTATCATAGTAGCCTAAACCTTTTTGTTGATCTCCCGGTTTGAAATAGTCGATTGTCTTATAATAATCGGAACGTCTCTGCATGTACTGTTCGGCAGTAGGCATTTCAGGCATAAAAGTTGCCTGTGACACACCAATTTTTGTGCTTACATTAATAATAGGCTTTTCTGAAGTACCTCTCTTGGTATTAATAAGGATAACACCTGCCGACCCCTTAGAACCATAAATAGCAGTAGAACTAGCATCCTTCAGGATATCCATACTTTCAATATCATTCGGGTTAATATCTCCAATATTACCATAAAATACAACACCATCCAGAACAACCAAAGGAGAAGTACTTGCCTTCAATGATTGTTTACCACGAATCAGAAGTCCGGAAGCACCACCACCTGCTTCAGTAGAAGGTGTTATATGCACACCAGGTACTGTACCTATAAGGAAATCAAGAGCATTTGTTGCAGCTCTGTTCTTGGTCACTTCATCTCCAATGTGTGCCACAGCACCTGTTACGTCTTTCCTTTTCATTGTACCGTAACCAACTACAACCACTTCATCCAATAACTTAGAATCTTCAACCAACGTTACGTTCAGAGTTCTTGTATTAGCATCAATCGTCTTTTCTATGGTTTGATAACCTATGAACGAAAACACTAAAGTAGATTTTTGTACTGGAACGTTCAATGAATACTTACCATCCAAATCGGTAATAGCACCCAAAGCAGCATTACCCTTTACAGTTACATTTACTCCAATAACAGTTTCGCCCGTAGCATCTTTAACAACACCTGTAACAATTCTGCCCGACTGAGCTTGAATATAAACTGTAGAGATCAGAAATAGTAGTAACATCCTAATCCTCGCACCAGAAAAGAATTTTGAAATCTTCTGCTTCATAATATTAAATTTAAAAAAATTGTAAAGACTTTCTTGGCTTTAAAGCAAAACAAAAGTAGAGATTCAATTAAATAACCAATAATAAACTTATTCCTAAAAAGAGAAAAAACGTCTCAAATTAGTAATCAGAAAGGCGTAAAACAATAGTAGACACAAAATTATCAATAATGAGACGAATATATTATTTAACAAAGTTTTGCTTGATGTAAAACCCGTTAATCTGTTTTGTAACCTAATAATACAAAATACCTATTTCAACGTATGCAAAATAGGAATCTCAGAAATTAATAGAAAGAACAAAAGAGTAATAATGTGGTAAAGTGATAGGGTGATGATATTTTAATTATTTGTCAGAATTTATCAATGGCAGCAGCATCTTTTACAGCCAACTGATTATCAATATTATTAAACCAAATCCCATTCAACATACAACTGAATCCTATTAAGTATACGACTATTTTAGGAACATACATCATTTGTAAACAGTATACACCACCCGATTTTTAGTTCATAACCCGTCAATAATGAGTTTAATTAAGAGCCTGAATTATGAGTTCACCTGTTTTATTAGTAGCCGGCAAAGTAATTTCTAACATTCCGGCATGGCCAGGTCTAAATTTGACAGGCTTGCCATTGAAGAATGCTTCGTATGTATGTTTTGCATCCATACAGACAATCATGCAGCGTTCATGAGCCTTTGTCGAATCGTCAAAAGAGATATTAGCTTTATATCTAGAACAAGTACTATTGAATTCACTTTTCGTAATCCATACCTCAAAGCCGGTAGAAACTTTACCCGGCTTATAGTAAGCGGCAAACCAATTTAAAATAGGTGATGAAAGTCCGGAGAACTGATGCCACCCTGCTCCTCTTCCCGAAGAAATAATGAAATGCTCGAACGTAAAATAGCTTGCTTCACATTCCTTTTCCCAATTATCCAAGGCTGTATGTGCCACCCGATAGGCTTCTTCTCCCTTACCTAAATCTAAAAGAGTTTTCCACATTACCCACTGATGGGGAAACCATACGGCACCATTCCAATACCCATCTACTTTATAATAAGGCGCAGACTGGTCTACCGTTGAAATTCCTACTTTTGTCCATAACTCATCGGGAGAAAACAGATGTCCCACCAACCTATTTACCTGATCCGGAGAACAGATACCTGCTGTCAGAGGAGTCACTCCATCCAACCCCTTGTTAAAGTTCGACCGGTCCTTATACCGTAAGATTTCTTTCGCATTCTCCAAGGAATCATGGAGCACATACCCAAAATATCCGCTTTCTTCGTCCCAAGAGTAGGTTTGCAAAGCATTCGACAGTCGTCCGATTACCTGCTCATATTCTTTCATATCCTTTTTCAGTCCCAACTCTTTTGCCGCCAGGCGCAGTATTTTCGCAGCCCGCAGATAATAAGCTGAAGTAACTACAGGAGTCACCAGTTTATTCCCCCCACGTGCATGTTGAAGCGGATAATCGTCCCATCCACCGGAATTATAGAAATAATCCCAGGTGCGAAGCAGACCGGAACCTTTCATCCGGGTAGTAGAGTAAGGATCGTTTCCAACCATAAAGTTAAAGAACTGTTTCAGTCGGGGATATAAGAATTCCAAGCTCTCACGCGACAGGCTATTGTTCCACAAATCAGCGTAAGCATACATCTGGATAGGCAATGGAGTGCCATGATGAATAAAAGCCGATTCACTCCCTACCGGAGTTGTATAGGCCTTGATACATTCGAAAGCCTTAGCCGGATCCACATCAATCAGTCCCAGTGCAATGAATCCGGAATCCCAGGTATAAAGACTATTCCAGTTCTTGCCCGGTGTAAAATGCCTGATGTACTCTTTCTGCGTATAAACCGGATATACGATATTCGATAAAAGTGAGGCTTGCAATAAACGATTTCCCAGAAGATACTTCTCTCCGCCCGGTAACACTTTATCCTTAGACTTTGCACCTTCCGTAGATTTAACCTGCGCAATCAGTTTATCCGGAGTTGAATGGAAACTCTGCAATTCTTGTTGTACCTGTTCCTTATCTCCTGTGCATACCAACATGTAAATGGTCTGTTCAGAATCTGGTTCCAGCACGACAGGACGCAAAAAAGCATTCGTATAGTGCCACTTCCTATCTCCAACCAGCCTTGACGAGACATGATCGTGCACCTTTCTCCGGAAGAAAGATTCCAATTCACCGTTCAGTATTTCCCGAACTTCCGAATGCCGATGGTTCCAAGCCACCCCATAATAGTTTTCACAGTCTTTGTACTTCAGGATAAAGTCTTTCTTGTTTTTACCTACTTCCATTGCAGGAGTAAAAGGTATCGGCGTATGGACTACTTTTACATTGCTGATATCATCCGCACTGCCTATAAAGAATCCATCCAGACCGATTTCAACGGTACTGCCCGAAATAAGTTCCAGTTTGTATTCTCCCGCCTTCTTATTCTGATAAAGAACTGATACGAAAGAAAATTCTCCCGTACCTTTCAGAGTAACAGGTTGTTCTACCAGTCCTTTCAGCTGTAGTACAGCGTTCTCTCCCTTCTTTACCTTAAATCGGATGCCTATGGCTCCGTTTTCCTGATCCGGAAGGATCTTCACTTGATAACTCAGGCGGTCACCTTCGCTCCTACCGAAACCTCTCCCCAGAATCGAACCATCGAGAGACGAAGCAGTACGTTCTTCATTCCGCCGCCACCCATCATATACCAGTCTGTATTGAGGCGATTTCCGAACAGGTTCATTCTCCGTATAATCAATGGCATTATACCATTGCAGCCGCGATGCTCCTGTAGCAGTTACCTGCGGATACGTCTCAGGATAGTCTATATAAGCCATCTGGTTCAGGACCAGATTCTGAGATATCCCCGTATTGTTGACGCAATGTATTCCGACCAGCGTACGGTTATCATCCAACACGTAATAAGTGACATCCGTATAAACCTTGTCCTTCCACTCCAGTTCATATCGGTAAGTGATGCGATTCACCTCCGGATTTATCTCCCATGGATAGTAAGACGATTCAAACAGGACATGCGGCACCAACTGGCGATTCCGATAATATCCGGGCATCACGGAGAAATCAAAACGTATTCCTTTACTCATATCAGGTATGTGCGAGATGCCTGCATAGCGTTTGGAATAAGGTCCCCATGCATGTAAAGACGCTATATCATGGCTGTCCACCTGGGAGGGCAAAGAAGCCCCCATACAATCAAAAGCCATGAAAGCGGCCAAAAATATCATCAAATATCGTTTCATCTATCTATTATTTATCGCTTGCTCCAACAAACAGATTGCAAAAACCATGTTGCAAGATCACTCTTCATTCCTTGTCGTTCCAGCACTGCAGGCAGTTCATTATAACTTTTCCAGAAATCAGCGATCAAAGCGGACATTTCGGAGGGAGCATAGGTCACTGCTTCACTCAAACTTCCCATTTTACCAAACTCTTCTTTAAAGACAATGTATGAATTACGATATTTCAGTTGTTCCATACTCTTCGCTATTCTTCGGGATGCTCCAAGAAGTCCATCCATATCGACCTTTTCAGACGGATAAACGATTTTAACCACCTTTTCCTGATCGCAAGCCTGAGCAGGAACATCGATCAAAAGGGCAAAATCTTCACCTGAGTACTGGTATTCAGCCGGACGCCCATTCACCGTAACAGACAGAGGAATCAGAGAAGAAAGCACCTTTACCTTAAACGAACGGGCAAGAGGCATATCCTTATAAGCACCCTCACGTTTACCTATCACAAGCGTTTGTTCATTACCATTGCGGACAGAACTCAACTTAGTCACAGCATATTCGGATGCATAATTCTTATCATTACCATTATCTTCGTACAACTTGAACTCGGCAGTATCGCCTCCACCGGGGAAAACCGTTACTGCCACCTCTTCGTCATTACCATTCAGATTCATCACATTATCCAGATACATGGGCAATATGGCACCTGCCTTTATATAAATGGGGTATTCATCAACGGCAAAAGAGCGTTCCACAATCTGATTCCCTTTCAGCAAAGCACCTGTATGCCATTCATACCATTCTCCTTCCGGCAACCATACACGCACCTGTGCATAGTCATTCTCTACCGGAGCAGTGACCGGCATAACCAGCACATCATCTCCGAACATATATTCATTTCGGAACTCATAGGCTTCCTTATTTTCCGGATAATCATAATACATGGGGCGGCAGAGTGAAATTCCGTCATCATACCCCTTGCGGGCCATCGTATAAATATAAGGAGCCATCACATAGCGTTGGCGAATCGTTTCACGAATGATGTCACAATATTCCTTGTTGAACACCCAAGGTTCTTTATTCAATTTAGCCCCTTTCTGAGAGTGCGTACGCATAATCGGGCTTAATGCTCCGAACTGTAACCAGCGGGTGTACATTTCGGGATCTATCTGACTACCGATATGTCCTCCTAAGTCATGGCTCCAATAGCCATACAGCACATTAGAGGCAGTAGAATTGAAATAAGGCTGAAAATCCAATGATTTCCAAGAGATCACCGCATCACCGGAAAAGCCTACCTGATAACGATGGTTTCCTAATCCTCCCCAACGGTGATATAACATCGGGCGAGTCTCCCGGCGCTTTTCCATATCACTAAAGAATGCATAATTGATCCACCATGTATTACTCAGATTCTTCATCTTCGGGTCAAACATTCCCTGCTGCCAGTCCAGCCACCAGAAGTCTACTCCATCTTTCTCCATCGGACCCAGTATATTCTTAAACATACTCCGGATGAACTTTTTATCGGAATTAACCCAGGGAATCGTCTTCTTTGTCTCAGGATCAACCCCCATGTCTTTCGCCATCTCCGTATAGTTTTCTTCGTATGCAGCCACTCCGTCTGCCGGATGCAGATTGAGAGTAATTTTCAGGTCATTCTGCTTCAGATATTTCAAGAAACCTTGGGGATTCGGAAATAAATCCCTGTTCCAAGTCCAACCGGTCCAGCCTCCTTTACCCTTCTCGGTATAATGCCAGTCCATATCTACCACCAACACATCCAAAGGAATCTGATAAGTATTAAAATTATCAATTAGGTTACGGAACTCTTTATCAGAATACAACCAATAGCGCGACCACCAATAGCCAAACGCATAGCGGGGAGGCAACGGCATCTTACCTGCAAAGAGAGTGTAGTCTTTCAGAGCTTGCTTGTAATCATGCCCGTAAGCCATGAAATACCAGTCCTGCCCTCCATTGGCGGGACGTTCTTTCGCCCACTCCCAATCCGGATCGTTATCGAACAGAAGTCCTTGTGAATCATCAATAAAAGACCAACCGTCGGTAGCCAGCAAACCGTCTTCCAACTTCAGTTGTTCCCCTTTCTTGGTATCAGCTACCCAAGTTTGAGTTTGCGTTTCACCATCCATTCCGTCCAGAGTGCGGTAAGTACCTTTCAGATTTCCTTTTTGCTGCACTCCGGGCTTCCAAGTGAATGGAAATGCCCCTTTCACCGCTTCAATCACTAGATTGTCTCCGGTAAACTGACCACTGTCTTTTTTATAACGCATCCTCATCTTAGAAGTCGTTATTTCAATCCACGCCCCTTTTGACTTCAGCTTGTAGTCTACATCCGGATAGAGGCGGTTCACCGCAACAAAAGATTTGTTATCTACAAATTTGCCATCCGGAGCATACTCTAAACGGAGTGTTCCATCTGAGATAACCGTAAAGCGCACATAGTTGTCAGCATATGCTATGTTCTGATGCATATCCTGAGCTCCCAACGATAACAAGATACCTTGTAACATACAAAAGGCAAGTATTAACTTTTTCATCATAGTAATATTGATATTTATGCGAATCAGGGGTTAAATAATGATTCATCGTATATTTCATCAGTTAGCAACTATACTTACAAAAAGTTCGTAAGTTTCTTCCTTTCCTGCAGCTACTCTTCCGACTCGTTGAATGAATCTGATTCAGTCAGGGACTGAATGCCTTTCACTCACTGACTGAATGCCTTTCAGTCCCTGACTCATTGTGCCCCATCCAGAAGGTATCTGAAAGGGGGGAATGGTGGTGGAAAAGGTAACAAAACAAGAAATAAAAATTACACACAAAAACATAGATTGATTCATTTTTATCCCTCTTTTATTCCTTTCTGGTAGGTCGCGGTCCCATATAAGAACGCTTCATACCACCAAAGTCCAATACAACCTTCTGCAAAACGGTTCCAGCATCTCCACAGATGATTTTCACTGTATGCTTGCCCGGCTTGTCTATATGAAGGGTCGTCTTATTGATTCTGCAATTCTTCAATACGCTCTCATACCAGATCTGAGCATATTCAAAGGAAGAAGTAGACGGATTCATAACGGGACCCTCATCGATACATACGCCATATTTAGTCTCAACATTAGTTGCTTCATGTCCGGCATATCCTCTATCCTTGCTTATGGGGAAGGTAGGAAGTACATAGGTGTAAACATCTACCGATCCCTGTTCAAAAGTATAGAAATCATATTCCAGACGCGGTGTATTACGTCCCGCCGTACGCTGTGCCTTTGCCATAGGATTACCCAACTGAACAGCTGTATTCTCAAATCCCAGGTTCGGAATCACAATCATCTTAATATCATCATTCTCTACTTTACGGTGGAAACTTGCCGCATCCATCGCAACATATCCATTGTTCTCTACAAACAGAGTATCCATTTCGGCCAATGAAGGAGATGTAGGATTAAAGACGGAGATATAAACACTTTCTTTCTCACCACGGTCGGACATAATATCCAATGTACCAAGGATTCTTTCACCAGCCGGAACCTTTGCCCAGTCGATGGAAACTTCAATACGCTCTTCGGTAGCTGTCTCTCCGGACTTCTTGTTTACCAAAATCCAATCGTTTGTTACAGATGTTTTCCATTTCAACGGAGTAGCACCTTTATTGAATACATCTATATAGTAAGATTGGCGCAGGTAAGTATTGAAACATGGCAATGAATGGAAGCTTTGCAGACCTTTCAATACTGCCTCACCCTCGGCCATTACACCCAGAGAGGCTACAGGAGCCAGTTCAACATCTCTCAACTTCGGAAGTTCAAAATAAGCAGCCGCAAATCCTTGCTTCATGGTCATCACATGATTCCATTTACCGTCAAGCAGTGAGTTATATCCTTTGGTTATAACTTCCAGACTGTCATAACAAGCTTTTGCTGATTTCTTCAAATCCTTAGCCGATGCTCTTTGCTGAATAGCATACCAACGGTTTCTTTGTCCGTCCAGTACCATTCTGTTCAACAGTTCGCATCCCTTTACCGGATAATATAATGACTGATAGAAACATGCTTTCTGTTTCTCATCGGACATATTATTCAGAATATTCTCTACGATACCTCCAATACGGCGGTATTCGCTCAAACGGTTGTCCACTTCACGATAGTTGGTCAGTGAGAAGTCCGTATCCGTATTCCGTTCTCTACCATGTTTATCAGTCGTCCACTGGTAACCCCATCCCATAAATTCGGGTTTACGTGCAAAAGCCAGCTTATAGAAAGAATTGACTACATCCTGATACTCATTGCGGTATTGGTCGCCCAACATTCCACACAACCATTCTGTACGATAATTGGCTGCTCTTTCAAAGTTGAAAGCATCAATATCGAAAGCCATTGTCAGGAAGTAATCCACTGCGAATTCACATGACTTAATGTCACCGGCATTCAGTAACCAGATGCGGTCGGCTGTTGCATCATAGGCTTTACGAAGTTCTTCATACATCAATGTAGGAGAAACCGTATTCATCCAAAGGTGATCGTGAGGCTTGCCAAGATAAGAAGAGTGATAATATACACCCGAACGACCCGAACGTTTCTGTTCTTTCGGGCTACTCAAACGTTTCATATAACCGTAATTATCATCCGGCCAAATGATAGTTACATCATCCGGTAGTTCCAAACCTTCATCATATACGTCCAGTACCTCCTTATAAGGAGTAAATGCCTGGGGAATTTCTTCTCCCGGTTTACCGATTGCATCGATCAACATCTGCCTTTGCGCCATCAGAGCTTCCTGAAGCATATCCTTTCTATCACCCATATCATTGCTTGCATTCATGGCTCTGTCATGCAGTCCGCGCAATGCCAGCGTATATACATTTTCAAAAGGAGCGCATTCCTTCACACGGACATTGAGCACGCTGTCTACACCTTTTTTATTATTGATGTAATCCCATTCGCCCATCTTATCGCGTTTCCATTCACTTGCCGTATTAAACAATAACGGTTCGCAGTGGGAAGCTCCCATAAGGATAGCAAAGCGGTCTGCAACCACCCTGTTCTCCGGAATCCGGTGGAATGCCATAGATGCATCGTGCATAGCCGGACACAAATAGTTGGCCTGAAGCCGAAGCAAAAGCTCACAAACTTTGGCATAAGTCCGAGGACCGAAATTGCCCAATTCTTTCTCGAAGTTATCTCTTGACCAACGGTAAAGTCCCCAGTCTTCATCATTGATGAAGATACCTCTGTGCTTCACTGTAGGTTCTTTAGAAATATACTTGTCTACTCTCAGGTGTAACTGATCCTTCTTTATGATAGGAGCATCCGCCCACCAGTACCAAGGAGACACACCGATAGTTCTTGATACAGAAAGCAACCCGTAAGCAGCACCTCTGCGGTCGCTACCTACAATTACCAACGCCTTGTCCACACCCGGAAGCGGATTGCGCACAAGCTGCACCAGATAGCTTTCCCAACGATTCTTCAAAGGTTCTACATCCAGTTTCTTCTTTGCAATCATCTGGTCGATCCACTCATTATGCCCCAAGGTACCGATGATAATACAGTTCTTTTGAGGCGCTTCTTTGGTAGTAGCAACGCCCAAAAGCTGTCCACTCACCTCTTTCACATCATTTGCAAATAGTCCTGCCGTAGTCTTTACAACTTCAAAGTCTTTTGCGTCATAGTACACGCAGGCTTTATCCTTCTTGCCAACGAGACTAAACACGTTAGATCCGCTACTATTCTGTGATAGCGAAACCTGAGCCAGTGCTGCCGAGGAACTCAGCAGCAACATGCCTCCTAATAAAATAGATTTAAAAATTCTCATGCTTTATCGATAATTATGAATTATTTCTCCATCAGGGCAACTACACACCAAAGGTAAGGGCCTTGTGCATGAAAATCACCGGTACGACGCGGACGATCATAATAGTATTGTTTGTCATTCTTCTTATTGGTACCTACACAAATCTCTCTTACCTGATTCTTCTCGGTCAGATAATTCACTAAAGCCATCCATGCCTTGCGAGCTGCGGGCGCATACTCTTTGGCATCCAGCCAACCGTTCTTTACACCCGTAATAAAAGCAAAAGTAAACATAGCAGAGCCTGATGTTTCAGTCCAGCATTCAGGATCATCCAGCAATTGGTTCCACAGTCCTTCCGGATTCTGATATTCCTTCAGACTCTTCATCATAGTCAGATAACCTTCCATGATGCGGGGACGGTCTTTGTGATTCTTAGGTAAGTAACGAAGCAACTCTGCCATACCTGCTGCCATCCATCCGTTTCCACGTCCCCAGTAGAAGGGTACATCTGGTGCATGATAGAAGAGACCGTTGGGACGTTGCAATTCATCCAGATACATCACCATCTCTTTGGCTGCACGATCTATATATTTGCTGTCATTGGTCACTTTGTAGGCATGCGTCTGCACAATAGTAATCATATACATATCGTCAATCCAAAGGCGCGTTTGCCATGAATAACCCTTCTCCGCCCACGCTTTCTCTTCAGGTTTTGCATCTTCGGGAACTTCCCATTGAGTATCAGCATAAGGCAATCCCACTTCTTTATAGCGTTCATCCTTCGTCACCCAATAAAGTTCCAGAGGCAAGCTACCGAACATATTCAAATCTACATGATTCTTGATAGGCAACAAAGCCTTTTCAGTAGTAAACAAATGCTCAAACCGGGCTTGCAAAAGCTTGATAAGTGCCTTATCCTTAGCTGCTGCCGCATATTTAAGAGAACCGTTCCAATAGAAGGTTTCGGGATAACCAATCCATTTTCCGGCATGTAATGCATGTTTCTCGGTTACAAAACGATAGGAAATGCGTCGGCCGATTTCATCGGGGGTATACCCTTCGGGGAAATTCTTCAGAAGGCTCTTCTGAGCAATTAATAACTGAAAAGGAAGTAATAATAATAACAATGTAAATACTTTCTTGTACATAACAATTTGGGTTCTATCTGTTAAAACTATAATAATTCACACTCACTGAGGTATCTGATACCGCTATTTTACCTTCAATAATCCTTTTATATCATCACATACAGCTACTGCCACCTTCGAGTCTGCACAGCCGTAATAAAGATATAGCTTCTTCTTATAATAGGCCAATCCTTCGATAAAAACGGTTCCGTCTTTATACTGTCCGCTCTTCTCAAAAGGAGCTTCAGGCATGAAGAAAGGTTTGTCCAAGCGGCCCAATACTTTATAAGGATCTTTGGAATCGAGCAGAAGTTGACCTGCACAGTAAGCGCCTGCCGGATAGTTGATATCCCCTCTCTTCTTGTCATTCTTGCCATTATACATCAATACAATGCCTTGTTTGGTACGGATGGCAGGAGGACCACATTCAGTCATCTGGCTATCAAAGTATCCGTTACGCGGCTTGGCTATCTTCAATAATTCATTGTTCTCATCCAGTACAGGATACCAGTCCGTCAGGTTATCGGAAGTAGCTGCGTGTACGGCATATTCTCCCCAATACATGAAGTACTTGCCATCCACTTTATCGATAACCAGTTTTCCACCTTTCACCTTCGTAAGAATAGAAGCTGACTTCGTTGCTATTCTGGCAAAACGACCGTCATATGCCTTCTCAAAAGCAAGGCCATGCTTAGTCCAGTTTTTCAGATCCTTGGAAGTAGCCACAGCAAGACGGGGAGTCTTCCGGTTCCATGCTGTATAAAGCATTACATACAGTCCGTCTTCAGTCATTGCTACCCGCGGGTCTTCACAACCACCCGGACATTCGATGCTTTCAAATTCATCTCCACCGGGAAAAAGTACCGGACTGTCCAGTCTCTTCATAGTCACTCCATCCGCACTCTCGGCATAACCTATACGGGAAGTTCTTTTACCTATACCTTGTGCTGAATTATCTTCGGCACGGTAAAGCACAACAATCTTTCCGTCTTTCACGGTGGCAGCTGGATTGAAGACATCACTCTCCTCCCACTTCACCTGTTCTTTTCGCATCGGGCAATGGAAAGAGGTGGGTTGTGGTATCAATACAGGGTTAACCCCCTCAGGACGTAAGAACGGGCCAATCACCCAACTCTCTTGTGGTTTCTTATCGGTATCATCTGAAGAAGGCAGAGTAGAAAAACTACTAAGCGACAGCACTCCTATCAGACCCATTATTAATTTTAGTTTCATTTTATTTCTTTGTTTTACATGGTTAAAGTTATCGTTTTACTGACGAATACGCTTATAAATCATGGTCAGAACTTCCAGTCTAGATGTCTTTCCGAGAATAGCTTTGGGCTTAAACCCGCATAATGCACTCCATTCCTGTAGCGTTCCTTCATCAATCGCTCCGTGCAAATTAGCATTCCATTCGGGCAGATATCCTCTCAGCCCCATATATTGCGCCAAACGGAAGTTAGGATCTTCCAGTCGTAAATCACGAAAGTAGATCAGCGTTGCTTTCTGGTCCACCAACAAATCTTGTAACCTGGATATGTCTACATCCTGTACAGGAACTTTGCGGTCAATTGCCAACGAAGCAGCAATACCTGCCGCCTGTCCCAACGCCATCCAGCAAGGCTCCATACGCAATGTGGAGAAACCGATATGCGAACCGGACACAGGTACAGGTAACAGCAAATTTTCTACATTTCGGGGTAAAATAACCCCCAATGGTACCATATAGACAGCTGTAGGATAGCTAATAAATCCATCCAGATGCGCTCTTCCAGCTTCCCTTTTCCTGGCAGCATGTGAATCGAGTGCATAATGACTGGCTGTCACACTATTAGCATGCAAAGGTGGGCGCTCACCCGATGCTGTGGGCAAAGCATCCTTAGCAGTGAAGAAATAAACTCCTTCAAAACGTCTTCCTTCGCGTACATAAACTTGCCGAGGAAAATATTCATTATCTTGATATTCATCTTTTGCCAATCCCCATTCCAACATTGTTTTACGGAAATGTTCCGGTAGTTCCGGATCATTCTGAGCAAACCAGAATAAGCCCAATGTATAATCTCTTAAACGTTTGGCAAACTTATCTCTCCACTCCCAGGATGAAGTGGGCCACGGCCAATTCTCCTCAGGCAAATCGGTAGAAATAAATGCAGCATGCTGGTTATTGCCATCTGTCTTTTGATTGGGTAATTTCACAATACTGCTCAACTTTCTGATCCCCCAACTGTCTCCGGGTAGCTTGGTTGGATTGCCTGCAGCAATATGACGGCGATTTTCTTCCATCATCTCGTCCGTCACTTTCAGCATAACTCGCTGAGTATTCTTTCCGGTCCATACGTCTTCAATTAATGACACATATTCATCCCTGTTGTAAGATGCCGGTTTCGGAAAAAGAACTCGATTTTCAGGATCATTTGTCAGACAAAGCCGATAATTATATGCCTGAACTGCATTGTCCGCTTCCCCAGTGCTACCACTGGAAGGCAGACTTTTCCAATATTCATAAGCTCGTCCGGCTCCGGGTTCTCCAAATTCAGCTTTACTTTCCCTTCCTATACGAAAAGGCACACCGGCAGCTGCTCCCAAATCCCCTTCATAAGTAGCATCTACAAACATGTCACCCTGATAAATCTCTTTCTTCCCATTCTCACGATTCAAGATGCAGATACTTTCAATACGCCCGTTCTTGATAGAGATATTCTGATTTTCAGCATCAAATTGCCGCATTAAGAGCACAGTAATCTTATCTTTATGCTCATTCAGCATATCCTGATAAATGGTTGCCGCAACAGACGGTTCAAAATGGAAGCCATCACTGCAGTCTTTCAACTGTTGAGAGTTTTCTCCGTAACGATTTGCATAATATCGCTTAATCCTGGAAGTAAATTCCAGGAACAGACCGGTAGTCGCTTCCCGAGTGGCAATATCTGTTGCTCCCAGCCCGTTGGCAGGAAGTCCTCCAATATGTCGGGTACGTTCCAGAATAACTGAAGTCTTGCCCTGTCGGGCTGCTGCAATAGCTGTCATAATGCCACCGGGGTTACCACCCACCACCACAATATCAAAATGGTTTTGAGCAGACACTCCCCAACTGAGTAGTAATAAAGCTATAAGGATATGGAATCTCTTCACGCTATTATCTTATTTGAGTTTACACTTCTGAGTATCTATATTCCAGCCTTTCAACACCAGGACTGCCCCATCAGCCAACTTCTCTTCCCCTGTTTCAATGGTGACTGTTTTCTTTTCACCCGGAATCAAAGAGAAGAAGTTATCTGAATAGAATGACGGACGTATCGGGCTCATCTTGGAATTGAGAAATTGCAGCTGATTGAAAAAAGCAATGCCATTGGATGTATTCTTCATCACAATGTCCACAAAATAGCGTCCATCTGCCTGACGTGTTTTGTAGGAAAGCTTCACTTTGGCTACTTTCAACTTACTCAGATCCTCAAAGCCTGATGATGTAGGACCGGTTAAGGTCTTGCTGCCTTCATACTTATCATTGGATCTCCAATAGAAGTTGGAAGAAACATCTTTGCCTTTTTCATCTTTCAACACTAACTTAATAAAGTGAACTTGGGAAATGTTTTCAGGAAAACGAATCGTCAAAATATCGTTAGCAACTCCATCTTCCGGCAAATCGACAGAAGCAGACTTTTCAAAAACCTTCTTGCTATTTATATCATATACCTGAGCTATCACCTTATAACCAGTAAAGGCACGATAGTAATCGTTCACCACGGACACTGTATTTTTCAGATAGTCAAACTGAGCATGCAGCGGTTCCAGTGAATTAGCTGTATGATACAACGAAGCTGTGGGTTCCAAAGACCAATCCCACATACGGGAAGAAACCTGACGCATGGAACAGTTATGATACCAGAACAAAAGTCCAGAACAGAAACGATCGCCGTAATCCAATTTATTATAATTCCATACTTCCCAGATACTCTTAGAATTCATAGCACCCAGCAGTTGTCCTTTTTGGGCAAACTCATCAATGGAAGATGACTTCCCATAGTTATTTACCAAATCAGTATACATGGTAGTCATCAAGTGAAAACCATTTCCATCCAGATAATCCCACACTTTCTTATTGATAGGCCAAAGGTCTTTCTCATCCATCATCTCGCGAAGGATTTCCACTGTGGGAAGTGTAGGAGCACCATATTCAGGATTGAAACCATCGACACGGCTTCCACGCGGAGATGCTGTATTCTCATAGTGCTGCATCGGATTCACTTGCTTGTAAGGACTTCCGTCATGTACTCCGGCACATTCGGACTGCATCTGATAACCTCGCGTACCATCCAGCTTATTCAATAATTCAGGGGTACCGGTAACCTCAGTACTCTCATTGGAAGCCACATAATAAGCCAAGGAAGGATGATTACGAATACGCTTCACAGTAGACTCCACATTATTCAAATAGTTGCCCTTATCGTGCGGATGGCGTGTATCACCTGTCATCCAGAATTCCTGCCATACCAATAATCCCATCTCATCACACAACTGGAAGAAATAGTCAGATTCAGCAATTCCCCCTCCCCACATACGTAAAAGGTTGACTCCTGACTGGAGGCTATATCTCAATTCAGCATAAGTACGTTCATCGGAAGTTCTCAACATAGCCTCCGGTATCCAGTTTGTTCCACGGATAAAAAGACGTTTACCATTTACATAGAAGATACGTGATTTATCAGGTGTATTCGTATCAGAAGTAATTTCACGAATACCAAACTTCGTTTTTACCGAATCGCACACCACTCCATCGATGGATACGGTCATTTTCAGCTCATACAGGTTCTGAGGTCCTTTATTCACAGGCCACCATAAACGGGGGGAATTAATAACTAATTGCGGGAACTCTTCCGGAGAAAAAGACAAAACTTTATCTTCTCCACGCATAACTTTAACTTTTTTCTCAAAAGTTATATTTTCACCAAGAATCTCACCCTTCACCGTGCAATTAATAGGGTTAAAACCTGTTGTCGGATTCACAACTTCCACCGATACAAATTCGCGTGCCTGGTCGTAATCGGGTTTGCGTAATTCCGATTTCACGAAAGGATGACGCAATGCCACTTTACCGGTAGAATAGAGAGAAATATTCTTCCAGATTCCTGTATTACGGTCGCGAATGCCATCCATAAAAGTGAAATCCCAACCCACAGTCATCAGCATGGTAGTATTTAATCCAATGTTTCCGTTTCCACCATTATGGAATTCGCCTATTGCTCCCCAGGATTTTGGTTTAGCACTGCCCGGAATATCCACCGGATATACTTTTATAGCCAATGCATTGCTCTTGTCTATCTTCACAAAGCTAGTCACATCAATATAATCCTGCAAAAACATACCCTTAATCGTGCTTAGCAGGTTTCCATTCACCCACACCTCAGCACGATAGTTAATACCATCCAGTTGTAACCAGACATGCTTGCCTTCAAATGATTTAGGAACTGTAAATTCAGTCCTGAACCAATAGGTATAGAAATCACGCCCGGTCTCAGAAATATCCGGTATTAATTTAGATTCAATTTTATTATTGATACCATAATAAGGTTCAGGATATTTTTGGTTGTACACCAATGAATTCAGAACTGTACCAGGCACAATGGCTGGCAACCAATTTGTCGTCGGATAATCAGACAAAGATACTTTCTCTCCGGGATCTGCTATGTCTCCCGCCTTCATCATTTTCCACTGATAGTCCCCATTATGAGTAATATCTGAGTCAAGCCAGATGCGTTCAGAGCCTCTAGCGTCATTTACTTGCGTCTGTCCGGTTACTACTGTCGAATAGGAAAACAACAGTAAAACAAAGGTAAGGACTTTGGCCCAACTGCTTATATTCATTTTATAAGTATAAATAAGGTTTCTATATAAGATTACTAAAGTAACAGGAAATTATTCTTCTAAAAGCGCAACAGCACACCAAAGGTAAGGAGCTTGTCCATGATAATCGCCTACATTTTGTTTACGATCATAGTAGTATTGCTTATCATTCTTTTTATTGGTACCCTCGCAAACAGATTTTACATTGTTGTTCTCATCTATGTACTTCACCATAGCCATCCATGCCTTGCGGGCAGCAGGTGCATATTCTTTAGCATCCAGCCAGCCATTCTTCACACCCTTAATAAAAGCGAAAGTGAACATGGCAGACCCTGAGGTTTCAATCCAGCAATCAGGATGATCCAACAACTGATGCCACAAGCCATTGGAAGACTGATACTTTTTCAGGCTTTTCATCATAGTGCGATAGCCATGCAGGATGCGTAGACGGTATTCACTATCTTCGGGCAAACTACTTAACAACTCTGCCATACCGGCAGCCATCCAGCCATTACCTCTACCCCAATAGAAAGGAACATCCGATGCATGATAGAAAAGACCATTCGGACACTGCAATTCATCCAGATACATCACCATT
>ERZ773243.1671-NODE-1671-length-22567-cov-7.206867_pt1 | contig 22567 bp, 19 predicted proteins | sample MGYA00580520_ERZ773243 | MGnify/ENA primary metagenome ERZ773243 (study PRJEB29015, sample SAMEA2737747) | human gut metagenome | biome: human gut; feature: human-associated habitat; material: faeces | place: China | collected 2012 ... | reverse complement strand
ATAGAACTAGAGCCAAAGGAGATTGACAATTGATAGGTTTTATAATAATATATTAATATAGAAAATGATGTATTATAGGATGTGAGAAAATGAATTGTGAAATTCAAGAAAAATGTGGTGGTTGTGCATATGGAAAAAAGCAATATGCACAACAATTGAAAACCAAAACTGAATATGTAGAAAAACAATTAAAAAAGTTAAAACAAAATATAAAAGTAAATTATTGTATTGGAATGGAAAAACCATACAATTATAGAAATAAAGGAAAATATGCTTTTAAGAACGGAAAAATGGGATTCTTTGAAGAAGGAACTCATAAAATTGTATATGCAAAATGTGCAATACAAAATGAAAAAATAAATCAAGTTGCAGATTACATATTTGAACTTGTAAAAAAATATCATATTAGTATTTATAATGAAGATACAGGAAAAGGTTTTTTAAGACATGTTATAATTAGATACGGATTTTTTACTGATGAGGTAATGGTTATATTTGTTACTACAGATGGAAAAATGTATAAAAAGCAAGAGATTATAAAAGATCTAACAATAAAGTTTAAAGAAATAAAATCTATTATTCAAAATATTAATATAAGAGAAACTAATGCAATATTAGGAAATAAAAATTTTAAAATGCATGGAACAGATTTTATAATGGACAAACTTGGAGAGTTAAAAATAAAAATTTCACCATTATCTTTTTATCAAGTAAATCCTATTCAAATGAAAAAGTTGTATGATACAGCAATTGATTTTGCTAAACTTACAGGAAATGAAGTTGTTTATGATTTATATTCTGGAATTGGTACTATTTCTTTAAGTGTTGCAAAGAAGGCTAAAAAGATTTATGGAATAGAAATAGTAAAAGATGCTGTGATTGATGCAAGAGCAAATGCTAGAATGAATAATATTACAAATGCTTCTTTTATGGATGGAAAAGTTGAAGAGTTGTTACCTAAATTATGTAGTAAAGAAAAAGCGGATGTGATTTTTGTTGATCCACCTAGAAGCGGATTAGATGCCAAAACTATTAAAACAATTATTAAGGTTAAGCCCCAAAAGATAGTTTATATTAGTTGTAATCCTGATACTTTGGCTGATAATCTAAGATCACTTGAAAAATATTATGATATCAAGGTTATACAACCTGTGGATATGTTTCCTTTTACAGGACATGTGGAGTGTGTAACAATACTAGAACGAAAAAATATTGAAAAATAAAATTTGTTAAGAGTTTTTATAATAATGGAGAATAAGTAAATGAAAATATTGATGGGAACAAAAAATCCTGGAAAAATAGAAGGTGCAAGACAAGCATTTGAAAAATATTTTGATAGTGTTGAAATAGAAGGAATATCTGTAGAATCAGAAGTTGGAAACCAACCAGTTAATGAAGAAATATTACAAGGTGCCAAAAATAGAGTAAAAAATTTAAAGAAATATGCGATTAAAAATAATATACAAGTTGATTTTTATGTATCAAGTGAAGCGGGAATAACTAATTTTTTAGGAGAATGGATAGATATAAATGCTGTTATTATAGAAGATATGAATGGTTTTCAAAGTATAGGAACAAGTCAAGGATTTCCAATTCCAGATAAATATATAGATGAAATAAAAGAAACAGAACTTGGAAGAGTTATGGATAGAATATTTAAAGGTAAAGAATTAGGAAAGGGAAAAGGCGGAATTAGTTTTTTGACTAAGAATGAAGTAACAAGAATTGATTTAACTAAAAATGCATTTATAATGGCTTTGACCAGATTTATTAATGAAGATTTATGGAGATAAATAAAAAATGTTCACATTTTTATGTGAACATTTTTACTTTTATTTTGTAGGAATTAATTTTTCTTTTCCACCCATATATGGTTGTAAAACTTTAGGAACAGTAATACTTCCATCTTCATTATAATTACATTCGATTAAAGCAATTAAAGCTCTTGGTGTAGCTAAAACAGTATTATTTAAAGTATGAACAAATTTGTTTCCATCTTTTGTTTTATATCTAATATTTAAACGTCTAGCTTGTGCATCACCTAAAGTAGAACAAGAACATACTTCAAAATATTTTTGTTGACGTGGGCTCCAAGCTTCGATATCACAAGATTTAACTTTTAAATCTGCCATATCACCACTACAACAATCAAGTTGTCTTACTGGAATATCTAAGCTTCTAAATAATTCAACAGACATTTTCCACATTTTATTATACCAATCCATAGATTCTTCTGGTTTACAAAGAACAATCATTTCTTGTTTTTCGAATTGATGAACTCTATATAATCCTCTTTCTTCAAGACCATGTGATCCAATTTCTTTTCTAAAACATGGAGAATAAGAAGTTAAAGTAAGAGGTAATTGAGATTCATCAACAATTTGTTCCTTAAATCTTCCAATCATACTATGTTCAGATGTACCAATTAAATATAAATCTTCACCTTCGATTTTGTACATCATAGCTTCCATTTCATCAAAAGACATAACACCATTAACAACACTACTTCTAATCATAAATGGTGGAATACAATATGTGAAACCATGATTAATCATAAAATCACGAGCATATGCAAGCATAGCTTCATGTAAACGTGCTATATCACCAATTAAGTAATAGAAACCAACACCACTTGTACGACCAGCACTTTCTTTGTCTAATCCATCAAATTTTGCTATAATATCAGCATGATGAGGTATTTCATAAGCTGGAACAATTGGTTCACCAAATCTTTCAACTTCAACATTTTCACTATCATCTTTTCCAATTGGAACAGAATCATCAATGATATTAGGTATTTTCATCATTCTATTTCTTATTTCTTCTGTATATTTTTCTTCAAGTTCTTCATTTTCTTCAATTGCAGAATTTACACTTTGAACCTCTTGACGAATTTTACCAGCTTCTTCTTTTTGACCAGCTTTCATAAGCTTTCCAATTTCATCACTTAATCTTTTTCTTTCAGAACGCAGATTGTCCCCATTTAATTTTGCTTCTCTATTTTTTTTATCTAGTTCTATAACTTCATCAACTAAAACAAGTTTGTGATCTTGAAATTTCTTTTTTATATTTTCTTTTACTAATTCTGGATTTTCTCTTATTAATTTAATATCTATCATAACGGCATATCCCTTTCTTTATTAAATTCCTCAGTTAGAGGCTATACATCGGACATTATACAATAAAATTATGGAAATTTCAATAAGATTTGTGTAAATTGTACATAATAGGAAAAATAAGATAATAAAATTAATAATAAATATTCGAAAGGAGAAGAGATGGAAGAAGAATATCTTTTAAATAAAATGATTAAAGGAAAAACTGAAAAAGAAAGAGAAATTGAATTAATGCAAAATATTATTGAAACAAAAGAAAAATTGCAAAATGCTAGAAAAAATTTTGAATATGCAGAAGATGGCATGATTGATTATTATATTTATCAAATAAAGGCAAATCAATCAAAATTAGATTATTTAATAAAATTAGCAAAGAAAAAAGGAGTTATTCTTTCGAGAGATAAGGAAGTAAAAATAAGAATGATTTTGCAGAAGAAATTAGTTGGATAATTTTTGTAAAATTATTTACAATTTTAAATATAAAATGATATAATTGAGTTATAAATATTGAAAACAAAGGAGAAAAAAATGATAAAAACACTTGCAGAGCAAAGAGTATTTGCATATAGTATAGCAATTATATATAATGTTTTTATGACATATAAAAGAACAAAAAAAATATCTGTAGCAATAATAAATACGGTGATAGCAATAATATTAGGAACAGTTACAGCAAGAATAATATGGTTTATAAATTCTGGAAATAAAGATATATCTCAATTATTTATTTGGAAACTTAAGTATTTTAAAATTTCTGGAGTTCTTATAGGTGGAGCCTTAGGAATGCTTATATCAATAAAAATATTTCCTAAATATAGAACACAACTTATAGATACTATGATGGAATCAATATTTTTGAGTGCTGCAGTTGGAAAAATAGAATGTTTTATAAAAGGGTGTTGTGTTGGAAAAGTAATGCCAGATAAGATTCTTTCATATACTGTAGCTTTAGGATATATACATATAGAGTATCCAGTTCAATTAATAGAAACAGGTGTATGGCTAATTGGATTTTGTATATTAGTTAAATTTAAAGGAAGAATTAGTGATTTAAAAAGAATTGCATTGGCAGTTCTAGAATATGTTATAATGAGGATGTTTGTTATAGAACAATTATTTCGAGATGCAAAACTATTTGGTGGTCCTAAAATGATAGTTATATATTGTTGTATAATTACGATATGTTTAATAGTCTTATTTAAAGATATAAAAAAAGAAAAATGTAAAAATTAATAAAAAATTTACATTGTAATTCTTAAATTTTATATAATAAAATATAAAACTAAGGAGAAAAAATATGAAAGTAAAAGAAAATGGAATGTCATTAATAGCACTAGTAGTTACTATAATAGTACTTATATTATTAGCCGGAGTAACAATTTCAAATATTAGAAATGATAGTGGGTTATTCAATAAAAGTTTAGAATCAAGAGATGAAAAAATAGCAAGCGAAGAAAATGAGGCTATTCAATGGGCAGCAGCACAAGCTGTTGCAGACGATAGCAATAAAACAGGGCAAATAATCGATAAAGGACAAATAGCTGAAAAACTTGATAAATATATAGGAAATCAAAATGAAGATATGGAATATCAAATATTTGGACCTGAAGAAGACTATAAAGGAACAATGATAATTTCAGATACATATGTTGTTGAATTTTCAAAATCAGGAAATTCTTATATTATTGATGGATCTGGAAATGTAAGAAGAGATGAAACAGGAGATAAAGTTGCAAGTAGAGATGGTGTGTTAATAAAACCAGCATCAACATCTATAAATATCGGATCAGAATTAACTTTAAATATATTAGCAAATACAAATGATTATAAAGTAACATGTTCAGATGAAAGTGTATTGCAAGTAAAAAAAGATTTGTCAGGAAATATTAAAGTAACAAATAATACAATTACAGTAAAAGGGTTGAAATTAGGAAAAGCAACAATAGTTGTAGAAACATCAAAAGAAAAAAGAGCAATAAGTTATATAACAGTACATCAAGAGCCAACGTCAATAGAATTATCAGCAATTTCAGAATTATTAGACATATCATCAGCAATAAAATCATTACAAATAAAACCAACAATATATCCAAGTACAGCAAATTATAAAACAGGAATAACTTGGACAAGTAGTAACAATGATGTTGCAGTAGTAGATTCTAATGGATTTGTGACAGGAATTTCGAATGGCGAAGTAACAATAACTGCAACAACAGAAAATGGAAGAGCAGCAACATGGAAAGTGGTTGTAATATCAACACCATTAGAAATAAGTTTGGATTCTGAAAACTTAGTGTTAGATATTAATGGGGTAAATACACATCAGTATGCTACAACAATATACCCAAGTACTGCAAATGCTAGTATAGGATTAAGATGGGAAATAGAGAGTTCAAGTAGTCCAAATGTTATATCAATTTCATCAAATGGAGTGGTAACAGGTCTTTCAAATGGAACTGCAACAGTAAGAGTAACAACAGAAAATAATAAAACAGCAACAGGATTTGTAACAGTACAAACATCACCAATAGGAATACAATTAAATAAGAATAATGTAACACTTGATTTAACTGCAAATCCCAAATCAATACAATTAACTTCAACAATATTACCAAGTACGGCAAATGTACAAAATGTAGTAAAATGGTCAAGTAGTAATTCAAGTATAGCATCAGTTGGAAATGATGGAACTGTTATAGGTGTTTCAAATGGAACAGCAGTTATAACGGCAACAACTCAAAATGGAAAAACAACGAAATGTAATGTGAAAGTACAGACATCACCAGTAAGTTTATCGTTAAATAAAGCAAAAACAACATTAAATATGACAGGAACAAAAACTACAAAATTATATCCTGTGTATGATCCAAAAACATCTAATGTAAACACAAAATTAACTTGGAAAAGTTCAGATACATCAGTAGCAACAGTAGATCAAGATGGAAATGTTACTGCTAAAAAGAATGGAACAACAGTAATAACAGCAACAACTCAAAATAATAAAAGTGCAACATGTATAGTTACTGTTGAGACATTAATTACTGGAATAAGATTAAATAAAGAATATGAAACTATAGAAAGTTTAGAATTAAATAAGCAAACATTTCAATTAGTAGCAACATTAACGCCATCAACAAGTACAGAAGGAATTATTTGGACGTCTAGTAATTCAAATGTAGCAGTAGTTAATCAAGATGGTTTGGTAATAATAAAAGGTGCAGGAAAAGTAACAATCACAGTAAAAAGTTCTAGTGGAACCCATTCAGCATCTTGCGTAATAACAGCAGTTCAACTATATGCAATAGTATTTGATGCACAGGGAGGAAGTGTTAATCCAACATCATATACTTTAAAAGCAGGAGATAAGTGCACATTACCACAAGCGTCTGCAAGTGGTTATGTATTCCAATATTGGGAATATAATGGAACACATTATTCTGCTAATACAATTTTTACAATGCCAGCTGCAAATGTTCATATGAAAGGATATTGGGCACAAGAAGGCGGTGGAGGTGGAGATGGGGGATGTTAACAAAATTAACATCCCAATTATTTTTGAAAAAACACCAAACAGTTGAAAAAAATCGAAAAAAATGTTATAATAGAATGAATAGGTAAATAAAAAAACAAAGGAGGAATGAAGATGGTAAATAAAAAAGAAAATGGTGTTTCTCTTTTAGCACTTGTTGTTACAATAATAGTATTAATAATAATTGCTGGAGCAGTGATAGCAAATATAAGAGGAAATAGCGGAATAATTAATCAAAGTGCGAATGCAGACAAAAAGAAATTAACAAGTGAGGAAAAAGAAGCTGTACAGTGGGCTGCAGCGCAAGCAGTAGCAGACGAAACGAATAAATCAGGTGTAATAGCAGATAAGACAAAAATACAAGAAAAATTAAATACATATATAGGGGATGCGGACTCAAAAAAATTTGAATATAATATATATGGACCAGGAGATACATATATAAATAAAATATTAACAGCAGATATATATGTAGTAAAATTCCAAAACACAGGAAATGCATATATAATAGATGAAACAGGAAATGTTAGATTAGATGAAGATAGTAGTGGAATTGTTGACAGAGATGGTGTATTAATAAATCCTGGATCAATCTCAATAAATAGAGAACCAACAGGAAAGTATTATGAGCTAAAAATAACATCAAATACAAAAGATTATAAAGTAACATGTTCTGATGAAAGTGTATTAGACGTAAAGAAAGATAAGAATGGAAAAATTTTAGTAGAAAATAATAAAATATTTGTAAGAGGAAAAGAATTAGGAAAAGCTACAATATTAGTAGAAACATCTAAAGAGAAAAGAGCTATGAGTTATGTAACAGTTCATCAAGAACCAACATCAATAGAATTAACTGCAAGTGGACATATATTAGATATATCATCAGCAATAAAATCATTACAAATAAAGCCAACAATATATCCAAGTACGGCAAATTATAAAACTGGAATAAAATGGACAAGTAGTAATAATGATATAGCTGTAGTAGATGAAAATGGATTTGTAACAGGAATTTCAAATGGAGATGTAACAATAACAGCAACAACAGAAAATGGAAAGACTGCAACTTGGAATGTAACAGTAATATCAACACCATTATCAATAGGATTAGACAAAGAAAATGTTACATTAGATATAAGTACAAATAAAACATATCAATTTAAAGCAACAATATATCCAAGTACAGCCAATACAGATATAGGATTAACATGGAGTAGTTCTGATAATAGTGTGGCAACAGTAAATAAAGATGGTGTAGTTACAGGAGTGAAAAATGGAACAACAGTTATAACAGTAGTGACAGAAAATCAAAAGGCAACATCAGCAAGTGTAACAGTACAAACATCACCAGTATCAATATCAATATCACCAAGTAGTGCAACAATTGATTTAAGTGCAGAAAATAAATCAGTACAATTAAAGGCAACAATATCACCAAACACAACTAATATAAAAGATAAAATAACTTGGACAAGTACTAATAATAATATAGCAACAGTAGATTCAAATGGATTAGTAAGGGGATATGCAAATGGAACGGTAACAATAACAGCAACAACAGCAAATGGAAAATCAACGAAAGCTACAATAACGGTACAAACATCACCAACATCTATTACATTAAGTACAAATAAAATAGTATTGGAGAAATATACAAATAAAAATTATCAATTAAAAGCAACAGTAAGACCAACTAATGCAAATGTATATACAAACGTATCTTGGACAAGTAGTAATAATGGTATTGTAACAGTAAATGGAAATGGATATGTAACGGCAATTGGAACTGGAACAGCTACGATAACAGCTACAACAGGAAATGGACTTTCTGCCAAATGTACAGTAGTTGTTGAAAATAAAGTACAAAGAATAACAGCTAGTCCCAATAGTGCTGCAATAAAGGTTGGAGATACATTTACTTCTAAAATAACATGTTCACCATCAGATACAACAGAACAAATTGTATGTGTAAATAGCAATTCTAAGGTTATAAGTACTAATATGATTGCAAGTGGAAATGGTACTTATAATTTAACAGTGAATGGGATAGCTATTGGAAATGCAACAATAACAATAAAGAATTCTAGTTCAACAGTATATACACAAATAAGTGTAAATGTAGGACTACATATTTCTAGAGGTTGGAGTGATGCAGGAGCTGTTTCATCAGGTTGGAAACAATTAGGAGACGTAATAAACAATACAGCATGTTCTACAATAAAATCTATAAAAGGATCAGCTAATATTGGTGCAAATTCAATGTGGTCTGATAGATATTTTGGATTGAGAATAATGGCTCTAGATACTAGTGGAAATTGGGTAGAAATATGGTCTAGATATAGTGGTACATTTACATGGAATTTTGGAAAAGATAGATATTATTCTGCAGACATATCATTAACCCCAAATAAAGTATATTATTCATTCGCTCTACAATTTATGTATTCAACAAATGTTGATTCTGGTGGAGCAAAATATAGTAATTTTTCAATAGATATAGGAACTTAAATAAAAAAAGTACAACTAAATTTTAGTTGTACTTTTTGTTTGGTTTTAATACTGTGCACTGTGTGGAATGTCAACAACTTAGTGAAAGAATGTTTATATAAAAAAATTTTTTCACTAAGTTGTTGACATTGAGTTATGGTAGTAGATATTTTAAAGTAAACCCCTTGAAAAATTTAATAAGTTACGATAAAATACAAAAAGAAAAACGAAAAATAAAGGTGAAAAAACATGTATTTAAAAAGACTAGAAATGCAAGGATTTAAATCATTTGCAGATAAAACAATATTAGAATTTAGACCTGGAATAACAGGAGTAATAGGACCAAACGGATCTGGAAAAAGTAATATATCTGATGCAATAAGATGGATACTTGGTGAGCAAAGTATGAAATCATTAAGGGGAAATAAAACACAAGATATAATATTTGCTGGAACACAAAATAGAAAATCATTAGGATTTGCAGAAGCATCATTAGTATTTGACAATACTGATGGAACACTACCAATTGAATTTTCAGAAGTAACAATTACAAGAAAAATTTATAGAAGTGGTGAAACAGGATATTATATAAACAAAGCGCCATGTAGATTAAAAGATGTTATTGAATTATTTATGGACACAGGAATAGGAAGAGATGGATATTCAATAATTGGACAAGGAAAAGTTGATGAAATATTAAGCAACAAATCAGAAGATAGAAGACATATATTTGAAGAAGCAGCAGGAATAGTAAAATATAGGGCAAGGAAAGAAGAAACGGAGAAAAAGTTAGAGCAAACAAAACTTAATTTATTAAGAATAAATGATATTATAATAGAAATAGAAGGGAATTTAGAACCATTACAACTTCAATCAGATAAGGCAAAAAAATATTTGAATTTAAAAGAAGAATTAAAAAATATAGAAATTGGACTATTTTTATATAATATTGATAAATACAAAAAAGATTTGGAAGCACTTGTTCAAGATGAAGAAATAATGAAATCAACATTAAATCAAGAAGAAGGAAAACTTGAAAAAATAAAGATTTTAAAAGAAGAATTAAAAGATGAAATTGATGAAATAACGACAAAAATCGAAGAAATGCAAAATATCGGATTTGAGAGTCAAAAACAAATAGAACAATGTAATTCTAATATTAATGTAGCAGAAGCAAAAATTCAAAATAATAAAGAAATTGCAGAAAGAAATAAAATAGAAATATCAGAATTACAAGAGAAAATTGCTAGTTTAAAAAATGATATAGAACAAAAAGAGTCAAAGAAGAGTAATCTAAAAGAAAATAAAGCAAAATTTGAAAATGAATTAAAAGAAAAAGAAGAAGAATTAGCAAAATTAACAGCAAGCTTAAGTTCAAAAGAGCTTGAAATGGAAGAAATCAAAAAGACTATAGAAAAAAATACTGATAGAAAATATGAATTACAAGCAGAAATAAGTAAAAAACAAGCTAATATAGAGAATTTAGAAAAAAGAAAAAGTCAATTAAATCAAGAAATATCATCCCAAACATTTGAAATAGATAGAATTAGAATAAAAAAAGAAGATATTGCAAAAGAATTTAATGAGACAGAATCAAATAGAAATAATATTTTGAAAAAACTTGAAGAAATAAAAAAGCAAAAAAATGAAATTACAACAAAAATTAAAGAGTTCGAAATTCAAATTGCTAATTTAACAAATGAAATGAGGATGAAAACATCAAGATATAATTTCCTTGTAGAAACAGAAAAGGAAAAAGAAGGTTATACAAAGAGTGTAAAATCATTATTAATTGATTGCGAAAAAACAAAAGAACTTGGAAAAGGTATGCATGGTGTTTTAGCAAATATTATAGATGTTCCAAAAGAATATCAAACTGCAATTGAAATGTGTTTAGGAGCAAGCTTACAAAATATTGTTACAGAAACAGAAGAAGATGCAAAAAAATTAATTGAGCATTTGAGAACAAATAATTTAGGAAGAGCATCATTCTTGCCAATTACGTCTGTAAAAGGAAAAAAATTAGATAATATAAAAGGCAAAAAAGATGGAGTAATAGGTATTGCATGTGATTTAATAAAATTTGATAAAAAATATGAGCAAATTGTATTAAATTTATTAGGTAGAACAGTTATTGTTGATAATATGCCAAATGCGATAGAACTTTCAAAAGAAAATAATTATTCATTCAGAATAATTACATTAGAAGGTGATGTAATAAATCCATCAGGAGCAATAACAGGTGGATCAGTAACTAAAAAAACAGTTAATATTTTAGGTAGAAGTAAAGAGATTGAAGAATTAAATGCACAAATTACTGAAATAAAAGAAAAAATTTCTAAATTAGAAAAATCAAAAGAAGAATATGAAAATTCATCAGAAAATGTATTAGAAGAGGCAGAAAATTTAGAAAAGCAATTACAAGAAATTGAAATTTCTTATGCAACAGAAAAACAAAGAGTTGAGTCAATTGATGAAAATATCCAAATTATAAGAGATAGAATAAATAAACAAAAAGACGAGATTTCAAAATCAGAAGAAAGTAAAAAAGAATTGTTAAATTCAAAAGAATTAGATGAACAAGAAATGGCTAAAATTTCTAAAGAAAATGAAGAAAAACAAGCAATTATAGATGAATTTGCAAGTTCAAACAAAGATAGTCAAACATATATAGATAATTTAAATGAAGATATTACAGATTTAAAAATATCTGTATCATCATTTAATGAAAGTGAAATGTCAATTCAAGAAATGTCAGAAATGATTAATAAAGAAGTTGAAACACATACCAAAAATGTTGAAAGTAAGAAAGCCCAAATTGAAAAAGATGAAAAAGAAAATATTGAACTTGAAAAACAAATAGAAGATACTAAAAAACAAATAGAAGAAATAAAATCTCAAGTTTCTAATAGTGGTGAAAATATTGAAAAATTGAAAAAAGATAGAATTGCCAAAAATGAAAAGCTAACTAAAAAAGAAGATGAACAAACTGATGAATTTAAAGTAATAGAGGACTTAAAAGCACAAGTTACAAAATTAGAAGTTAAGAAAACCAAAATAGAAGAAGATATTACAGAAATTATAAATAAGATGTGGGAAGAATATGAATTAACTCCTAATAATGCAGGAAATTATCCAATGCCAGAAAATGTACAATTAACTCAAAGAAAAGTTAATAATTTACGTACAGATATAAGAGAATTAGGTAGTGTAAATGTTGATTCTATTGAAGAATACAAGAATTTAAAACAAAGATATGATTTTATGTGTGAACAAAGATTAGATTTAGAAAGTACAATGGCAAAACTTAATAAAGTAATTGCTGAAATGCTAGATGTTATGAAAACACAGTTTAAAGAAAAATTTGAAATTATTAATAAAAACTTTGGAGAAGTATTCAAAGAATTATTTGGTGGAGGAATGGCAGAAGTTTCATTAACAGATGAAAACAATATTCTTGAATGTGGAATAGAAATAAATGTACAACCACCAGGAAAGAAACTTCAAAGTATGACATTACTTTCAGGTGGAGAAAGAGCATTTACAGCTATTGCATTGCTATTTGCAATATTGAAAATAAATCCAGCTCCATTCTGTGTACTTGATGAAATTGAAGCAGCTTTAGATGATGTTAATGTTTATAGGTATGCTGAATATTTAAAAAAATTTGCTAAAGATACTCAATTTTTAATAATTACACATAGAAAAGGAACAATGGAAGCAGCAGATACTATTTATGGTGTTACAATGGAAGAAAAAGGTATTTCAAAATTATTATCAATGAAATTAAAAGAGGTATAATAATATATTGAAAAACAAAGGAGGAGTTTTGTTATGAAAGATAGGAAAATAAAAGGTGTAACGTTAATTGCTCTTGCAGTAACAATAATTGTAATGCTGATATTAGCAGGAGTAACAATATCAGCGTTAACAGGAAATAGTGGAATAACAACAAAAGCCAATGAGGCAAGATATAGAAATATGGCTGGTCAAATAAAAGAAATAATATCTATAAAAATATCTGAAATGAAAGCTGAAGCTCTAGAAAATAATACTTCATTTACTTTTGAGGAACAAAGAGAAAAAGTAATGGAAGAATTAAAAAAGAATGGATTTGACCCACAAAAAAATAAACATATAAAAATAAATGATAGTCAAACATTAATTATTATTAATAAAGATAATGTAATATCACTTGCAACAGGTGATTTTGCGATTTGTGGTGAAGATGGAGTATGGGATTGGGTTTCTATTGATGTTGATAAAAAAGAAGTTGGAGTATGTGGATATAATGGAGAAGATGAAGAAATAACAATTCCAGAATATATAGTATATAAAAATGATGTATATACAGTAACAGCATTAAAAAATTGTTCAGGCGGACATGATACTTTTAAATTAAAGTCACCAAATACAACAGAGGATCATAAATTTAAAGCTAATAAAAAAGTAAAAAGTATAAAGATGTTAGAAAATATTACTTCAATAGATGGTGGAGAGTTTTTAAATAATGATGTGATTGAAAATATAGAAATGTCAGATAATATGCAAAGTTTTCATAGTGGCGCATCTTTTTTTGGATGCACAAAATTAAAAACATGTAAATTATCAAATTCAATAAAGATAATACCAAATAACTTATTTCAAAATTGTACATTATTGGAAGAAGTAAACATACCAGAAGGTGTTACAGAAATAGGAGCATATGCTTTTTCAGATGTAAAATCAATGGAAAAGTTAGTTATTCCTTCAAGTGTAATAAAAATTGCTAAAGGAGCATTTTCTAATATGGAATTAAAAGAACTTGTAATAGAAGAAGGTCTTGAAGAAGTTGGAGAAATGGCATTTTCTAATGCAACAACAGTTAATATTGATTTGCATTTGCCAAGCACATTAAAACTTGAGAAAATAGGAAAAAATGCATTTTGGGGATTTGGAAAAAAAGTATACTTATCAGATGGAACACAAGTATCAACAAAATGGGTTAATTAGATTTTTATGAATAGGGGAGAAATGAAAAAAATTAATAATAATAAATATACAATAGAAATGCTACCTGTATCAGCATATAGAATTGTTTTAGAAAAGTAAAAGAGACTTCATAAGAGGTCTCTTTTATATTATAATCTTATTAATCCAATTAAAATCAAAACAAATCCAGAAAATATTGCTAAACATTTATCTGAAAGTTTAATTCTTTTACTAGCAGAATATGCAATAATATTACCACAATTTATAAAGATAGTATGAAATAATGCAGCAAAAAGTGGATAAACAAATCCAGTAAAACCAATTATTCCACAGCTAAGTCCAACACAACTAGCATCAGTTGAAACTGCTAATGCTAATAAAATAGCCTCATTTTTATCAATAGAATTTGAATGATCTAAATCGTAATCTTCTGTATTTTTATTAAAACTTTTATAAATAGAATATATTCCAAGTAAAATTAATAAAGCAGAACCAATAAATGTTGCAACAGATGGTGAAAATAATCTTGAAATATGTTTACCAAGAAAAATTGCAAATGATGTTGAAACAAATGCAATTGAGAAAACAATTAAATTGCTAATTTTATTAATTCTAGAGTGCTTTATACCATATGTAATTCCAAGTGTTAAAGCATCTATACTAACAGATATAGCAAGTAATATACAACTTATCATAAAAAATAGAATCCTTTCTGACAATCAAATTGATAGTCTATCTTATATAATAATATGTATAATTAGAGAAAATGTGACAAATTAAAACAAAATTTTTAATGTACCTAATAAAATAAGAGAGAAAGATGATATATAAGAAAGTATATTGTCTGAAATATTAAATTTTGACAATAATAAATTAGCAATATTTGCACTACAATTTATAAAAAATAATTGGAATACAGAAACAAAAATTGGTAGTAAAAGGTCATTGAAACCAATTATTCCACTTCCAAGTCCAACACAAAAAGAATCAATTGATAAGGCTAGACCTAAAAAGATGGCTTCTTTTGAATCGATTTCATTTGAGTGGTTAAAATCATAGTTAGTAGTTCGTTGTGAAATGTTTTTGTATATGCCATAAATACCTAAAAATATTAAAAGAAGAGAACCTATTAATATAGAAAATTTTTCAGAAAGTAGTGAAGAGATACTATTTCCAATAAATATTGAAAAACTTGTCATAAGAAATGAAATTGAAAATAATGTAAAATTACTTATTTTTGAAATTTTAGTATGTTTTATACCATAAGAGATTCCAATTCCAAGAGAATCTATACTAACTGAAAGAGCTAATAAAATACAATTTAATAACATAAAAATATCTCCAATCTAAAAGTATTTTTATATTATAATATGTAAACATAATAAAAAAGCACCATTTTTGATGCTTTAAATTATTTCTGTTTTTTAGATTTTTTCTTAATAATTATAGATGCAATAACAATTATTAAAATAACAGCAATAATAGCAATAACTCCAGTCCAGCCTAAAATTGCTACAATTTTACTTCCTAAAGACATTATAATTCCAGCTAATATAACACCAAGTGCAATAGCAGTTATACTTGTTTTAAAATCAAGTTTTAAAAAGCTTGCTGCAAGAGTTCCAGTCCATGCGCCCGTGCCAGGTAAAGGAATTCCTACAAATAAAAGTAAAGCCCAAAATATTCCACTATTTCCAGCAGAAGCTTTTAATTTTTCTCCACCTTTTTCACCTTTTTCTAAACACCATGTGAAAAATTTTCCTATTATTTTTTTATCTTTTCCCCATTCAAGAACTTTTCTTGCAAATAGATATATAATTGGAACTGGTAACATGTTTCCTATTATTGCTATTGGATAATATAAAGAAATGCTTAATTTTAAACTTTCAGCAATTGGAATAGCACCTCTTAATTCTACAATTGGAACCATTGATATTAAAAAAACTATTAAATATTTTACAACTATTGGTAAACTTGCCATGATAAATTCTCCTTTGTTAATGTTTATTTTTGATATTAGTTTTCTAGTACTTTATTATTTTACTATAAATAATAAAAAAGTCAATAAAATCTTTTTGAGAATTTATTGACTTTTTATATGATTGTATAAATTTTTATCCTTAAGTATCTAACTTAATGATTTATCTCAAATAAATTTTATCAATAAACATTAATAAAGTCAATTAAAATAAAAAAAAATTATATTATAAATTTTATTGGCTTTTTGTTCGTCAAATTGTTGAAATTAGTAATATCAAAACTAATACTTAAATTGTAAATATAATAAAGTTAGATACTTAAGTATAAAGAGGAGGAACATATGAAAAACAAAGGAGTAACATTAATAGCATTAGCAGTAACAATAGTAGTAATGCTAATATTGGCAGGAGTAACAATATCAGTATTAAATGGAGAAAATGGAATAGTAAAGCAAGCACAAAAAGCAAAAGAAGAATCAAAAATAAAGGAATTAAAGGAAAAGGTAAGAATAGATATAGCAGGAAAAAGAGTTGAAAATATAAATGGAGAATTAAGAGTATCAGTCTTAAAAGAAATATTAGATAAATATTTTGATAATGTACCAGTAGAAACACAAATAACATCAGAAACAGAATTAAAAGCAAAAGAAGAATATGGAAAATATGAAATGAAGATTTCAGATATAGACGTAGGAGAAATAACATATGAAACAAGTTATACAATATTTAAAGATGTAAATGGAGAACAAGTGCCAATACCTGAAGGATATATAGTCTCAGAAAATTCAGATGAAAACATAGTAAATAAAGGATTAGTAATATCAGACAGTAGAGGAAATGAATATGTATGGATATCATGTACAGTAGATTCATCAAGTAATAAATTACAATATAAAAGGACAGAATGGGGAGTGGAAAAAGATGGAACAGATAATAGTAGAGCAATAAAAGATGAACTAACATTAAAAGATATAGATGTAACATATTCAAAGACAGATACAGATAATGGAATAAATGAAGAAATATCAAAAGAAATAGTAGCCCAGATAAATGCAGAGAAAGAAAGTATAAAAAAATATGGAGGATATTATATAGGGAGATATGAAGTAGGAAAAGATAATAAAACAGCAGTAATAAAAGCAGAGCAAGAACCATATGTAAATATAAAATGGAGTAAAGCATATGAATTGGCCAAAGGAATAGGTGGAGGAGAAGGAGCAACAACATATTTATGTTCAAGTTATTCATGGGATACAGCGATTAATTTCATACAAAATACAACAGGAAAAAATTATGCAACAAGTATAATAGGATTTAATGGAAATTGGAAAGGTCAAGAAGTAAAAGACAGTAGTGGAAAAGTAATAAAACCAGTAAACACAGCCCAAAGATTAAATACAGGATTAACAACAGCATTATGTAATATATATGATATGGGAGGAAATGTAGGAGAATTTACAACAGAGTTAAATCCAGGTACGTCTGAGACGGTGGTTCTGCGAGGTGGTGACAACTACGGCAACAATCCCGCAGGTGGCCGCTGGGACACTAATTCTGGTAGTGCCATTAGCAATTATGGTTTTCGAGCCACTTTATTTTTAAAGTAGCTCTGTCTACTGTTACAGCATTATAAAGAGGAGAAAATTAGACGAAAAGTGTCAAAATAAAATTATATAAAATTAAGGAAATAGAAATTTGATATGACAATAAATAATACATTAGATAAATATAGAACATCTGGAACATTAATATTAATACCCAAAACAGAAGAATATGTAAAATATGTTTTTCAGATTTTAATAAAAATACCAAGGATAGAAAAATTTAATATAGGTTCAGAAATAAAAACTTCTGCATTACAAATGTTAGAGTATGCGCATTTTATAAATAAAGATAGAAAAGATGCTTATACATATTTAAATAAAATAGATGCATTAATTAGTTATAATAGGTCAATGATAAGAATATTAAATGATGAAAAATCAATATCATCAAAAAATTATGAAACAGCAATAAATAAATTAGCTGAATTAGGAAGAATTATAGGAGGATTGCTAAAAGCAAATCCTAATATTAGAAAAGGTAATTAATGAATAGTGTAATAATTAGTGGAACAATTAAGAATATTGTGTATAAGTTAGTTGATAGGGGAAATATCTATGCATTAATAATATTAAAGCTTGAAGTTGAAAAATGTAAGAAAAATATAGAAATTATTGGAAAAAATAGATTAGCAGATGATATTTATAGAAAGTATAGTGTTATGGATAACGTAATAATTAATGGATACTTAAGGAAAATAAAAGATAACATGATAATAATAGTGAAAGATATTGAAAAGATATAAAAGGTTTGTGGGAAAATGGCAAAATGGATAAGGAATCAATATGACAAGGCATTGACATATGAAAAATTAATGAATTCGCATAAAAGGTCAAAAAGTGGAAAAGGGTTAAGAAGAGAAGTTATATTATTTTCATTGAAAGAAGAAGAATATATTGAATATTTATATGAAAAATTAAAAACTGGGACATATATTCATGGCAAATATTCAGCATTTAAAGTATATGAGCCCAAAGAAAGAATTATAGAGAAAGCTCCATATATAGATAGAATTGTACATAGATGGGTAGTTGATAACTTTTTAATTCCATATTATGTACCAAGTTTTATAAATACAACATATGCATGTATAAAAGGAAAACGGAATGCATCAAGCTACTTTAGATTTACAAAAAGCAATGCAAAAAATGAAAAAATCATATAGAGAATATTATATTTTAAAAATGGATGTAAGAAAATTTTTTAATAGTATTGATAAAAAAATATTATATAAAATATTGAAGAAAAGAATAAAAGATGAAAAGTTATTATGGTTGATTAGACAAATATTATCAGCACAAGAAAGACAAAAAGGAATTGAAATAGGAAACTATACTTCTCAAACATTCGCAAATATTTACTTAAATGAGCTTGACCAGTATGCAACAAGAAAACTAAAAATTAAAAATTATTATAGATATATGGATGATATAGTTATATTAGCTAGAAATAAAAATGAAGCAAAAGAATATCTGAATGAAATAAAAGAGTTTTTACAAAAAAAGTTAGAATTAGAATTAAATGATAAAACTAACATATTTAAAGCAAAACAAGGAGTTAATTTTTGCGGATATAAGATAAATGAATATAGATTAAAGGTTAGAAATAAAGGAAAAAATAAGTTTAAGAAAAAAGTAAAAAATTTATTAAAAGAAATCAAAGAGGGAAATATATCATCTAAAGATGCGAGACAATATTTAACTGGACATTTAGGGTATTTTGAAATAGCAAATACATATAATTTAAAACAAAAAAATATATTTCTACAAGATGAATTATTAAGGAAAAATATTATAAATTAGGGATAGACTGTAAGCTCTATATTCTATGTCTGAGACGGTGGTTCTGCGAGGTGGTAACAACAACAACAACAATCCCGCAGGTAACCGCTGGGACAATAATTCTGGTAATGCCAATAGCAATTATGGTTTTCGAGCCACTCTAATATCATTTTTGATGTATAAGGTTTAAGGATCTTTGCCAATAAAGTATTAGATATTAAAGAAGTCTATTCCTTCCTATAAATTGGTAAAAATGAATAAAATTTTAGTGTAAATCTGGTAGAGAACGAAAGAAACATTAAAATGTACAAAAAGATATAGTTTAAACTATATCTTTTTGTGTTGTTTTGCTTAAAATATTTTGAGATTCTGACTTTAAATTTGAAATAAAATCAAAAGCCTCTTTTACAGACAAAGAATTTATATCAACAGAAGATAATTTAGATAAAATATTAAAACAATTTTGATCTAAAATATATTCAGAGACATTGTATTTTGTCATAGATGAACCATCAATTATTTTTATTGAATAGGGTAAATAATTTAATAACTTTAAATATTTATTAAGAGAATTTTGCGGAAAACCACATTTCTGTACTGAAGAATTAAGATTTGTTAATTTTAAACCTAATAGTTCATTTATTTTTCTTGCATCATTATCCAAAAAAATATAAAACATACCAGATTTAAATAAATATAAATCTGATGAGTTTTCAGATTTTAAATTTTGATACATTGTAAATAATTTGCTCATAATAAATTCTCCTTTTTCATGTGTATATAAAATATTATATTATATAAAACCAAATAATAAATAGTAAATTATGGTATTATTTGATTTATTAAAAGAATGATATTATAATTTTATTGAAATCTTGAAAATTTATTATTGTTATAGTAAAATAATATATAGAAAATATAGATAGTAAGATTGGAGAACATATGAAAAAACTAAAGAATAAAAATGGAGTTACACTAATTGCGTTAGCAGTAACAATAATAGTAATGTTAATATTAGCAGGAGTAACAATATCAACATTAACAGGCAATAGTGGAATAACAACAAATGCTTCTAAAGCAAAAACTAAATCATATTTAGCAGATATAAAAGAAGAATACGAATTATATCTAAGCGAAAAAAGAATGGATGATGAATATGATTTAGATACATTATATGCAAATGACAAGACAATTAGATATGAAGGAAATGAAGTTGGAACTGGAATAGCAGAAATATGCAGTTCAATAAAAAAAGGTGATGAAAAAAAGTTTGAAATAATAAAGGGTAAAATTTATTATGTTAGTCAAGATAAAAATGTAATACCAATTGCAGTAGAGCTAGGATTTTCAATTAACCCATATGAAATTACAGATAGTGGGGTGTTAAAATCTTCATCAATGAATCTTTATTTAGTTGACAATGATGGACATCTAGATTTAAGTGAATATGAAGGAAAAATTAAAACAATAGAAGCTGGAGCTTTTTCAAAAGTTGAGATTGAAAGTGGCATAAATCCTTTGCAATCAATAGTTTTACCAAAAGGAATTACAACAATAGGAGATGACGCATTTTCATATAATACAAGCCTTACAAGTATAAAAATTCCTAATACAGTAACAAGTATAGGAAAAAGAGCTTTTCAAGGATGTACTAATTTAACAAGTATAGAAATACCAGATACAGTAACTTATATAGGTGATTATTGTTTTAGTGGTTGTAATAGATTGCAAAAGATAAAATTATCTAAAAAAATTCAAACAATAAACCAAAGATTATTACAAGGATGTAGTTCTTTAACTGAAATAGAAATACCAGAAGGAGTAAAATCTATTGGCTATGCAGCATTTAGTTCTTGTAGTAAATTAACAACAATTACATTACCTGCAAGTTTAACATCTTTTAATGGAACTGCGCTAGCTGGATTAAGTAGATTAACAGAAGTAAAAGTTGCAGATGGAAATAATAGTTTTAAATTTGAAAATGGAATGTTATTCTCAAAAGATGGAAAGACAATGTATATGGCATTATTAACTTTAACAGAGATAAATGTTCCAAATGGTGTTGTAAGCATAGTTGGAGATACGTTATCAGGTTCTAGTGCAACAAAAATTATATTACCAGATACAGTTAGCTCAAATTTAAGTGGAACAGTTTTTAATGGAATGAATAAATTGTCAACAATAGAATTGAGCAGTACTAGTAAAAATTTAAAATTAGTAGATGGAAACTTATATTCATATGATGGAAAAAGATTTATAAAATATATGGGAACTTCTAAAATTTTTACAGTACCAGAGGGAGTTGAAACATTGGTTTGTAGATGTATAACAAAATCAATGACAACACTTAATTTACCATCAACACTTAAAGTTATAGAAGGATGGTCACTTGCAAGTATGTCCGGAGTAAACTTATTAAATATTCCAGCAAGTGTAACAACAATGTATACATATTCATTTCATGCTAATACAAAGCTTAGAGTTGCAGAAGGGAATTCAACATATAAAAGTATAGATGATGTATTAATATTAAATAAAGCAGGAACAAAAGTAATAATGGCTAATAAAAATGCAACAACATATAATATTCCAAATACTGTTACTGAAATCGGGAAAAATGCATTTTATGGTTGTAGTAAAATAACATCAATAACTATCCCAGATAGTGTAACAACAATTGGCGCAGGAGCATTTGAGAGTTGTAGTTCTTTAACAGAAATTACAATTCCTCAAAGTGTAACTTCAATAGGTTCTGATGCATTTGTATATTGTGGAAAATTAATGGCTATTAATATAAAAGGAGAAGAAGGTAGAATTTCTGGTGGACCTTGGGGTGCACAATATGGAAACAGAGTAATAAATTGGAACGTATAATATTTTAAATTTTAGAAAGGGAAAGAATGTTTAACATAGAAGAACAACTAAAAATGCTACCAGATAAACCTGGAGTATATATAATGCATGATGTAGACGACAAAATAATATATGTAGGAAAAGCAGTTAATCTTAAAAGAAGAGTGAAATCTTATTTTAGAAAAACAGACAAGACTGAAAGAATAAAAAGAATGGTATCATTAATAGACCATTTTGAATATATAGTTG
>ERZ773243.1661-NODE-1661-length-22640-cov-28.678105_pt1 | contig 22640 bp, 14 predicted proteins | sample MGYA00580520_ERZ773243 | MGnify/ENA primary metagenome ERZ773243 (study PRJEB29015, sample SAMEA2737747) | human gut metagenome | biome: human gut; feature: human-associated habitat; material: faeces | place: China | collected 2012 ... | reverse complement strand
CCATTGAACTGCTCGGACACGGAAACCTGCCTCACCGGGTGCTGAAATGTCATCACCACGATGAGGAGTAAACCGTCCTTTGGGCTAATCTATTTCAGGCAACTTATACACCGTAACATGAAACTCCGGACGGTCGGACAGACCATACAGCATGCCATGCCGTACATCGATGGTGAAATGAAACACAGGGTCGGATAACTGATAATATGCCACTGGATTGCCTTCCCAGTCGAAGACAAGCAGTTTGTCCCGAAGATAACGTGTCGGACTTTCCCAGTCGTATACTCTCCCGTCGTACAACACATAGATGTAATCATCCGTAGCAAACGGAAAAGAATAAGTCTCACGCTCCTCTTTGCTATGACGCATTTGTCCGCCGACTTCCTCCATTTCCGGGAAGAACCCATCCGGACCTTGGATGCGTTTAACCAGCCTCAACTGATTGTCATAAATTTCTATCAAGTCCGTCAACCGATGCGCCACTACCCAGCGGCTTCCGTCCGGCTTTGCTGCCAAATCGGCCGTAAACTCCATATACTTCTCATAAGCCGTTCCCTCCCGGTATGCTTCGGGATAATCACCGAAATAAGAAACCCGCTTTCCGTCGAAATTAAACAGCGCAAACCGTTTATCCTCTCCTTGAATCGTAGAAGAAATAAAACCCACGCCCGGCAAGGCAATCATATTCAGCAAAAGTTCATTGAAAGCAATCCGCTTGACCGGCTTCACAGAATCATTAACCAGCAGACTATGACCGGGATAAACATCCATCCGTTGCTGGTTGCGGTCGAGTACACCGAAATCTCCGTCCGGCAGAGGCATCCATACCGGGTCAATCATTTCTTCCGGTCCGCTGCCGAAAGGAATGCGTTCGCCTTTCTTCTGCTTGGTATCTACATCGTACAAATAGAAAAAACGCTCCACGTTCTGGTTTTTGGTCAGCAGAAACGAATCAACCACTGCCACCCGTGTGGGTTTCAACGGAGCTTCATCGAAAACCACCGAATCACCCTGCAAAGCTACCGGTTCACTTAAATCACTCCAAGTAAAAGTTTCCGCCTGTTCATACGTATGCTGAGAAGTACAGGCGCATAACGCACCTGCCAATAAGAGCAGCATGCTCCTTACATAACAATTCATGGTCTTTTCAGTTTATAAGATACAATGCAATAGTTCTCTAATTTCTGTCCGAGCCGGTTCATAAACTGCTTTTCATTCAGGCTGCCGAACCATTGCTTGATTTGCATTCCGGTGTTTCCCGCTTTGGTATCCTCATAAAACAGATACGCCGGCGTGTCTGTTTCATAAGCCACCTCTTTCTGACCTTCGTTCAGCCGGAATGCCTGAATCAAAGAATCTTCCCGCTTATGCAACTGGAATCCTTGAATCATACCGCTTAAAAAATATAGGTATGCCATCGGCTTCTCTTGGTTGTCGATGGCTATATCTACCCTTACTCCCGTACTTCCATAGATTTCTCCCATTCCGATGGAGCGTTCTTCCGCCTTTTCTCCTTTATAATAACGGGTAAGTGTCAGCATGCCATACGTGTCTTTAGGGAATTTAGGCGAAACCACTTTTGCATGGACTACCGAATCTCCTTGAGGTATTTTAATAGAGATAGCTCCTTTGGGAACGGTCAATGTTGTTTGCCCTTTCTTATTCGTAAAAAAATAAGCAGCATGGGTCTTATTGGCAATCTTTACCGCATTGGAATCTTTTTCTGTAAAATGAAAAACATTATTCTTTTTCAGAAAATCGTCCAATGCTTGCTGGATAAGGTTTTGAGCGGAAACAGATGAACCATATATCAAGAAAGACAATAAAATAAAAAAAACACTTCTCATATTAATATCCTCTACTTTTCATATTGGGACAATAGCCCCACATTAAACCTGCTGGATAAAAACAATTAGCTGAAAAATCCACATAACAACCATGAGCCGCACAGTCAAATCCCCAGTTCTCATTCAAAGCTAAAGCCTCAACATTTTCCAAAGCAATGTCAGAAAGCCCATATGTATCCTTTGACTGACTATAAATTGTAACACCAGCAGAAACTGCAACCAAAGCAACCACATTAAAAATCATTTTTTTGTTTTCATACCATTAAAATTTTAAATTATTACACTACAAATATATCTCTTTTTGACATCAGCTATTCTCTATTAACATAATTTAATCATTCTGTAACCTTACTTGAAGCCTCTTGCTTATCGCTCGTAAAACCATTAGTAACGACAAGGCTCGGTCGTTACTAACGACCCGCCCTCGTTGCTACTATGACTTGCCGTTATTGTAATAACACCTCCAAACGTCCGGAACAATATGCCTTGATGTCTTGCCTAATCTTCTTAGTTGTTTAAAGCAAGATGCCTTGTCGTCTTTAAAACAACTTTCCCACGGCCTCACCATTTGGAAACGTATGTTAATCTGCAAGCGAAAGCAGGGCTGAATAACAACAAATTACTATCTTTGCTTCACAAAAATAGGAAGCGGTTCGGCAGTGCTTCGCTCAAAAGCAGGCTTTTGGCTTGCTACTGCTCTCACCTTTCACTATCTTTGTCGCCATTGAACATAAAAATGTGAAATCAACAAACCCAATGAGAAACTACAACAAGATTAACAATCTGGTGGGATGGCTTGCCTTTACCATTGCAGCCGTGACATACTGCATGACCATCGAGCCGACTGCCAGCTTTTGGGATTGCCCGGAGTTTATCACCACAGGTTATAAACTGGAAGTGGGACACCCCCCCGGCGCACCTTTCTTTATGCTGACAGCTAACCTGTTCAGCCAGTTTGCCAGCGACCCGTCGCAAGTAGCCATGATGGTAAACATCATGAGCGCACTGATGAGTGCAGCATGTATCCTTTTTCTGTTCTGGAGCATTACGCACCTGACCAAGAAACTGATTTGTCCGAATGATGACGACCTTACAACCGGACGCCTGATTACCATTATGGGATCGGGACTGGTAGGCGCACTGGCTTATACGTGGAGCGATACCTTCTGGTTCAGTGCCGTAGAGGGAGAAGTATATGCTTACTCCAGCCTCTTCACCGCACTGGTGTTCTGGCTCATCCTGAAATGGGAGAACCGTGCCCACGAGCCGCATAGCGACCGCTGGCTGATTCTCATCGCTTATCTCACCGGACTTTCCATCGGGGTACATCTGCTGAACTTGCTTTGTATTCCTGCCATCGTATTGGTTTATTACTACAAGAAGAACCCGAATGCCAACCTGAAAGGAAGTCTTGTCGCCTTATTTGGCTCAATGATACTGATAGCTGCTGTATTATACGGCATCGTGCCGGGTATTGTGAAAGTGGGCGGATGGTTCGAACTGCTGTTTGTCAACAGCTTCGGCATGCCGTTTAACACCGGACTGATTATCTATATCGCTATTCTTGCCGCAAGTATTATCTGGGGAGTTTACGAAAGCTATACCGTGCGCAGCCGCAAACGGATGAACTTCTCTTTCTTAGTAACGGTAGGATTGTTAGGTATTCCGTTCTACGGACACGGATGGAGCAGTGTAATGATAGGTCTTATCGTATTAGGAATATTGGCAGCTTATCTCTTCGCCAATCTTAGCGAAAAATATCGCATCAGCGCACGTACCATGAATACCAGCTTGCTGGCACTGATGATGATTGTGGTAGGTTATTCTTCGTATGCCGTGATTGTTATCCGCTCGTCGGCCAATACACCGATGGATCAAAACTCGCCGGAAGACATCTTTACCTTGGGCGAATACTTGGGCCGTGAACAATACGGAACACGCCCGTTGTTCTATGGGCAAACTTTTGCCTCAAAACCAGCCTTGAAGCCTACAGAGGGAGGATGTGTATACGATGTAGTAGAAGGAGCTCCTGTTTACCAGCGTAAGGAAAAAGAATCGGCTGATGAAAAAGACAGCTACGAGGTGGTACGCAACAAGACTGAATACCGCTATGCACAGAACATGCTGTTCCCGCGTATGTGGAGTGACCTTCCCGGACATCCGCAGGCTTACGACAGCTGGCTGGGAGGTATCGAAGGACGGCAAGTTCCTTACGACCAGTGTGGCGAAATGATTATGGTGAAGATTCCTACCCAATGGGAAAACATCAAGTTCTTCTTCATCTACCAGTTGAACTATATGTACTGGCGTTACTTCCTGTGGAACTTTGCCGGACGACAGAACGACATTCAAGGTCAGGGAGAAATAGAGCATGGTAACTGGATTACCGGTATTTCGTTTATCGACAATATACTGATAGGTGACCAGACTTTGCTTCCTTCTGAGTTGAAAAACAACAAAGGACACAATGTATATTATTGTCTCCCCTTAATTTTAGGACTCATCGGTCTGTTCTGGCAGGCTTATAAAGGCGAAAGGGGCATCCAGCAGTTCTGGATTGTATTCTTCCTGTTCTTCATGACCGGACTTGCCATTGTGCTTTACTTGAATCAGGCTCCACAGCAAGTGCGTGAGCGTGACTATGCTTATGCCGGCTCATTCTATGCCTTTGCCATCTGGATTGGACTGGGGGTAGCTGCCATATCCGAATATCTCCGCAATAAAATGGGAGAAAAACCGGCTGCTTTGCTTGCTTCCGTTGTCTGCCTGCTGGTTCCGGTACAGATGGTAAGCCAGACTTGGGATGACCATGACCGCAGCGGACGCTATACTTGCCGTGACTTCGGACAGAACTACCTAAATTCGGTATCCGACAAAGGGAATCCGATTCTCTTTACCAACGGTGATAATGATACCTTCCCGTTATGGTATAATCAAGAAACCGAAGGAGCCCGTACCGATGTGCGTGTATGTAATCTGAGCTATCTGCAAACCGACTGGTACATCGACCAGATGCGCCGCCCGGCTTACGACTCTCCGTCTGTACCTATCAACTGGGAACGTATCGATTATGTTCAAGGTCATAATGAAGCAGTCTACATACGTCCGGAAGTAATGAAAAGCATTGAGACTTATTACAAGCAGAATCCGGAAGAAGCCAAAAAGGAATTTGGAGAGAACCCTTATGAACTGAAGAATATTTTGCAGCACTGGGTTCGCAGCCCGAAAGACAGCGGCTTGCAGATGATTCCTACCGACAGTATTGTCATCAAGTTGGATAAGGAAGCAATCAAACGTTCCGGAATGCTTGCTCCTGATTCTATTCCTGAATATATGCATCTTTCCCTGAAAGGTAAGCGCATGCTCTACAAGAGCGAACTGATGATGCTGGAGATGCTTGCAAATACCAACTGGGAGCGCCCGATGTATATGGCTATTACCGTAGGTACTGATAATCACCTGAACCTGACAAACAACTTCCTGCAAGAAGGATTGGCTTACCGTATCACTCCATTTGACAACACCAAGTTAGGACGCCGCATTGATTCGGAAAAGATGTATGAAAACCTGATGACGAAGTTTAAGTTTGGCGGTATTGATAACCCGAATATCTACTTAGATGAAACAGTGCTCCGCATGTGTGATACCCATCGCCGTATGTTTGTCACACTGGCAAGCCAGCTCATCCGAGAAGGAAAGACTGATAAAGCATTGAAGGCTCTCGACTATTGTGAGAAAGTAATACCATCTACCACTGTTCCTCATGACTATATCATGAGCAGTTCGAAAGAGATGGCAGACAACTATATCAAACTGGGACAGCAGGAAAAAGCAGCATCGATCTTAAACCACATGGCGAATAACTCGGTAGAATACATCACCTGGTATTTAAGTCTGGATGATGCACGTTTTGCCAGCTCGTATGAAAACTGCATGCGCCATTTCTACATTCTGGACGATGTGTGCAAAAGTCTGGCAAATGTAAAAGAAGGAAAAGAACAGGAGTCGGCAGCATTTCATTACACTCAGAAATTCGAGGAACTTTATAAGTTGCTGGAAAATAGGGTAGGAAGAAAATAAGCTGACCGGAAAACAATAAAGTAGATTAGGCATTAGATACTATGCATAGGGTCACCATTCAAATGGAAAACCTAATCAAATAGTATCTGATGCCTATCGTTTATATAAAAACCTAATAAATAAATGCTAATAGAACAACCACCCCAATTACTTCGCCTTCTTTACCCTCGTGCCTATTGGCGAATGAACAAAAAAGAAAAGGCGGTATATCTTACATTTGATGATGGTCCTATCCCTCGCGTGACTCCTTGGGTCCTTGATTTATTAGACCATTACGGCATAAAAGCTACTTTTTTTATGGTAGGCGATAATGTGCGTAAACACCCGGAAGAGTTCCGGATGGTAGTGGAGCGCGGTCACCGCATCGGAAATCATACGTTTAACCACATCCGTGGGTTTGAACATAGCAGTGAAAGCTATCTTGCCAATACAGAAAAAGCAAACGAGTACCTGCATACAGATTTATTCCGTCCTCCGCATGGACATATGGGATGGGGACAATACCACACCTTACGGAAAAAATACCGCATCGTCATGTGGGACTTGGTTACACGTGATTACAGTAAACGGCTGGACGGGAAACAGGTTCTTGCCAAAGTCAAAAAGTATGTACGAAACGGCTCCATCATTACTTTTCATGATTCCATCAAATCGGAAGAGAACATCAAATACGCACTTCCACGGGCAATAGAGTGGCTGAAAGAACAAGGTTATGAGTTTAAAGTTTTCGACTGAAACCTATGGGCATAAAAAAAGGAGTACCGCTGTACTCCAACCTTTGTTAACCTTAAATCTAATACTATGAAAAACACAGTACAAAGGTACGGACTTTTTCGGATTCTGCAAGAATTCGGGCTTAAAACAGATGTTTTATAACATGAATTAAGAAGTCGACCCCATCTGTTAAAGGTTATTTGCAAAAAAACATCTCAAACGATAAAAACTAATATTTTAACTTATGAGCCTAAATTTAAAAAGTTGAAACCATTAGTTCTCATGGAAGCAACTCTTAAATAGCCCTAAGATTTTTTTTATATATTTCAGTAGGATTTTTAAATATTATATTTAATTTTGCAGGCAAATTTAAAATAATAAATAACACAGTTGTGTCTTATACAAAGTTTTATAATTCCTAAAAAGAAAAATACCTATAAGCAAAAAGAGCAAAATATACTTTTATCCCAGAAGTAAATGCTCAGCAGATTATATAACAAAAAAGAATTAAAGGAATCCCTTATAATTCAAATAATTAACAAAGCCTAAATACTACTGAAATTATTTTATAATCTATAATCTTAAGCTATAATTATATGAAGAAGCTTCTTTTCTCTGCCCTTCTGCTTGCATCCTGCATGAATCTTTCAGCACAAGAGTTTTATGAAAAGCACATAAAATTCCCTGAAAATGCTACAGCAGAACAAAAGCTAGATTTGGCCTCACGTTTAGTACCCACAGCCCAGCAGTTAGAATGGCAACGCATGGAGTTGACAGCATTCCTCCACTTTGGTATAAATACATTTACTGGTAATGAATGGGGAAGTGGAAAAGAAGACCCTCAGCTTTTTAATCCGACAGCATTAGATTGCGACCAATGGGTGCGCAACCTAAAGGACGCAGGATTTAAAATGGCTATCATCACAGCAAAACACCATGATGGATTCTGTCTTTGGCCAACTGCTACGACCAAGCACTCTGTTGCTTCTTCACCTTGGAAAAATGGAAAAGGAGATGTAGTGCGCGAATTACGAGATGCCTGTAAGAAATATGGTATCAAATTTGGCGTATATTTGTCTCCATGGGATCGAAATGCAGCTTGCTATGGCAATTCTCCAGAATACAATAAGTTCTTTATCAAGCAGCTGACCGAACTACTGACTAACTATGGAGAAGTACATGAAGTATGGTTTGATGGGGCTTGTGCAGAAGGTCCTAACGGTAGAAAGCAAGAATACGATTGGGAAGCAATTGAGAAAACGATTCGCACCTTACAACCTAAAGCCGTAACTGCTATTATGGGCGATGATGTACGCTGGGTGGGCAATGAAAAAGGTATTGGCCGCAAAACAGAATGGAGTGCAACCGTACTCACTCCCGGAATCTATACTCGCTCTACAGCACAAAATCAAGAGCTGAACATCGGTGAGCTTTCCAAGAATATCGGTGGCCGTGAAATGGTGATACGCGCCAAAGAAATGTTTTGGTATCCTTCGGAAGTAGATGTATCCATCCGTCCGGGATGGTTTTATCATGCCAGCCAGGACAATCAAGTGAAATCACTGGCTCATTTGGCTGACATCTATTTCAAGTCAGTAGGTTACAACTCTGTACTGCTTCTAAATATACCACCTGATACCCGTGGCTTGTTGCATGAAAATGACTGCTTACGCTTGAAGCAGTTACGCACCTATCTAGACACAACATTCAGCAACAATTACCTGCATAAAGGAGATAACAAATGGCAAACTCATCCAAAGAATACCCATATTTATAATGTAAAGAAAAATGCGCTAGTAAATACACTGATGATTCAGGAAGACATCACGAAAGGACAGCGTGTAGAAGATTTTCTTGTAGAAGGTATGATAGATAGTCAATGGCAAGTATTGGCAGAAGGTACTACTATCGGATTCAAACGCTTAGTGCGCTTTGCGCCCTGCAAGCCAAGTAAGATTCGTATTACCATCCGCTCCAGCCGAGGCGTAGCCCATATACTGAAAGCCGGAATTTACTATGCCCAACCGCTACAAGACGATAATACCAATATTAAACTAGGAGATGTGGATGTTACCAGTTGGAAAGTGGTAGGCAATATGGAAGCCCATGCTGCATTCGACAACGATATACAAACCGTATGGCGTACAGCAGGTCTACAGCCGCTTACTGTTGATTTGAGTAAGATTTCTGAGATTACCGGATTTAGCTACACTCCATCGCCCGATGACAACCTAACAGGCACCATTTACAAATATAAGTTTGAAGTGAGTTTGGATGGTAAACAATGGCAAGAATGTGAAACTTCTGGTGAATTCAGTAATATCATGCACAACCCTGTGCCATTCTTCGTTAAGTTTCCCCAAAGCTACAAAGCTCGTTATTTCCGTCTAACTCCACTGGCTGAAATCAATGCGAAGCAAGCAACCTCCATTGCTGAAATAGGCATCTTTGCCTCAACCACAGAAAAATGATTTAACAAGTAGATATATGAAATCTCTGTTTTAAGTTAATCTTTTAATCTCAATCATTCATTAATTTTTAAACAAAAATGAAAAGTGAAAAACTTAAACTAGCAAATGCCATCTTGCTATTGTCTGGTATAAGTGCTGGGTATGTTCAAGCATCTCCACGTGCTGAAGCAGAAAGTGTGTACGCTGTTCAGCAAAATCAAGCTTGCAGTGGTGTAGTAGTCGATCAAAATGGGGAAACAGTTATCGGTGCCTCTGTTATGGTGAAAGGGACTACCAATGGTACTATTACTGGATTGGAAGGTGATTTTTCTTTGTCCAATGTCAAAAAAGGCGATGTTATTGTCATATCGTTTGTAGGCTATGTTAACCAAGAAGTGACTTGGAAGGGAACACCACTGAAAGTTACCTTGAAAGAAGACTCCAAAACATTGGAAGAAGTCGTAGTAGTAGGTTATGCCACAGTCAAGAAAGCTAACCTAACTGGAGCTGTGTCAGCCGTAGATGATAAAATCCTAGCCGACCGTCCTATCGTAAACTTAGGTCAAGGTCTTCAGGGTACTATCCCAAACTTAAATATCACGACCAGTGGTAAACCAGGTTCAGGCTCTAGTTTCAACGTTCGTGGTGAAACCTCTATTAACGGTGGTGGACCTTTAATCTTGGTAGATGGTGTACAGATGGACCCAAACTTAATTAATCCACAAGATGTAGCTAGTGTATCTGTACTGAAAGATGCTGCTTCAGCTTCTATCTATGGTTCTCGTGCTGCCTATGGTGTTATTTTGATTACTACCAAGAGCGGTCGAAAAGACATGCCTACACAGATTTCATTCGATGCTTCTGTTTCATTCAACTCACCAACAACTCGTCCAAGCTACATGAACTCTATGGAGTATGCAAACTGGATGAATACGGCTGGTATGACCACAAACGGACGACCCATCTTCAGTCAGGAAGAAATGGATCACATTGAGGCGTATTTCTACGATCCTGTAAATAATTCACCTGTGTTTGTAGCAAAGGATCCTAGCAGCGACCAGTTTGGAAACTGCCAGAGTGGCAAATATGCCTATTGCGGTAATACCGACTGGATGAAGGAAATCTACAAAAAGAATTATCCTGTTCAGAAATACAATGTAAACATCCGAGGTGGTGGCACAAAAGCCAATTACTATACTTCAGTAGGTTACACAGACCAAGGCTCTATGCTTCGCTATGGTAATGAAGGTTTCCGTAAGTTTAATATGGTAAACAATATTAATTACGATATCAACGACTGGTTGCATGTATCTATGAAAACCAGTTATATCCGCACCGAACTTGATGGCATTGCCCAAGACCACGTTCATGGTGAAAACTGGATTGGTAATGATACCCAACCCATCATGCCGGTGAAACATCCCGATGGTAACTGGTCAGGACAAGGAAACTATACTAACTTTGCTGCCGTAATGGAAGAAATGGGTTCACGCAAAACCACCAAAAATGACTTTTGGAATACCTTGGCACTCCGATTATCGCCTATTAAAGGGTTGAACATCAACATGGACTACACATTCAACTATTATGCTGAGCATAATAAGAACCATGCCAAGTCATTCAATGAATATGGTATTGATGGCAAATTCTTGCAAATATTCCAGTATTCTAACCCCAATTATGTATACGAAGGTCAGAATAATGACACTTACAATGCTTTCAATCTTTTCGCAGATTATGAAAAGACGCTTGGTAAACATTATTTCAAAGTAATGGTAGGCTACAACCAAGAGTCTAAACACACTCGTTTCTTCTCTGCTCGACGTGAAGAGTTGATTTCTAACAACCTACCTTCTATGAATGCTGCTTCTGGCGAAAAAGGAGTAAGCAACAGTGAAGGATCTTGGGCTACCCGAAGCGGATTCTTCCGAGCTAATTATACCTTTGCTGACCGCTATCTGCTTGAAGTAAATGGTCGTTACGATCTTTCTTCCAAGTTCCCTAAAGATGACCGTGCCGTATTCAATCCATCATTCTCACTCGGATGGAAATTATCGGAAGAAAGCTGGTTTAAGAATGGAACCAACAGCTTCTTTGATGAACTTAAACTCCGTGCTTCTTATGGTAGCCTCGCCAACCAGTCTCTAGACAATGGTGATTGGTATGCATATCTTTCCAACTACAGCAGCGGTGATTCTGGATATTTGATGGGAGGCAAGCGCCCAAGCTATGTGTTGCCTGGAATCTTAGTCAGCAACAGTGTTACTTGGGAAAAGGTTACTCAGTGGGACTTGGGTCTAGACTTTATGATTTTGAATAACCGCTTAAAAGGTAGCTTTGACTACTATCAGCGTAAAACTGAAGATATGTTGGGTCCTGGTATGATTCTGCCAAATATCCTCGGTGCTAGCGAACCTCGTGAAAACGCTGCTGATATGGTAACTCGTGGTTGGGAATTGGCATTAAGTTGGAACGACCAATTAAACAATGGTCTTCACTATAGTGTTGGATTCAACCTCTCTGACTCAAAAGCAGAAATTACACGCTATAATAACCCCACTAAATCATTAGCTGCTGCATACTACGAAGGTATGACTATTGGTGAAATCTGGGGATATGATAGTTCTCTCTTTACATCGGAAGCAGAAATTGCTGAAGCAGCCGACCAGTCACGGTTGGATGGTGGTATTAAGAAGCTTCCGGGAGATATTCATTTCCACGATATCAATAACAATGGAGTTGTTAGCAACGGAAACAATGTAGTAGGCGATTCTGACGACTTGCACGTTATCGGTAATAATCGTGCCCGCTTCCGTTATGGTTTCAATGCCACTGCTGACTGGAAAGGATTTGACTTGGGTATCTTCTTCCAGGGTGTAGGCAAACGCGACCTGATGCTTCCGGGCACCTTTACCTGGCAATATGGTTCACGTTGGAGAGTTCCTACCGCTGTTGCACAGGACTACTGGCGTGAAGATAATCAAGGAGGCTGGTTCCCTAGAGCTCGTTTCGATGGAGGTAGCAGCATGGGACAGAACCAAACTCGTTACCTGTTAAATGCCGCTTATCTACGTTTGAAGTCATTAACCCTCGGCTATACCTTACCAAAAGCACTGACTCATAAGATTGGTGTAGAAAAATGCCGCTTCTATTTGTCAGGCGAAAACTTATTAACTTTCGATCATACTCCAGAAGGTTTTGACCCCGAATTGGATGATCCTTACAAGTATCCGCAACAGAAATCCATTTCATTAGGTGTTAACGTAGTATTCTAAATCTTTTATTAAGTACTGAACATTATGAAACTAAAATATTTATTTTTGAGCGCAGCTCTTCTCTCACTCACAACTGGATGCAACGACTCTTTTTTGGATAGAGCTCCTCAGGAACTGAACGATGCGTCTTTTTGGCAAACAGTCAATGACTTAAAGACTTATGCCAACTCTTTCTATACCTCATTACCGGGAGGCGTATCTTCTATTGATGATATCAATAGCGACAACCAAGTACCAAACTCGATTGATGGGTTCAGCTGGGGGCAATATGTAGTACCAACAGAAGGCGGTAACTGGAGCAAGAACCATTGGTCTAACATCCGCAACCTGAATTATTTTATGACACATTATCAGCGAGTACAAGGTGCCGAAGAAGATATAAATAAATATGTGGCTGAAATACGCTTCTTTCGTGCTTTGGAATACTTCACTAAAATTGTAAACTTTGGTGATGTTCCTTGGTTAGAAGAAGACCTAAATGTTGATAGTCCGGAACTTTTCGGGCCCAAAATGAAACGAAACCTAGTTTTTGAAAAGATACTAGGTGATTTGAAGTTTGCCATTGAGTGGTTACCTAACAAAGGGGATGAAGAACCAAACCGCCTGAACAAAGACATTGCACGTCATATCCGCGCTCGCTTCTGCTTGAATGAGGGAACTCATTACAAGTACCATACTGAATTAGGCTTGACTAACGAGGCTGATAAATACCTGCAAATGGCAGCAGATGATAGTTATGAACTGATTAAGTCTGGTCGCTATGAAATCTATAAAGGAGATGGCAAGAACAGCTATTTTGAAATGTTCCGCATGAAAAATAAGAGTGCACTAAAAGAAGCTATACTTTACATTGACTACGAAGATAACCTCCGCCAACACAATATGGGTTCTCAGAACCGAGAATCGAATTGTGGCTTCTCTAAAGATTTTGTGGAAAGCATTTTATGTGATGACGGTAAACCTATCGGTGTAAGTAGCCGCTATCATGGAGATGCTACCATGAGAGACGAATCTACAAACCGAGACCCGCGTTTTAAACAACTGATGGTTACCAATGATTACCCCATCATTGTATCAGACGATCATAAAGATTCTACTTTTATCACAAATGAAGCAGAATTTGTAAATAACTTCTGTCTGTCTGGCTACCGTTCTGTGAAAGGCGATATTCCGGTAAAAAAAGAATCTCTGTATATGGAAAGTGACTTCGATGGCATTGCCTATCGTTACGCTGAAACTCTACTAATTTATGCAGAAGCTAAAGCGACACTGGGTACAATTACAGATGCAGACTTAGAGTTATCTATCAACGAACTGCGCGACCGAGTAGGAATGCCAGATTTAACCCTAAACGTAGGATTCACCGACCCCAACTGGCCAGACTATGGTTATACGGTATCTCCTGTCCTTCAAGAAATTCGTCGTGAACGACGCATAGAACTTGCTGGTGAAGGGTATCGTTTCGATGACCTACGCCGCTGGAAGGCTGGTCACTTGCTAAATAATGTGAAGACATATGTAGGTAAGAAGGATGCTAACGGAAAATATGCTATTGTTTATCCAAACTATACCAACGATGATTTCCAATATGCAGAAGGAAAGAGCCGTAAATGGAACGACAAGATGTATTTACTCCCCATTCCAAAAGGTGAACTGCAGCGTAACCCTCAACTCATGCCTCAAAATCCAGGCTGGGAAGAGTAATTACTTTGCTCTCTGTTAACAACGTTATTAACAGGTTTCCTTTTCAGTAAAATAAAAATTAGATTACAGGCATACCGTACTAATAGACATATTGAAAAGGATATTTATAGAAATACTATCTTTATTTCCATAAGTAATAATCAGCCCCTCTTTCAGCGATAAATTGCTGAGAGAGGGGCTCTCTTTTATAAGAAGTTATTTCACAAGCAGTTGAATCTTTCCATCTGCCAACCCTCTTGCCGAAGCCTGAAGTTCCAGCAAGCCTGCCTCTTCACCTGCCTGAACAATCACCGTCAGCATCCCGTTAAAGGCATGCATCTGAGGCAAGTGAAACAAATCCAGACAGGTAGGGTCACCATTAGCAGCCGCTCTGAATTTACCGGCACCTTTCACCTTGAAACGAATCATCCGGTTATCAACAGGACACAGATTTCCGTCTTTATCTACCACGCGGAGAGTGACATAAGCTAACTCTTTTCCGTCGGCCTTCAACTCCTTGGTATCTGTCAATAATTCAATGTGATGCGGAGCTCCAGCCGTGCGTATTGTTTTTTCAGCCATTGCTTTGCCGCTCCAGTCATAAGCCACTACTTTTACCTCTCCCGGCTCATAAACCGCCTCATTCCACATCAAGCGGTAACGGTTTTCAACCGTCTGGTTATTTTTATACTTCCTGCCGTAGCTCTTTCCGTTTACAAACAGCTCTGCCGACGGAAAATTCGTATAAACAAAAACCGGCACTTTTTGCCCTTCTCTTCCTTTCCAGTTCCAATGCGGCAACATATGAAGCGTAACCTCGTTCTTATTCCATACACTGCGATACAAATAATAACGGTCTTTCGGAATAGAAGCCAGGTCAATGATACCAAATAGGGAACTATGGTTAGGCCATGCATCTGTATCATAGGGACTCGGTTCACCTAAATAGTCGAAACCAGTCCACACAAATTGCCCAAGTGTCCAGGGATAATCATCGGCCAAAGCAAAGTCAATGTCAGGGATATTCGACCAAGAGCAATATTCCAAATCATAGGAAGATGACTGATGGTCATCGTAAATTGCACCGGCTTTACGTTCGGCAGGGAATTTATAAACTCCGCGCGAACTGACCGTAGACGAGGTCTCCGAACCCAGCACCAAATTCTGAGGCAAACGTTCATAAGCCTCCAAGTAACGATGAGCCCGATAATTCAGCCCCGGAATATCCAGCATGGCAGCAAATCCATTATCCAAAACACAACTCACCTGGTCCATCCCGCAGGTTACCGGACGGGTAGGGTCTTCACGGTGACATATATCCTGCAAAAACTTGGCTACCTTATAACCTTCGGGACTACACTGAGTGGGAACTTCATTTCCTATGCTCCACATAACCACACAAGGATTATTACGGTAATGGCGAAGCATATTGACCATATCTTTTTCTGCCCATTCATTAAAGAAACGATGGTATCCATTCGTGCATTTTGCAATATCCCACTCATCAAAAGGCTCAAGCATCATCATGAAACCCATTTCATCACACAGTTCCACTAATTCCGGAGCCGGCATGTTATGTGAAGTGCGGATGGCATCACATCCCATATCTTTCAACAACTTCAACTGATGACGCAAGGCAGAGACATTCACCGCTGCTCCTAAAGGCCCCAAATCGTGATGATTACATACACCCTGAAATTTACGATGGATTCCGTTCAGATAAAACCCTTTATCGGCAACAAACTCAATGGAGCGAATCCCAAAGCGAGTGGTATAAGTATCCACCAGCTTCCCGTCAGCATAAATCTTTGAAACTGCCCGGTAAAGCGAAGGAGATTCAGGCGACCAGAGCGCAGGATGATCTACAATAAAGTTTTGCGTAAAAGGTTGTCCATGATTAATATACCCTTTATTGTTTTTTTGACATACCACCTTTCCCTCCGGTGAAAGAATCTCAGTCTCTACCGTCAGCTCTTTCTTATCTGCATTCTCAATCATTGTCCGCAAGCAAATGGAGGCATATTCTCCTGAAACGCGTGGAGTAAGAATCTGCGTACCCCATACAGGAACATGAATACGGTCAGTCTCTATCACATGCACATTACGGTAAAGTCCTGCCCCGGGATACCAGCGTGATGATTGCGGACGATTTTCAAGGCGCACAGCCAATGTATTGTCTTTCCCGTCGGAATGTAAAAACTCCGTTACATCACAATAAAAAGAATTATATCCGTAAGGCCAGAAACAAACTTCTTTTCCATTGACATACACACGTGCCTCGCTCATTGCCCCGTCAAAAACCAGAGTAGTCTGTTTATCCGGTTCAGTATCAAACTCAGTCCGGTACCACCCCACTCCTACATAAGGCAATCCGCCCGTACGTCCGGTTTTCACAGAAGCCTGTGTTTCAAAATTCTGTGTTACAGCCACATTCTGTAAATCGTGATTCCGGTCAAAAGGTCCGAATATAGCCCAGTCGTGAGGAATTTGAACCTCTTTCCACGCTTTATCATTAAAAGTTTCAGCTTCTGCCCCTTTAACTTCACCCTGTGTAAATTTCCAGTTTTTTTCTAAACAACGCTCGCTGCGCTGTGCATAAAGGCTTCCCCAAAACAAAGCCAAAGTTAAAGCCAATAATAGTTTCTTTTTCATAGTCTTTTCCTTTTCTGTTTCAAAGGTAAAGTTTTCAGAGAGAAAAAAAGAAAGAAACAAAGAGAGAAACATTATATTTCTTGAAAACTTCTACAAACAGAGCTTATGTTTCTACAAACAGAGGCTTTGAATGTAAAAACAGAGCCTTTGAATCTACATCCAAAGGCTCTGTTTATAGATTATTCTGGTATATTTCAATTTTTCCTCTTGATACAAAGAAACTTTACATTATTCAAGATAAAGTATATTCTCACTCAGTCACTAAAATCTCACAGATTTTATCTTGAAAATTACGTGCCCTACCTGCCCTCAACACATTCTGGTTAATGATAACAAAAGCGTAAATATGACCGGATTGGGATTCCGCATACCCTGCCAGCGAACTGATTCCTGTCACTGTTCCTGTCTTCGCCCGTACTTTTCTACATGCCTGACTTTTCTTCATGCGATGCTCTAATGTTCCATCTATTCCTGCTACAGGAAGACCATTGTAAAAAGAATCATATATATCTGGATGCCGGTAAGCGTACTTCAAATAAGCTAAGACCAAGTCAGGAGATACATAATTATAAAGTGAAACTCCGCTACCATCCACTATTTTATAAGAACGAGACGGATATCCTATGTAATTATCCATAAATTCATAAATCGCTTTCTGCCCGTCTTCGCTGCTTATTCCTTCTGATTTCCTTGCATAGTGCCCTCCCAAATGATAGAACATCGATTCTGCTGCCAGATTATCGCTTTCTTTCAGTGCACGATTTAATACGGTTTCCAGCGGACGGATACATAAGCAAAGTGGAGCAGCCTTTTCCGGAACCTTGCCAAATACTAAACTGTCGGAAGGTATTTCAATTCCATTTTTCTGTAAAACATACCGGAATGTTTGCATAAAATAGCGTTGCGGATTATAAAGATTTAAGGTTCGCTTACGAGAAGCAACCACATTGCCGGAAACGAGCAGCGTATTTCCATTCTCCAGCCAGTTGCGCGTTACTTTCAGTTTGCCAGCATGGCTGACTTTAGTAAGTGAATGATTCTTTATTTCATAATAATCCGATTCAGGAGAAGCAACAACATTTCCAGGTTCTCCTACGGCTCCGGGAGAAACCATAACATCTACACAACCCCGATTAAGCATCAAGGGAGAAAGGTAGGGCTGAAAGGCTTCAGGTGTATCATCCCACGACCACCCGTTTCCCCAATAAACAGAATCCATCAATGATACATCCCCTATCAACTTTCCCTTTATCTGACGAATGCCTGAAAACTGTATGGTATCGGCAAGCAGTTGCATATCGCTTTCCATAAATTCAGGATCAAATCCTCCAACTACATATAAATCACCCTCCAGAACTCCGTCTATAATGGTTCCTGTATATGATAAACGAGTTTTATAGCGATAGTCTTTCCCTAATTGAGCCAGAGCTGTAACCGAAGTAATTACTTTTTCTATCGAAGCCGGACGGTATAGTTTCTCTGCCTGATAAGTATAAACCGGCTTATCAGCAGTTAAATCATAAATAGCAATACCTGCTTCGGATGTCTTTAAAATGGATTCAGAAGCAAGTAAAGCATCAATTTTTTCTACTAAAGTTTGTGCTCTTGCTACTTCTGTTAAACAAGCCCAACAAATAAAGAGCCACGCAATTTGTTTCATTATTCAGTTTTCTAATTGTTCTCAAAAAAGAAGGGACTAAAACCAATATGAGTTTTATTCGTTATTCGGCTTTAATCCCTTTTCGTGATAGGTTCAACTTCCCTTTATTACAAAATTCCTACTTGCATTATAGTTCTCTGAATATCTCTCCCACTGTGGGATGGGGAAATACATAACGCTTCCAGTCTGAAAGTTTCCGCCCATCTTCTATCATCATGCCTGCCATAACAATCAGCTCAGAAGCCGGATTCCCCAGTATATGAACACCTAAAATTTTGTCATCGGCATCTACCAGCACTTTGCACAATCCGTTTACCCCTTCATTTTCGGCAACAAATCGCCCGGAATAAGCCATCGGAAGCTTGATTACTTTATACGAACGGTCTGCTGCTTTCAAAGCCTCTTCCGTCAAACCTACGGATGCGATTTCCGGATTCGTATACACAACCCCCGGAATCGCTTGATAACTCATTTTATCTGATTCATTTATAATATGGTGAACAGCAACTTCTGCTTCACGAACAGCAGTATGTGCTAAAAGTGAAACGCCATTTAAATCTCCGCATACATAAACTCCTTTTACCGAGGTTTGCATATGCTCATCTATCTTAACTGATTTACGCTCTGTCAGTTCTAAGTTTAGATTTTCTAATCCAAAGCCCTTCATTACTGGTCGCCGTCCTACACTCAACAGCAGTTTTTCGGCTTCTACTTTGCCTGCTCCCTCCGCATTTTCATAATGAATGAGAGTGCCATTATCTCCTTTTTCGAAAGCAGTAACACGCGTAGCAAGCAAGAAAGTCACACCACGCTTGGCGTATTCGGAACGCAAAAGAGCAGCCATTTCACAATCAATGCCTCCCAAAATTTCATCAAGCATTTCAAGAACCGTAACCTTTACCCCTAAACTGTTGAAAAATGAAGCAAACTCCATACCGATTACTCCTCCTCCCACAATAGCCAATGAAGAAGGAGTCTCTTTACTAGATAAAGCATCACGGTGCGTCCAATAATTAATTTGATCAACTCCTTGAATAGGTGGAATAAATGTCTCACTACCCGTACAAACAATCATATAGTCGCATTCATAACTTTCATCTCCACAAATTACGGTATGCTGATTGGCTATATATGCTTCGCCTGAAACAATAGTGACTTGCTGAGCTGTTAACTTAGCCTTTATTCCTAAAACCAGCTTACGTATCACTTTCGATTTACGACTGATAATCTTACTTAAATCATAAGAAGAATCTGAAACGCTTACTGCATACTTGGAAGCATGACGTGTATAATCATATACCTTAGCAGAGTAAAGCAGTGTCTTAGTCGGAATACATCCCTCATTCAAACAGACTCCACCCAAGCTGTTTTTCTCAAATAAAACCACACTTAATCCTGCTTTTCCAGCAGCCTCGGCTGCTGTATATCCGGCAGGACCTCCACCAATAATTGCTACTTGATATTTCATTGTATATTAAGATTTGGTTAATTACAGCATAGTTACTCGTCCCGATAATCAGCATGAGGATTTCTTTCTCGGGCACAACGAATGAAATCGTCTAAATCGTCTGGATCAAAATTTATAAAACCTCTTGCATAGTGAATGGTCACTCTGCCTTTAAGCCATGAGTTTTTTCGGCGAACAATACGCATCACCCCATATGCCTTGATGCTGCCGCTAAATCCACGCTTCAACCAAATATCTCCATTTTCCTGTACTTGAACACGGGTCATCAACTCATCTATCAATAACAATATAGGAATCACTATCGGCAACAGATTCCAATAGTTCTCTGTTTTTAAAGCAAAAAGAATAATTGCAAGAATCACAATCGTAACTCCCAGCCAAACTTTAAAAGGAGTTCTACGAATTTTAAATTCACGTACCATATCAAATAGATTTTTAAGATTTACATGTTTAGAATAATCGAAGGATTTGCCTTCAGCAATACTTTTACAAAATCATCCGGATTTTTAGGGGATATCAATATATAAGTTTTTGATGTTTCTGTTTTGTAAGTAATCTTAAGGCGAGACAAAGACAGAGCTGGAGCCGATTCGAAAGAATGACTCTTCTCTATACTGACAATCTGCTCTAACGGGATAGAAACACTTTTAAGAAAGCGTCCGGTACGAACAGCAAAGGTTTCCTTACCTATTAGGATGTATTCAGTATGAATCAGCATCTCAATCTCAAAAATAACAAGAAAAGCAAACACAAGAGTTAGCAATGTTTCATGAACCCAAAATCCCCAAAAAAGGAAACAGGAACATAAAAGAAGAACAGCCCAATACCACCACCCTACTTTTGAATGAAAAGTTCTCATCGATTTAAATTTACGTAAATTACCTCGTGAAGATAATAAATTCTATCTGAAAACAAGACATGAAGCGAAAAAAAGACATTACAGTATGCTTCCAAAGTAGTTTTTTTGTAGCTTTGTGCCACATACATATACATCACCATGATAAGGAAATTCGATTTTCTCGTTATCGGTTCAGGAATAGCCGGAATGAGTTTTGCGCTAAAAGTAGCGCAAAAAGGTTCGGTTGCACTTATCTGCAAAGCCGGACTAGAAGAAGCAAACACGTTTTATGCACAAGGAGGAATAGCTTCAGTTACTAATTTAAAGGTGGATAACTTTGAAAAGCATATCCACGACACAATGGTAGCAGGAGACTGGATCAGTGATCCAGCAGCTGTTGAAAAAGTAGTCAGAAATGCTCCTGCTCAAATTGAAGAGCTGATAAAATGGGGAGTAGATTTTGATAAGAACGAACAAGGGGAGTTTGATTTACATAAAGAAGGAGGGCACTCTGAGTTTCGCATTCTCCATCATAAAGATAATACGGGAGCTGAAATACAAACCAGCCTGATAGAAGCTGTAAAAAAACATCCTAATATTACAGTGTTCAGTAATTTCTATGCTGTTGAGATTATTACACAGCATCACTTAGGAATTATTGTTACCCGTCATACACCCGGAATCAAATGCTTCGGAGCCTATGTATTAAATGAAAAGACTGGCGAAGTAGATACTTTCCTTTCCAAGGTTACTGTGATGGCTACAGGGGGATGTGAAGCTGTATATACTCATACCACCAATCCGTTAGTGGCAACAGGAGATGGAATTGCAATGGTTTACCGTGCAAAAGGTGCTGTAAAAGACATGGAATTTATCCAGTTCCACCCAACAGCTCTTTATCATCCGGGAGACCGACCCAGTTTTCTTATTACGGAAGCAATGCGCGGATACGGCGCCGTACTAAAAAATCTGGATGGAGAAGAGTTTATGCAAAAATATGACCCGCGCCTTTCATTAGCTCCTCGTGATATCGTTGCACGTGCCATTGATAACGAGATGAAACAGCGTGGTGAGGATCATGTTTATCTAGATGTAACTCACAAGGACCCGGAAGAAACAAAAAAACATTTCCCCAACATTTATAAAAAGTGTCTGAGTTTAGGTATCGATATTACAAAAGACTACATTCCTGTAGCACCTGCAGCCCATTACCTCTGTGGAGGTATTAAAGTTGACTTAGACGGACAATCTAGCATCAAAAGGCTTTATGCTTTGGGAGAATGCTCATGTACTGGCTTACATGGAGGAAACCGTTTAGCCTCAAATTCATTAATTGAAGCCATTGTTTATGCCGATGCTGCTGCACGTCATGCAATCAGCGTTTTCGACAGATATGATTTCAATGAAGATATTCCTGAATGGAACGATGATGGTACAATCAGTACAGAAGAACGTATTCTGATTACACAGAGCATGAAAGAAGTTAATCAGATTATGGAATCGTATGTGGGTATTGTAAGAAGTAATATCCGCTTAGTACGTGCTTGGAATCGGCTAGATATCCTTTATGAAGAGACAGAACGCTTATTTAAACGAGTAAAAGCATCACGTGAGATTTGTGAGTTGCGTAATATGATTAACGTAGGTTACTTAATTACACGACAAGCAATGGAACGAAAAGAAAGCAGGGGATTACATTATACCATTGACTATCCACACTCAAAAGAAAACAAACAATAAAGGATACTTATTACATTTCCATATATCATGAGAGTATGTCAAAACTAAAATGACAACTCTCCAACGTTACAGTTCGTAACTATTGTATTTAAAAGGGTCATATCAAGCTCGATATTGAGTAATGATATGACCCTTTATTTTGTCTTTTAAACACCTGCAGAAACATAAGCGGAAGCGTAACGGCTGCACCACACTCCGAACAGGCAGGTACAAAAAAAAGTCCCCGGCCTTGA
>ERZ773243.1651-NODE-1651-length-22712-cov-11.266982_pt1 | contig 22712 bp, 19 predicted proteins | sample MGYA00580520_ERZ773243 | MGnify/ENA primary metagenome ERZ773243 (study PRJEB29015, sample SAMEA2737747) | human gut metagenome | biome: human gut; feature: human-associated habitat; material: faeces | place: China | collected 2012 ... | reverse complement strand
TGACGCCGCCGAGATATTGAAGGTGAAACCCGAAACGATCTATACACTCATCCGATAGGGCAAGTTGAAAGCAGAAACGGTAGACTTTTGGATGCGGATTCCGAAAGAGAAATTTGAGCGTTGGTATCGGTCACAAAGCCGCCACCGCACTGCGGTTGATCGGGAGCGTGCCTGGGAGATTGAAGCACAAACCATCTCCATGCTCTGATTTCAAACTACATAATACCGCTTATCGGCTCAATGAAGCTGCAAGATCTCACCACCCGCGTAATTGAGGGATATTATCAGCGGCTGCTTAAATACGAAGCCGTTGACCCTATGTGTGGAAAGCGTCAGCATCAATACGTTTCTCCCGGCACGGTTCGTTCGGTTCACAAAATTTTGAGAAGTGCCTTTGAGCAGGCTGTAAAGTGGGAACTTATGGAAAAGAATCCCTGTATTTATGCCACCTTGCCCAAATACACTGCAAAGAAGCGTGATATCTGGACTGCCGAGACCCTGTTCCATGCCTTAGAAGTCTGTGATGATCCACGGCTCCGGCTCTGCATCAACCTCTCCTTCTCTTGTTCTCTGCGCCTTGGTGAATTGCTCGGTTTGACTTGGGATTGCGTGGATATCTCCCCTGAAAGCATCGAAGCCGGGCGAGCCTCCATTTACATAAATAAGGAATTGCAGCGTGTAGACATTGCTTCGCTAAACGCCTTGGAAAACAAAAATGTCATCACTCGTTTTCCCTCGCTGAGTTCCCGCTGTACCACGGTTCAGGTTCTGAAAAGCCCCAAAACAGACAGCAGTATCCGAACCATCTTTCTCCCCAAAACAGTTGCTGAAATGCTTGTCCAATATAAAGTCGAGCAAGACATGACAAGGGATGCACTGGGCACAGAGTACGCTGACTATAATCTTGTGGTCGCCGGCCCGCTGGGAATGCCGACCGAACAATCCACCATCAACGGTGCATTGAAGCAGCTGATTGAGAAAAACAATCTCCCCAAAGTGGTCTTTCATAGCTTCCGACACTCCAGTATTACATACAAACTCAAACTGAACGGCGGTGATATCAAAGCCGTTCAGGGTGACTCCGGTCATGCACAGGCTTCGATGGTCACAGAGCAGTATGCACATATCTTGGATGATGATCGGCGTCTGAATGCACAGCGTTTTGATGATTTCTTCTACCAGCATCAGGGCGCAGAGCCTGAAATGCCCCATCAAACAGCGCAGCCCATCCCTGAAAACAGCACAATCGATGCCGATGCGGCAGCAGCACTTACCAAATTGCTGACTAACCCCTCTATGGCCGAACTCATCAAAAATCTTGCAAAGAACTTATAAGCCCCTATACATAAACAGCGACAGCTTTCCAATTTGGAAAACTGCCGCTGTTTTACATTTTTCGCGTCTTGCACATCGGCTCCTGACATGATACACTTTTACAGAAAGGAGTGGTCAGCATGAAACAGGCGCATACGCTGCGGGAATACCAGTATTACGACAAAGACACTCTTTGCAGTATCATTGACGCAGATTTCACCACAAAGCAGGTTCGTGTGGAAAACAAGGTGGATTCCATTCTGGACACTGCCTTTGGGGTCAACACGGAACCCACTTGGGATGATTTTCTGGAATTTCTGGCAAGCCGCTGCATTCCGAAAAACCGCTGCGGCCTTGGCTACTACCTTGATGCAGTTGGCGTACCGGAATATGACCCGGTGCAGCTGGTGGAAAAGACGCAGGGACGGATGGCGGAGGATCACAAATGGCTCAAGATCATTTGATTTTACATACCATCGACCGTGTTGTGACCAGCACCTCGCTGGGCAATCAGGAAAAGTGGTTCGATGCAGAAAAAAATCTCTGGTACAAGGTGGACAATGGGCATTTTGAAGCCCTTGCCGAAGCCATGGCCAGCGAAGTGCTTCGCCGTTTCACCAATGCTGCCGATCTATCGGGAATCTCGATTGCGCATTATTGGGTCGATACCGCCGACGTGCATGGCCTGCCGCAGGTGCTTTCGGTAAGTGAGAACTTCAAGGCAGGCAACGAAAGCCTGATCACCGCCCATACCATTTTGCGGAACAGCCTTGGTCGTGGGTATATTCAGGAGTTCAATGACCGCAACAGTCTAAAAGACCGTATTGTTTTTCTGGTCGATTCCGTGGAAGTTGCTACCGGCTTTTCCGGTTTTGGTGCATACTTCACCACGCTACTGGAACTGGATGCCCTGTTTTTGAATCAAGACCGACATTTGAACAACATTGCCCTTCTACATACGGATTTCTGCTGTAAGCCTTGCCCCATTTTTGATTGCGGAGCTTCGTTCCTGCTGGATTTCAACCTGTATCGCCCCGATATTGAAACACGGGCGTTCATTTCCAAAACACAGTGCTTACCATTCAAGTCCTCTTTTACCCGGACAGTCCATACAGCACAAAGCCTTTACGGAAAGCATTTGGAGGTTGATTTTGCAAGAAGTGACATTGAGCCGCTTCTGGATGCCTACCTCGACTACTATCCAAAGCAGTTCCGCTATCTGCTGAAAGAGCGTGTGCTGACCGTGCTGCTGGCACAGAAGAAAAAGTTGTTTTGATTGATACATAGGTACAGGGTCAACCGCACACCTCCCAGCTAATGAAAGGTGGGCATTTTACGATGAGCCTTCCACTTTTCATTAGCCCTGCTAATTTTCTGCTAATAAAGAGCCTTTTACTTGTCTTATTTCAGGGTTTGTTTTCTTTACTTGATTTGACAGCGCAACAAAAAATAAATGGATAAAACGTTACTTATTTTACCTACTTTTTCGCAATTTTTTTCCGTTTGGCCCGCGTTCCTAAGCGGAAGGCCGCAGATTCGACTCTTGTCTGGGACATACGCAAAACGGCTAATGGCAGTTTCCGTATGAGAACTACCCTTCGCCTTTTTTGCGTTTTAATATTAAAGCCAATTAATATTGGGTGGCCGAGGAACAATACAATTATCTATATCCCATAATTCGACATTTTATATAGCTTTCGCTGTCGAAACAAATCATGTAGGATTACAATAGATGTGTTACAAAGTCAAATAAAAAGAAGGACGAATGGATCGTCCTGTGGTATAGTTAAGTTGCTCAAACAAAACCAGCACAGAAAGGACAATACATTCGCCATGAATACTGTAACACAGACTATGCGGTTTCGTCAATCACTTTTGAACTACGCTGAGAAGCACGGCGTGACCAAGGCAGCCATCAAGTACAACGTGAACCGTCAGTATATCTACCGCCGGAAGCGCCGATACAACGGTGATATTCAGTCCCTTGCTAATAAATCGCACCGACCACACCACCATCCAAACCAGCATACAGAGAAGGAACTGCGCCAGATCACAAACTTCCGCAGGAGGAACCCCAACACGGGTCTTGTGGTACTCTAGGTAAAGCTGCGCAGAAGCGGTTATACACGCTCCATCACTGGATTGTACCGTGTTTTGCGCCGCAGAGGACAGATGGCCGACAAGCTGCCAAACCCCAAATATATCCCCAAACCTTACGAAAAGATGCGCTTTCCCGGCGAGAGAGTTCAGGTTGACGTGAAGTTCGTTCCGCAGGTCTGCATCGTGGGAGAAGCAAAGGGTGAGAAATTTTACCAGTATACCGCCATCGACGAATTTTCACGCTGGCGATATCTGGAAGCATTTCGGGAACACAGTTCGTATTCCTCTGCCACCTTTGTGGAACACCTGATCAAGGCCGCTCCGTTCAAGATCCAGTGCATCCAGACAGACAACGGAGCTGAATTTACAAAGAAATTCGTTTCGGATGGCGCCAATCCCCACCTGTTTGGAGAAAAATTAAAGGAATTCGGCATCCGGCACAAGCTCATTAAATCTTTTACGCCCCGGCACAACGGAAAAGTCGAGCGTTCCCATCGCAAAGATAACGAATACTTCTATGCATCGCATAAATTCTATTCGTTCCTTGATTTCCAAAAGCAGTTTGCTGTTCACTGCAGAAGATACAATCGCTTTCCCATTCGACCTCTGGGCTGGCTTGATCCTCTAGCTTTCCTTGCTAAATATAGGAATCGGCCTTCTGCGCCCACTGTGTAACACATCATTGACAAACCTACACAGCTTTCGCTGTCGAAACAAATCATCTATTGTATTTTCTGCTCATCAATGATATAATATTATTGTATATTATAATCTTTTATATTTCTCCGTGAGTGTTCATTTAGGAACCATTGTGAGGTGAGTTCTATTTCTACATATAAAAAACAACTTCAAATTGCAGATTGCAGACTCACTTCTGACCAAGAAAATCTATTTAATATTGAACGTGAAATTGAAGAATTGCAAAAGAAGCGTGAGACTTTCTATGACCAGATTGAACGTGATAGTCAAAATGTAGTAACTAAGGGAATGCTTTACTATAATAGTCAGAAGCGTGATGAGCTTTTCAGAAAGGCCTCTCAGCTTAGTTACTCTCAATTAAAAATTGACAAACTACGCTCCCTTGATGATGCTCATTGGAATGCAGACAACGTAACCCTTGAAACCATCCACGAACTTGAAGCTCTTGAAGCTTATATAGGTGACAATTCTCCTGGATTTCTCTCAAGTGTCGGAAGCTTTATATGTGGAGGTAGTGATTCATGAATTTGAGAGTAATTTATCCATTCAAAATCCCTTACTTTTTTATTCGGTTCAAAACCAAACTTTTTTTTAGAAAAACACCCTATTTATATAGACATGGTGTCCTATCTTATAGTTCTTCTCCTAATACATATTTTATTCGGAGACATTCTATTGACATTTTGCTCAATAACACTGATGACGAATCCATTCATTATGCATATAGCTATCTCAAATATATATTCGGCACAACTCAATTTGGTTTAAGTATATCAAATTGTAATTACTATAAAATATTTTCTTCCTTAAACTATATAAAGATATAATTATTTATCATATTATGAAAACTGTCAAATACAATATTTTCCATTGGGGCATTATAGTTTTTTTGTTACTTCTTATTTTCATCCGGCTCTTTTTGCCTGATGGCGCTTATTCTTGGATAAATCTTATCAACTATTCAGGTTTGCTTATCGCTTTTGTTTCATTAATCTTCGATATATGCAATTCGTGCAACCATTCCAATAACTTCTTTTCATTGGTAACGATTTCAACAATTCTTTTTACTATTTTAGTTATTATTGGTGCTCTAATTTTCACCAATATACTTACTCCAAGTTCAAAAACAAACGACTTTATTATGTTATTAACTTTACTTATTTCTCTACCATCACAATTTTATATTCAACTTATAAATTTCTATCTAAAAAAATGAGGTATCTCGCATGGATTACAAGTCAATTTTAACCAATTATTTATCTACATGTTCCGGAAATGTTTTGGATGTATTTTACGAAATATATCAAATACTCAAAACATTTGATGAAGCTCTTCAACCTGAAGTTATAATGTGCTTCATCGATACATTTAGCGCTGTTAAAAGTGATAACTCTCACGTAGCCAAGCATCATTATACTACCAAACAGTTGGATTATGTCCAAAAAAAATTTCAAAATAAAAAAATTCGCAAATTGATATCTGACGAGGCTAGTCAATCTTCAAAAGCCAATATTGCACCTTTAGAATTTTATAAAAACGTCTGGAAAAAGCTTAGTGCTTTCTGCAAAAATGATCGTGAATTTGCATATGCTTTATTTTTACTGATTGATCATGATTTAATTCCATACCGTAATGTTGGCATTGGGATTTCCCTGTCTGAAGAGGATTATACCGCAGGCGCAAAAAAGATTCGTTCTACAATCTTTGACGACACCATGTACATCTTGGATTTACCCTATGAGCAAAAAACTCAACGCACCTCCCTTTTAGTTGATAGACTCTTATCCTTGGATGATAAAAATCTACAAGCTATATATATGTCTATGATTCTTAATTACACAGAGCACTCTTTGAAAGAGCATATTAAAGATTGTATCGATGATGCATAAATCAGTTTAGTACTATGGTTTTTATATTTAGATTTAATATCCTACCTTAGTCTAACGTATCCAACTTGATTGTAATATCTGCTATAATCGCATTACTCGTTATTAGTTTTTACAATAACAAGCATTTCTATGTTCGCTTATAAATAACAGCGACAGCTTTCCGATTTGGAAAACTGCCGCTGTTTGTTTTTAAGAATATCTTGGCTGAATTAAAATCAGGCGGGTTTCTTTGTATCAAGCGCCTTTACCTCTTCAATCGGAAGTTTTGCATATCGTGCAATCGTTTCATACGGCAATCCATCAGCCAACATAGTTTTTGCACTTTCGATTGCCTGTTCGTGCTTTGCTTCCCTTGCACTTTCTTCTCTCACTTCTTCAAATGCTCTGCACATCGTTGCCACTCCCTTCGTATCTTCTTTGAAATAACGCACCCGCTGTGCCAGAACAGGATAGTTCATGTCATCCGGGTTCGTACAGGTAAAATCGTGCATTAGTTTTCCCAATGCGGTGTCGTCTTTGATCTGAGAGTTCACATAGATAATATGTGCTTCATCTCCGAAGGATTTCCCCATTTCCTCAATAATGCGGTTGATATGGTAAATAGGAAGTCCGCCCCGAAGCACATCGTTCTCTGTGATAAAGATTACATAGGTTTCGTTCAGTGCGTCATACGCATCGCCCTTTCGGGTGAGATTGGCATCCAGCAGACTGCTGTTATATCTTGCCCTCTTTGCAACTGCTCCGCTGTCACTGCGCTGCACCTCGACATTGTAGGCACGGTTATCGTGATCCACCGCCAGAATATCAAGCCGCACGGAACGACCCTGTATATTGTTCAGGTCATGCTGCCCATGGACTTCTTTGACCTTCAAATCATCCCGATTCAGGATGATCCGGAGCAGGAATTCCGCACATGGCTTATCCTCAAAGACCTTGCTCATAAAGTTATCATCCATGAGCCGAAAATCACGGATACGCCGCAGATCTTCCTCATGTTTGCGCTCGAAATCAAGGTCTTTTTGTGTTTTGACTTCCGTCATCGGTTCACCTGCTTTCTGTTCCTTGTCTAAAGTAAGAATACCATAAAATCGTTCTTTTTACAAGATGAAGTACTTACTACTACATAGGTCAAGATCCTTCCATAGCATATTTTGACCACGTTTCTCTTGCAACTGCGATACCAGCATTACATACAAGTTCAAAGCCATGCAGGGCGATTCCACTCATGCACAGGCTTCGATGGTCACCGAACAGTACGCACACATTCTGAATGATGACCGGCGTTTGAACACCCAGCGATACTGTTACATAGGCCAGAGTTTTCTCTCAGAAAGCTCTGTCTTTTTCTATTGAAAACATTTGTCCATCACACCAGTTACGGCTGTATGGTCTGGTTCACGAATGCTAAACAGGCAAATATCCGTAGGGAAACGTACACTTCTCAGCTAATGAAAGGTGGGCATTTTACGATGAGCCTTCCACTTTTCATTAGCCCTGCTAATTTTCTGCTAATAAAGAGCCTTTTACTTGTCTTATTTCAGGGTTTGTTTTCTTTACTTGATTTGACAGCGCAACAAAAAATAAATGGATAAAACGTTACTTATTTTACCTACTTTTTCGCAATTTTTTTCCGTTTGGCCCGCGTTCCTAAGCGGAAGGCCGCAGATTCGACTCTTGTCTGGGACATACGCAAAACGGCTAATGGCAGTTTCCGTATGAGAACTACCCTTCGCCTTTTTTGCGTTTTAATATTAAAGCCAATTAATATTGGGTGGCCGAGGAACAATACAATTATCTATATCCCATAATTCGACATTTTATATAGCTTTCGCTGTCGAAACAAATCATGTAGGATTACAATAGATGTGTTACAAAGTCAAATAAAAAGAAGGACGAATGGATCGTCCTGTGGTATAGTTAAGTTGCTCAAACAAAACCAGCACAGAAAGGACAATACATTCGCCATGAATACTGTAACACAGACTATGCGGTTTCGTCAATCACTTTTGAACTACGCTGAGAAGCACGGCGTGACCAAGGCAGCCATCAAGTACAACGTGAACCGTCAGTATATCTACCGCCGGAAGCGCCGATACAACGGTGATATTCAGTCCCTTGCTAATAAATCGCACCGACCACACCACCATCCAAACCAGCATACAGAGAAGGAACTGCGCCAGATCACAAACTTCCGCAGGAGGAACCCCAACACGGGTCTTGTGGTACTCTAGGTAAAGCTGCGCAGAAGCGGTTATACACGCTCCATCACTGGATTGTACCGTGTTTTGCGCCGCAGAGGACAGATGGCCGACAAGCTGCCAAACCCCAAATATATCCCCAAACCTTACGAAAAGATGCGCTTTCCCGGCGAGAGAGTTCAGGTTGACGTGAAGTTCGTTCCGCAGGTCTGCATCGTGGGAGAAGCAAAGGGTGAGAAATTTTACCAGTATACCGCCATCGACGAATTTTCACGCTGGCGATATCTGGAAGCATTTCGGGAACACAGTTCGTATTCCTCTGCCACCTTTGTGGAACACCTGATCAAGGCCGCTCCGTTCAAGATCCAGTGCATCCAGACAGACAACGGAGCTGAATTTACAAAGAAATTCGTTTCGGATGGCGCCAATCCCCACCTGTTTGGAGAAAAATTAAAGGAATTCGGCATCCGGCACAAGCTCATTAAATCTTTTACGCCCCGGCACAACGGAAAAGTCGAGCGTTCCCATCGCAAAGATAACGAATACTTCTATGCATCGCATAAATTCTATTCGTTCCTTGATTTCCAAAAGCAGTTTGCTGTTCACTGCAGAAGATACAATCGCTTTCCCATTCGACCTCTGGGCTGGCTTGATCCTCTAGCTTTCCTTGCTAAATATAGGAATCGGCCTTCTGCGCCCACTGTGTAACACATCATTGACAAACCTACACAGCTTTCGCTGTCGAAACAAATCATCTATTGTATTTTCTGCTCATCAATGATATAATATTATTGTATATTATAATCTTTTATATTTCTCCGTGAGTGTTCATTTAGGAACCATTGTGAGGTGAGTTCTATTTCTACATATAAAAAACAACTTCAAATTGCAGATTGCAGACTCACTTCTGACCAAGAAAATCTATTTAATATTGAACGTGAAATTGAAGAATTGCAAAAGAAGCGTGAGACTTTCTATGACCAGATTGAACGTGATAGTCAAAATGTAGTAACTAAGGGAATGCTTTACTATAATAGTCAGAAGCGTGATGAGCTTTTCAGAAAGGCCTCTCAGCTTAGTTACTCTCAATTAAAAATTGACAAACTACGCTCCCTTGATGATGCTCATTGGAATGCAGACAACGTAACCCTTGAAACCATCCACGAACTTGAAGCTCTTGAAGCTTATATAGGTGACAATTCTCCTGGATTTCTCTCAAGTGTCGGAAGCTTTATATGTGGAGGTAGTGATTCATGAATTTGAGAGTAATTTATCCATTCAAAATCCCTTACTTTTTTATTCGGTTCAAAACCAAACTTTTTTTTAGAAAAACACCCTATTTATATAGACATGGTGTCCTATCTTATAGTTCTTCTCCTAATACATATTTTATTCGGAGACATTCTATTGACATTTTGCTCAATAACACTGATGACGAATCCATTCATTATGCATATAGCTATCTCAAATATATATTCGGCACAACTCAATTTGGTTTAAGTATATCAAATTGTAATTACTATAAAATATTTTCTTCCTTAAACTATATAAAGATATAATTATTTATCATATTATGAAAACTGTCAAATACAATATTTTCCATTGGGGCATTATAGTTTTTTTGTTACTTCTTATTTTCATCCGGCTCTTTTTGCCTGATGGCGCTTATTCTTGGATAAATCTTATCAACTATTCAGGTTTGCTTATCGCTTTTGTTTCATTAATCTTCGATATATGCAATTCGTGCAACCATTCCAATAACTTCTTTTCATTGGTAACGATTTCAACAATTCTTTTTACTATTTTAGTTATTATTGGTGCTCTAATTTTCACCAATATACTTACTCCAAGTTCAAAAACAAACGACTTTATTATGTTATTAACTTTACTTATTTCTCTACCATCACAATTTTATATTCAACTTATAAATTTCTATCTAAAAAAATGAGGTATCTCGCATGGATTACAAGTCAATTTTAACCAATTATTTATCTACATGTTCCGGAAATGTTTTGGATGTATTTTACGAAATATATCAAATACTCAAAACATTTGATGAAGCTCTTCAACCTGAAGTTATAATGTGCTTCATCGATACATTTAGCGCTGTTAAAAGTGATAACTCTCACGTAGCCAAGCATCATTATACTACCAAACAGTTGGATTATGTCCAAAAAAAATTTCAAAATAAAAAAATTCGCAAATTGATATCTGACGAGGCTAGTCAATCTTCAAAAGCCAATATTGCACCTTTAGAATTTTATAAAAACGTCTGGAAAAAGCTTAGTGCTTTCTGCAAAAATGATCGTGAATTTGCATATGCTTTATTTTTACTGATTGATCATGATTTAATTCCATACCGTAATGTTGGCATTGGGATTTCCCTGTCTGAAGAGGATTATACCGCAGGCGCAAAAAAGATTCGTTCTACAATCTTTGACGACACCATGTACATCTTGGATTTACCCTATGAGCAAAAAACTCAACGCACCTCCCTTTTAGTTGATAGACTCTTATCCTTGGATGATAAAAATCTACAAGCTATATATATGTCTATGATTCTTAATTACACAGAGCACTCTTTGAAAGAGCATATTAAAGATTGTATCGATGATGCATAAATCAGTTTAGTACTATGGTTTTTATATTTAGATTTAATATCCTACCTTAGTCTAACGTATCCAACTTGATTGTAATATCTGCTATAATCGCATTACTCGTTATTAGTTTTTACAATAACAAGCATTTCTATGTTCGCTTATAAATAACAGCGACAGCTTTCCGATTTGGAAAACTGCCGCTGTTTGTTTTTAAGAATATCTTGGCTGAATTAAAATCAGGCGGGTTTCTTTGTATCAAGCGCCTTTACCTCTTCAATCGGAAGTTTTGCATATCGTGCAATCGTTTCATACGGCAATCCATCAGCCAACATAGTTTTTGCACTTTCGATTGCCTGTTCGTGCTTTGCTTCCCTTGCACTTTCTTCTCTCACTTCTTCAAATGCTCTGCACATCGTTGCCACTCCCTTCGTATCTTCTTTGAAATAACGCACCCGCTGTGCCAGAACAGGATAGTTCATGTCATCCGGGTTCGTACAGGTAAAATCGTGCATTAGTTTTCCCAATGCGGTGTCGTCTTTGATCTGAGAGTTCACATAGATAATATGTGCTTCATCTCCGAAGGATTTCCCCATTTCCTCAATAATGCGGTTGATATGGTAAATAGGAAGTCCGCCCCGAAGCACATCGTTCTCTGTGATAAAGATTACATAGGTTTCGTTCAGTGCGTCATACGCATCGCCCTTTCGGGTGAGATTGGCATCCAGCAGACTGCTGTTATATCTTGCCCTCTTTGCAACTGCTCCGCTGTCACTGCGCTGCACCTCGACATTGTAGGCACGGTTATCGTGATCCACCGCCAGAATATCAAGCCGCACGGAACGACCCTGTATATTGTTCAGGTCATGCTGCCCATGGACTTCTTTGACCTTCAAATCATCCCGATTCAGGATGATCCGGAGCAGGAATTCCGCACATGGCTTATCCTCAAAGACCTTGCTCATAAAGTTATCATCCATGAGCCGAAAATCACGGATACGCCGCAGATCCTCCTCATGCTTGCGCTCAAAATCAAGGTCGTTTTGTGTTTTGACTTCTGCCATCGGTTCACCTGCTTTCTGTTCCTTGTCTAAGGTAAGAATACCATAAAACTGTTCTTTTTACAAGATGAAGTACTTCCCACTACATAGGTCAGAATCCTTCTATCGCGTATTCCGGCCATGTTCCTATCGCAACAGTATTTCTGGCATGGTATCATAAATCCAGAAACAAGTTTCAGTTGCTTTTTGCAACTGATCTTCCTCTGGCGCCTATAAACAACTACACGCCTCCCAGCTAATGAAAGGTGAGCGTTGTACAATAGAGCGGCCACTTTTCATTAGCTCAGCTAATTTCCAGCTAATAAACATCTGTTTACACAGAATAAAAAAGGTTCGAATCCATTTACATACGTTGACATCCCAACAAAAAATTCATTGATATAGAGTAGAATATATTACCCTATTTTGTAATGGGTTTACAGATGTACGGGCTACTCCTAAGGGGAAGGCCGCAGGTTCGACTCCTGTCCGGGACATGATATAAAACAGCGGCAGATTTCCGTTTTCGGAAAACTGCCGCTGTTTGTTTTAAGAAGATGCCGCTATCTTGCCGGCCAGTTCTTCCATCTCATCCATCGAAAGATGCACATATCGTACATTCTTATCCTTACATCGAGATCCAGCCCAGAGCATTGGCCACAGAGCTCACCAGAATGATGGCCGCGAACACGGGGCACAGATAGCGGATCATAAAGTTGAAGATTTTTTTCCGACGGAACGGTTTCTCGTCGGCGGTGACCTCCGCTTCGATCTTTTCCACCCCGATGACCCGCGACACCAGCAGGCAGGTGGCAATGGCCGCAATGGGCATCATGACCGAGTTTGTCAGGAAATCGAAGAAATCCAGGAACTGCATCCCGAACACCGTCACACCGGCCAGAGGACCATAGCCCAGCGCAGACAGACTGCCCAGTGCCACCATAATGACGCCAATGCAGCCGGTCGCTTTCTGGCGGTTCCAGCCCAATTCATCCTCAAAGGTGGAAACGGCGCTCTCGGTCAGAGCAATGGAGCTTGTGACCGCAGCAAAAAGGACCAGAAGGAAGAACAGCACGCCGACAACGTGGCCGAACCCCATGCTCTCGAACACCTTGGGAATGGTGATGAACATCAGCGAGGGACCTGCCTGCAGGGTATCCGGGTCACCGCCGGAGAAGGAGAACACTGCCGGAATGATCATCAGACCTGCCATGATGGCAATGGCCGTATCAAAGACCTCGACGTTCTCAGTGGATTCCTCAATGGAAACGTCCTCTTTCATGTAGGAACCAAAGGTCACGAGAATGCCCATGGCAATGGACAGCGAGTAGAACATCTGCCCCATGGCGGTGACGACGGTCATCCAGGAAAAATTGGCCACGTTGGGCACCAGGAAGTACTTGACGCCTGCCAGTGCACCCGGACGGGTGACCGAGTAAACGGCAATGATCACCGACAGGACCACCAGAACCGGCATCATCAGCTTGGACACCCGTTCCACACCATTGCGTACCCCGGCAAAAATGATGACCAGCGTAAAAATGGTAAAGATGAGGAAACACACCTCTGCAGACAGACCGCTGGAAATAAAGCCGGAAAAATAGCCGTCCTGTGCCAGCTCACTGCCGTGGCCGCTGACATACGCGGAAAGATACCGGATGACCCAGCCGCCAATGACCGAATAATACGGTACGATCAGAATGGGAATGACTGCATTGATCCAGCCGCCGAATTTCAGCCTGCCGCTTTTGCCGAATGTGCCAAATGCCCCCACCGGGCTCTTTTTGGTCATGCGGCCAAGCGCTGTTTCGGCCACGATCATGGTATAGCCAAACGTAACGGCCAGCACGATGTACACCAACAGAAAAATTCCACCGCCGTATTTTGCGGCGAGATACGGGAAACGCCAGATGTTGCCCAGACCCACCGAAGCGCCTGCGGCACTCAGCACAAAGCCGATCTTGCCGGAAAAGGCACTTCGTTTGCTGTGTTGTTTATTCATAAATCCTTCTTCTCCTATTCTGTGATTCGGTCGGAACGTGGTTCCAGTGTAGCACGGTTCATGAAAAAACTCAATCATTTTCCGGTCTTTATTAAAAATGTTGATACACTTGTTCTGCAAATGAGAGAGGGCCTCCCCCGGCTTGCGCCGGAGAAGGCCCTCTCTCATTTGGCTAACGATGCATATATGGAAGAAGGAGAATCACATAACCAGATAGCCGCCATCCACAGGGATGATGGCACCGCCCAGGTAGTCGCTGGCATGAGAAGCCAGGAAGATGCAGCAGCCCTTCATGTCGTCAGGGGTGCCCCAGCGGTGAGCGGGAATGCGCTGGGTCAGCTCGTCGTAACGCTGCTGGGTGAACTTGGGGTTCTTCGGGTCGGTCAGGGCCACGTTCATTTCGGTGTCCATGTAGCCCGGAGCGATGGCGTTGACGTTGATGCCGTACTGCAGCAGGTCGTTGCTGAAGGCCTTGCACAGCTGCATCACGCCGCCCTTTGCAGCGGAGTAAGCGGGCACGGTCTTGCCGCCAAACCAGGAGCACATGGAGGCGATCATGATGATCTTGCCGTAGCCCTTGGCCTTGAAGATGTTGGAAGCAGCACGGGACAGCCAGAACACGGAGTTCAGGTTGGTGTTGATCACATCATCCCAATCCTTGTCGGGGAACTCGTTGGAGGGGTGACGGCGCTGGATGCCGTGGGCCGGCACTAGGATGTCCAGGTCGCCCAGCAGCTCGACGCACTTGTTGAATGCTTCGTTGCACTGGTCACGGTCGGACAGGTCCGCCTTGACGCCGTAGCACACAAAGCCGCGTGCCTTGAACTCGTCGGCAACCTGATAGACCTTGTCGGAAGTGCCGATGATTGCCACTTCTGCGCCGGACTCCATCAGGCCCTCTGCCATGCCCTTGCCCAGGCCGCGGGTGCCACCGGTAACGATTGCTTTCTTGCCGGTGATATCAAACAGACTATTAACCATTTTTATGCCTCCAAAACAAGATGTTCTTTACAGTTTCTTACGGAGTCTGCAGCGCGCCGTCCATGCGGCGGGTCTGCGTCCAGGTCGTTACGGTATTTTCGCAAGGGTACTTCTCGGCTTCCTTCTCGATCAGGTCCACGCCAAGGCCGGGCTTGTCGTTTGCGTAAACGTAGCCGTCCTTGTACTCGGGCAGACCGGGGAACACCTCCAGCAGAGCACCATGGGGTCCCTTCAGCTTCTGGATGACGAAGTTGGGCGGCTCAATGCCGGACCACTCCTGCACGCCGAAGTTCGGGGCAGCCAGGTCGATGTGAACGTTGGCTGCATGAGCCAGCGGGGACATATCACCGGGTCCATGCCATGCGGTGCGCACGCCGAACTGCTCTGCAAAGATCTGCAGCTTGCGGGCGGGAGTGATGCCGCCCACCTGGGTGATATGCACACGGATGTAGTCGATCAGGCGCTCGGTGATGAGGGCGCGGTACTCGTAGGGGTTGTTGAACAGCTCGCCTTCCGCGATGGGAATGGAAGAAGCGTTCTTGATCTGGCGGATGTACTCCACCTGCTCCAGAGAAACGGGGTCCTCCAGGAAGGTCAGGTGGTAAGGCTCCAGCTCCTTGGCCAGACGGACGGCATCGGCCGGAGCGATGCGCTCGTGCACATCGTGCACCAGGCCGATCTCATCGCCCATCTTGCTGCGGATGCCGTCGAACAGTTTGACGGTATCACGGATGTAGGCATTGCCGTCCAGATACACGCCGGGCTTTGCGCCCACCGGTGCACCGGCCGGGGTATGGCCGTACTCGCTGCCGCCGTAACCGCCGCACTGGCAGCGGATGGTCTTGACGCCGATCTCACGGTACTTGGCGATGTTCTCACAGATCTCAGAGAGATCCCGACCATCCACATGGCGATACACCGGCACGCCCTCGCGGCACTTGCCGCCGAACAGCTGGTACAGGGGCATGTTGGCCATTTTGCCTTTGATGTCCCACAGGGCCATGTCCACACCGGAGATCGCATTGTTCTCGATGGGGCCATTGCGCCAGTAGCCGTTCTGGTGCATGAGCTGCCAGATGTCGTTGATGTCCGAAACATCACGGCCGATCAGCAGCGGGCGCAGATATTCTTCCACAACCATCTTGACGGCCAGATGCCGGTAAGCGAAGGTACCGCAGCCCAGGCCGTACAGGCCCGGCTCGCTGGTTTCCACCTTCACCACCAGAAGGTTGATGCCTTCCGGCGCGGTGCAGATGGTTTTGATGTCTCTGATGGTTACCATAGGTTTCTCTCCTTAGCGGATCAGGAAGGTGCAGAAGGTCTCAGAGAACACGCACAGGAAGAACACAGCCACATAGCCGATGAAGAAGGGAATCTCAGCCTTGGAGATCTCGCCGATTTTCAGTTCACGCACAGAGCGGGTGACCTGCACAGCCGAGAAGATGTTGACGGCCACGGGAGGGGTCATGGTACCGATGACGTTGGAGATGCACAGGATCATGCCAAAGTGGATGACGTTGATGCCCATGCTCTCAGCGATGGGCCACAGAACGGGGACCAGCAGAACTGCGATGGCGGTACCTTCCATGAAGGTGCCGAAGATCAGCAGGATGATGGCCACGACCAGGCAGAACAGGGTCTTGTTCAGGTTCATGGAGACGACCAGCTGCACCAGAGCAGCGGAAGCACCGGAGAAGGTGAACACCCAGGAGAATGCGGTGGAAGCTGCGATGATGAACAGGATCATGGCAGCGCTCTTAGCGGACTTCATCAGGATGGGGATCAGATCGGCGATCTTGATCTCCTTGTAGATGAACACACCGGCGATGAAAGCCCACACGCAGGCCACAGCAGCGGACTCGGTAGCGGTCAGCAGGCCGGAGTAGATGCCGCCCAGGATGATGACGGGGGTCAGCAGAGCAGGCACAGCCTCCAGGAAGATCTTGCCGATCTCACCGGCGGTATGCTTGGTCTCAGCCTTGGGCCACTTTTCCTTGTGAGCATAGTACAGGGCTTCCAGGATCAGGACGATCATGATCAGGATGCCGATGACCATGCCCTGGCTGAACATGTTGGTGACGGACGCACCGGTCAGGGTGCAGTACAGCACCATGATGATGGACGGGGGAATGACCGGGCCCAGGCCGCCGGCGATGACCAGCAGACCGGCGGTGCGGTCCTCCGGGTAGCCCTGCTTGACCATGTCAGCGTACAGCATGGAGCCGATAGCGACGACGGTTGCGGGAGCGGAACCGGACAGAGCAGCGAAGAAGGCACAGGCGATGACCAGAGCCACGCTCATGCCGCCGCGGATGTTGCCGATGAGGCAGTTTGCAAAGTTGACGATACGACGGGAGATGCCGCCGCCGGCCATCAGGTTGCCGGCCAGGATGAAGAAGGCAATGGCCATGATGGAGGTGGACTGCAGGCCGCCGAACACGCGCTGTGCGATAACGGCAGGCGAAACGCCCAGGTTGCCCAGAGCCACAGCGGCCAGAGAGCCGATGCCCAGGGACATGGAAATGGGGACTCCGATCAGAACGCAGACTGCGAAGATCAGAAACAGGATAACGCCAGCATTCATGATCACTTCGCCTCCTTCTTCTTGATGATGCCGTCGATGATGGCATCAATGTTGGTGATGTCGCTCATGTCGATGTGCATCATCTCACCCACCAGCATCAGGATCTGGTTGATGACGATCAGTGCAAAGGAGATGACCAGCGAGATGTAGATAACGAACATGGGCACCTTCATGACCGGGGTGGTCTGGCCGGCACTCATCTGCTTGGCCACCAGGGCCACGCTGTAGCGCAGCATGGTGCAGGAGAACACGATCAGGGCCACTTTGGCGATGAAGTTGACGATTTTGCCGACCATGGTGCCCTTGAGCTTTTCGGTCAGGGCGGTCACGCTCACCTGCGTGCCGTCGCGCAGACCCAGCTCGGTGCCGATCAGGGCCATATAAACCATGCAGTACAGGGCCAGTTCCTCGGTCCAGGGCATGGACCCTTTGATAAAGTTGCGGTTCACCACCGAGATAAAGTAGCACACGACCATGATCACAAAGGTCAGGGCCGTTGCCCACAACTCGGCGAGGGTGACACCACGAACCACTTTCTTCAGTGCTTTCATGGAAGCTCCTCCTGTGTATGACAGCAATCCGCGGATGCAGCCTCAGAGGCTGCATCCGTGAACTGCGGCACAGATAGGCGTTCTATCTATGCAATTTGTTTACGTTTTTGCGTGTTTTCCGATCAGGCCTGAGCTGCCTTGGCGGCATCCACAGCGGCCTGCCAGGTCTCGTCGTAGGTCACGCCGGAGGAAGCCTTCTTGGCCTCGTAAGCGCTCTTCAGCTCGTCGGTGTCGATGTCGTACATGGTGACGCCCACGCCTTCCAGCAGGCCGATGGCCTCCTCGTTGGCCTCGTTCAGGTACTGCCACTGCTTCTCGCAGCCAGCCCAGACAGCCTCCACGAAGGTATCCTTCATGTCGTCGGGGATCTTGTTCCAGGCGTTATCGCTCATGCACAGGGGGATGTAAACGAAGCAGTGATGGGTCTTGGTGACGGAGGTGACACCAGCCTCATAGAACTTGTTGACCCAGCAGTTGGACACAGCGTTCTCGCAGGCGTCGATGGTGTTCTGCTGCAGAGCGGTGAACTGGTCGCCGGCTGCCAGAGCAACGGGGTTTGCACCGAAGGAGGTGAAGGCCAGCAGCTGACCATCATTCTGCATGGTGCGGATCTTGACGCCGTTGAAGTCTGCCATGGTCTGGATGGGCTTCTTGCTGAACACATCACGGAAGCCGGACTCCATGTAGCCGATGACGTGGATGCCCTGAGCGTTTGCCTTCTCCTGGATCAGATCGCCCAGCTCATTGCGCACAGCGTAGTTGGCCTGATCCTGGCTGTCCCACAGGAAAGCCTGGTCCAGGATGCTCATCTCGGGGATGTAGTTTGCCAGCACGGAGTTTGCGCAGCTTGCGATGTCCAGGTCGCCCTGAATGGCCATGTCCAGAGTATCAGACTCGCCGCCCAGAGTGCCGCCTGCAACGACCTTGATCTGGAACTGGCCGTTGGTGGCCTCGTTCACGCTGTCCGCGATGGCCTGAGCGCCCTTGTAGTAGTTGGACTGCTCGTTATCGACCATGGACAGGGTGAAGGTGACGGACTCACCGGAAGCTGCAGCGCCAGCGGTGGAACCAGCGGTGCTGCCGGCGGTGGAGGCAGAAGAGCCGCCGCAGGCTGCCAGAGCAGCAGATGCGCCGATGATGCCGGCTGCCTTCAGGAAAGAACGACGAGAAATAACGTTTTTCATGGTAAGATCTCCTTCTTCGCTTGTATATATGCTTCGTTTTTCTTCCAAGACATGCATCGTCATGTGACGTATGACGTCTTATGTTGGCTAAAATATAACACCGTCAACAGAGCTTGTCAACGGTGTCCGACTCAATTCTCCATATTTTACAAACGAAAAATTCATATTTTGTTAATTATCACGATTCTGGTTCTGCTCCATGCTCATGCGCCGCACGATCTCGATGCTCTCGCGGTTTTCGGACACATGCTCATACATGCTATCGTAAGCTTTTTGGGGGTCGTTGGCGCAGATGGCCTCCGTGATCTGCCAGTGGGTGCGGATGGTGTCCTCCAGCAGGCGGGGTGCCTTGAACTTGGTGAACATCTCAATACTATAGGTGATCACGGGCATGATCTCGGTGATCACACTGTTGTGGGTGCAGCGGGCCACATAGGCGTGGAATTCCTTGTCGGCCGGGCCGTGGTCCTCGCCGGAACGGATCTTGTGCTCCACCTGCTCACACAGCTGGCGCAGAGTGTCCTTTTCGTTTTCCTCAATGCGCTGGGCGGCCAGCTGAGCCACCCACGGCTCCAGCTGCAGGCGCAGCTCCATCAGGTCCACCGCCAGCGTGATCTTATCCTTTACATAGGCAAAGCCCAGCGGGTCCTCGATCTGACCCGGCTTTTCCACCACAAAGGTGCCCTTGCCCCGGCGGATCTCCAGACAGTTGCGTGCCACCAGCAGCTTGACCGCTTCGCGAATGGTGCCGCGCCCCACGTTCAGGCGGGCAGCCAGCTCAAACTCGTTGGGCAGCTTCTCGCCTGCATTGATGTTCTGGTCGATGATGACCTGATTGATCTGATCCGCCACCTGCTCTGCAAGGGAGGAAGTGCGGTTGTCCTGAATGTTGCTGAATACGCTATGATCCTGTGCCATCGTATCTATACTCCGTTCTGCTCCGCTTGCCTACAGCTTCTATAAGGAAGCCGTATGCCTTTTGTAGACGTCATGACGTCGGACGTCGTTCCTTTACTTTATTATAGACGTATTTTGTTTGACATGCAAGTAGATTTTCCTGGTTTTTGTTAATATATCACCGACATGCGTTTTTTCTTTTGTTTGATTGCACAAATTCCATACAGATTTTTTGGCAGAATATTCACGTCCTACCTGCTCGGTTGGATGAACCGGATTGTTCTGTGCGGTTTCAGGCATGAAAAAACAGCAGGCCGCAGCCCCTTGACGCAGAGCCTGCAAAGGGGTATACTCCGTGTCAGTGAAATATTCGGCTATGACGAGAACAAGTACCCGGGTGGAGTGCTTCAGAGAGCTGCCGGTGGATGCAAGGCAGTGCATGAACCCCGTGGGAAGATCCTCTCCGAGCTTTCGGGCTGAAACAGCGGCTGCTGTGTGTAGGCCCGGACGGCAGGCTTCCGTTATCAGAAGCCGCGCATTGTTGGATGCGCACTGAGGGGTCGGCCCGGTTCTGGGTCGGCAAGTAAGAGTGGTACCGCAGAGGATGTACACGCCTTTGTCTCTTATGATGGGAGACAAAGGCGTTTTTTATTGCGGCACCGGGCCATTCCGGATGTTTCATGCAAGAACAGCCTGTAAAACAGAAAGGACGAAACAACATGAAAACTCTGGAAAAAGTAAGCGATTTTGTGGGCAAGTACATGGCCGCCATCGTCATCGTGGTGGCAGCCGGTGCCCTGTTCTTCCCCGGCCCGTTCAGCGTGGTCAAAACCAGCTGGGTGAACACCCTGCTGGGCATCGTGATGTTCGGCATGGGCCTGACGCTGAAGCCCAATGACTTCAAGGTGGTGTTCAGCCGCCCGAAGGACGTCATCGTAGGCTGCGTGGCACAGTTCACCCTCATGCCCTTCCTGGCATGGGTGCTGACCATGGTGTTCCACCTGCCCACCGAGCTGGCCATCGGCGTCATTCTGGTGGGCACCTGCCCCGGCGGCACCTCTTCCAACGTGATGACCTACCTGTCCAAGGGCGATGTTGCTCTGTCCGTCGGCATGACCGCCGTTTCCACCGTGCTGGCTCCTGTGCTCACCCCGCTGCTCACCCTGCTGTACGCCGGTCAGCGCGTGGATGTGAACCCCGTGAACATGTTCCTCTCCATCGTCAAGGTGGTGCTGGTGCCCATCGCACTGGGCTTTGTGGTCAACCACTTCTTCCATGAGTTCACCCAGCAGGCCGTGCGCGTGCTGCCGCTGGTGTCCACCACCGCCATCGTGCTGATCATCTGCGCCGTGGTCTCCGCCAACAGTGCCAAGATCATGACCAGCGGCCTGCTGATCCTGGTCGTGGTCGTCCTGCACAACCTGCTGGGCTACCTGACCGGCTACGCCGTGGGCAAGGCCCTGAAGCTGGATTCCACCAAGTGCCGCGCCATCTCCATCGAGGTCGGTATGCAGAACTCCGGCCTGGCCACCAGCCTGGCTGCCGCCCACTTTGCCCAGTACCCGCTGGCCACCATCCCGGGTGCCGTGTTCTCGGTGTGGCACAACATCTCCGGTGCCGTGCTGGCAAACTTCTATGCCCGCACCGCCGATAAGCAGTAAACCAAAAGCGGTTTTATTCCAAAAGGAGCGGCTGTATGCGGAAAGTTCCGTGTACAGCCGCTCCTTTTTATGGTTTTGCAAAGCAAAAGACCAGAGCCCAGCCGTAAATGGCCTTCTGGCTCTGGTCTTTTGTCGGGGCTTTTGCATCAGCTCCTGTTGTGGGTCAATGCTTTTTCAGCAAGCTGTCTTACTTCTTGTAAACGTAGACAGTAGCAATGCCGTTGGTCACAGCACCGTTCACCAGGCCCTCGGTGGTGGGCATGTGCTGAGCATCGCAGATTGCCAGGGTGCTGGTTGCAGGCAGCAGGTCTGCGGTATCGATCTTGGTGGTGCCAGCAGCAACGGACACCTTCAGCTTTGCGCCGTCCAGCTTGCTGTCAGTAGCGTTCATCTCGGTTACAGTGCCGAAATCGACCAGCATATACTTGACCTGCACTTCCACCTTGGGAGCCTGCTTCACGACCATGTTGATGGTAACGATGCCCTTATCATCAATTTTCCCGTCCTCGGTGCTGATGAAGTCGTAGCCCTCAGCAGCTGCAGGCTTGTTTGCCTGGATGGTGGCAAAGCTCACGGTCGTTGCCAGAGCAGGGACCTGGATGACGACATCGCCAAAGACCTTACCAGCACTGGTGCTGAGATACTTCAGCTTCACATCACGCTTTGCACCGGTATCAGGGGTCTCCTTGTCAGAGCAACCCGCCAGAACACCAGCAGCAGCCACGGCCAGAGCCGCAACGCCTGCACCCTTCAAAAAGCTACGACGAGAGATGTTAGACATAAAAATCAACCTCACAATCTTTTTTGCAGCCCCAAACCGTATCATAGGGCCGCTTACCACTATATAATACCCCCCCCGGTACTGTTTTGTCAAGGGATTTTGCAAACTTCCCCGGGCAGCCCTGCGCCTTTTCTGTGCTGCCCCCTGAAAGGCCTTCCGGGCACCTTGTTTTCACAGAACAAGCCCACCTCTGCCGCAAAAATGCGGTTTTTTAAATTTTAAAAAAGGGCCGCT